>Ga0073936_10012346_pt1 | contig 10188 bp, 5 predicted proteins | sample AliMusrvi5mmetaG_FD_87041 | JGI IMG/M metagenome (GOLD analysis project Ga0073936, IMG submission 87041) | Freshwater lake bacterial and archeal communities from Alinen Mustajarvi, Finland, to study Microbial Dark Matter (Phase II) - Alinen... | ecosystem: Environmental > Aquatic > Freshwater >... | reverse complement strand
GCGGCGGACCTTGCATATTTCGTTACTACCTATTAACACGATACCTTCGAGAATGACGGCAACGTCGGCTGGTTCGATATCGGACGTGAACTCGATCTGCGTTTCTTTCCCACCCGACGTCTCACCTTTATGGATGTACCCTACACCGTGCCAGTGCAAGGCGCAGTGATGGTTGCCGATCGAAATGCCTTTCCGCTGCTCGGTCCCAAGAAGGATCAGCCCAATCCCCGCGCCGCGAACTCCTGGCCCAGGCGGGTGGAAATTCCCGTCGGGGCCAAGGCGCGCAGTCTGGAGTTCCTGCATACCGCAGGCTGGATGCCCGCAGGCAAGGCGCCCTTCGCCTTTTATGACGTTGTCTACGCCGACGGGAGTGTGCAGAGCATCGGTCTTCGACAGGGCATTGAGGTTACCGATTGGAGCGAACCCGCTCATGGGGCCTCCTGTCGCATTGCCTGGTCGGGGATGAGTCTGGAGAAGCAGCAGGTCGGGCTCAATCGCTTCGCCTGGGACAATCCACGGCCCGATGAGACGATTGCCAAGGTAGTGATACGCATTGAGGGGAACCCGGCGCTACTGGCCCTGATTGGTCTCACTTGCTCGCCGCAACCGGCAAGTTTGCCGCGTATCGAGGATATGCCCCCGGTGTCCGAGTGGAATCGTTTCATTCGTCTGTGGGGCTATAGCCGCTTCTCCAAGGAGGGCTGGACGCCGGCGCTGCTACGGCGCGCTTCTGATCAGATCCGGTTCCTGTATGAGGTTCAAGAGGGCTATTTCCAGACTGAGAAGCAAAAGTTAAACAAGCTGGGATTCAAGGGCATCGTGCTGGGCTCCAACTGGATGTCCATGCCGTTGATGACGTCTGCTGACCTGAAATCGAATGCCCTTCTCGACATGACCGATGCGCATAACTACGGAGGCTCGATGGGCCTGATGCGTACCCCCGGTGGCGGTACCATGGGGACAGGGCCTGAGCGTGTGCTTGAAAAGCCATTCATGCTGTCGGAATGGAACCCGGCGCATGGTGAGGAGTATCGGCTTTGCGCTCTGCCGCTTATCAGTCTCTATGGCCAGGGGCTCAATGGCTGGGATGCGCCGATGCAGTTCGGCTTCAAAGATGTGGGCTGGGGTTTCTATAATGACTACTGGGCCTTCACGGCGAATTATCCCAGTGACCTTGCGCAGTATCCGGCCATGGCACTGGCCATCCGCCGTGGCGACCTCCGCGAAGGGCCGGTGGTGTACCGACGCAATGTCGCGCCCAGCGAGATTTTTGCGGAATCGGTGGTGCAGCATCCCTACGAACCTGCTTGGTTTGCCGTCGGGAAGGTCGGTACGACCTTTGTGGACAACGAGCAACCGGATACCATTGACCAGAAGACCATTGCCCGTTGCTGGGACCGCAAGGCAAGTGTCATCACCAGCGCTACCGGTGAGTTGACGTGGGATTACGGGCGCGGCATTGCCGTGTGCCGGACCCCGCGTACACAGGGGGCGGTAGGCTTCCTGTCCCGTCTGCCGTCAATCGAGATACCCTCGGGTAAGATCACATGCACGACGCCCTTTGCTGCCGTCTGGCTGAGCTCGCTTACTGACAAACCTATATCGGCTTCACCGCGTATCCTGATCTCCACGGGCTGCCGACAGGCGGTAAGCGCCGTGAAAAGTGGTGAAGAGGCAATCTACAAGCCGATGATCATGGAGGGGATCCAGGTGAAGATCAGCCTGCGCTCCAGCTTGGCCTCCCAATTGAAGGTCTATTCCGTCGGTTATGATGGCCGGCCCAAGGCTGAGTTGGCGGTGGAACGATCGGCCAACAGTATCACCTTTACCCTTGACACCCAGTTGTCGCAGGGGCCTTATGCGTTGGTCACTTCGGAGGCGGTGACGATCCCCGTGCCGCTGAACCTGCCGACGCTGCAGAAGAAATAACCCGCTTGATAGAAACCAATAATCTTTAAGGATCCTGCTTATGAAAGATCTTCTGTTGTTACCCCTCCCTGTTCGTTGCGAGCGAAGCGGCGGGGATATCGCCTCTGCTGATCTCGCTGTACGCGAGGTCATTGCCCCCACCGAGGTGCGCGAAGCTGGCGATGAGGCATACCGCCTCGTTGTCGATGCCAGTGGCGCCTGCCTTACCGCGCGCACGGCTACGGGCCTCCGCTGGGGGCGTGCCACTCTCGAGCAATTGCGCCAGAACCCACGTATCCCCTGTCTGGTCATCGATGATGCGCCGCGCTTCGCCCACCGCGGCGTGATGCTTGACATCAGTCGTGATCGGGTGCCGACCATGGCTACCTTGTTCGAACTCATTGACCGTCTGGCCTCATGGAAGATGAACCACCTTCAGCTCTACATCGAACACACTCTGGCCTATGTCGGTCACGAGGACGTCTGGCGCTCAGCCTCACCGATCACCATCGAGGAGTTGTCGGCCCTCGATGTTTACTGTGCTCGCCAGGGGATCGCGCTCACGGCTAATCAAAACTGCCTGGGGCACTTCGAACGTTGGCTTAAACACCCACGCTATGCTTCTTTGAGCGAGATGGGGCAAGTGTCCTATCCGCCGCCCAACACACTCTGTCCAGGCGATCCGCGTGTGTTGCCACTGATCGAGGATCTGTTGTCCCAGCACCTGCCTCGTTGTTCCGGAGCCTACGCCAATATCGGTTGTGACGAGCCTTGGGATCTTGGTCGTGGTCGCAGCAAGGCCGATTGTGCCTCACGTACGCGCGGAGGGGTTTTTTCTGAACATGTCACCAAGGTGGCTGCCATGGTGCGGCGACTTGGCAAGACCCCCCAATTCTGGTGCGATCCCAATCCCAATGAAGGTGATGGTTTGCCCAAAGATCTGACCGCCTTGGTGTGGTGCTACGAGGATACTGACGACTTTCACACCCGTACCCTGGCCCATCTCGCCGCAGGCCGTGAGGTATGGGTGGCGCCCGGTACCAGTTGCTGGAACTCCACAACCGGTCGCACCTGGAATCGGCGCGGTAATCTCGATCTGGCAGCCAAAGAGAGTGGGGCGGTTGGCTTTCTTTCCACTGTATGGGGAGACTGGGGGCACCACCAGCAGTGGCCGGTTACCCTGTTCGGCCTGGCTGACTCCGCGATGGCGGCCTGGTCTGGCCCTGATCGATATGATGACCGTGCTGCCGGTCTACACACCTTTGGGTGCGCTGAGTTGGGTATTTGGCTGGCGGCGTTGGGGAATGTCGATGCCGAACTCTGCCGAGGTGAGCGCCGCCGTTGGGATGGTAGCGCCTACGCAAAGCGTCCGCTTTACAACACAACCGCTCTGTGGAGGGAATTGCAGACCCTGTTTGACGTGCGTTGGGGCGAAGGCGACACTGCAGCCTGGGAGGAGATTGCCTCCCGCCTTGACGTATTAATGCAATCGCTTCCTGCGAATCTGCCCGATCTTCTTGCTCGCGAATGTCGGCACAGTCTGGCCATTGCCCGCTGGACCTGCGAGCGCGCCATCCTGCGCCGTGGTGAGATCACGAATTTGGCACGCGAGGAGTTGAAGGCACTGGGGGTGCGTTTCGCAGAACATATTAGCGAATACCGGGATTTGTGGCTGGAACGCAGCCGGTATGGAGGGTTGGAGGAAAGCACCCATCATTATTGGACATGGGGCATACGGGGCTGATCACGGAGAAAATGGTATCAATGCTTGTTACCCGTCAGAATCAAATTCCATTCCAGTGGCTGATCATGGTCACGCTGCCGTGGGCGCTCTTTTACTTCATGATCCAGGTCAACGGGGTCAACTTCTTCATTCTTAATCGGCTGATTGAGAATCCAGCGGCCCTGACCTTCTTCTTCTCCCTGCCTGGCTTGTTGTTCATGTTCATTCCCGTCGGGCCCTATATCTCATTCATGTCCGACCGTATCTGGACCCGGTGGGGGCGGCGCAAAATATTTCTCATCATCTGTTTTACGGGGATGGCCATCGTGCTGTTCTGCTACCCACTGGCCCCCAACGTTTGGGCCTTTTTGGCGCTCATGTGTGTCGCCACGTTTATTGGTGCCTTTGGCGCGCCGTTCGAGGCGCTCAAACTGGAGATCATTCCCCCGGATATGCGCGGACGCTCCGCAGCCATGAACACCTGGGTCAGCACCATTGTTAATATCGTATTTAATTTGGCGGTGATCGGTCGCTTCGATGAAGTCATTCCCTTTTTAGGAAGAGAGTTCAGTGGGATCAAAATCCTCTATTGGAGTGCAGCGGTGGCGCTGATGATTGTGGTATTTAACTATCTTTTCGGCATTCACGAAGTGAATCCCAAGAGCACCATTACCGGAGAGAAGTTCAATGTCAGAAAGGCCTGGAAGGCCATGACCATGCCGCAATTGCGTTACCTGTACATCTTCATGTTGGCCACGACTTTGCTGGGTGCCAGCCTGGGAAGCCTGGGAACACTCCTCTATATCAATCAATGGGGATACAGTTTCCAGGAGATGGGCATCAATATCGCGGTGGGCGGCATCCTCAACCTCTTCCTCATCCCGATCATCGGGATCTTTGCCGATAAGGGACGGCGTCACCGCATGCGAATTTGGCTTATCTGTGTCACCATCATCTCGCTCCTTATGCTCGGGTACTTCGCTTATGTGACATGGTACCTGCCCGATCAGCGCCCCTCGCTGGTGGAGATCATTTTCTTCGGCGAGACCACGTGCATTGTCGGTATCATCGGGGGCATGGTCTATTATCCACTGGTCTATGACTATATCCCTCGCAACCTCATGGGTACCTACGGTGCCGGCTGTGGCATTTTGGGTGGGATTATCGGGTTTTTTACTACGAATGGACTGGGCGTTTTCCTGTTGTGCTGGGCGAAACTCTTCCAGCCGCCGGCGGGAGAAATGGTGCGCGTCTGTCTGGACCGGGAAATGCGGCAACCCCAGGTTGCCTGGATTTTGTGCCACGAGGGTTTGGTTACACCCGGCGGTGTCACGGCGGCTCCCCGTGATATTGTTGCCAAGCCTTGGTATGCCAATGGAATTGTGAAGGACAGGGGTGCCTGCTACGAAATCCGCCTGCGTGACGCAGACGGCGAATCAAAGATGAAACGTCGGGACGAATTCAAGAATAAGATCGACGCACTCGAAGCAATAATTGCACAGAACCGCAAGGATGGGGCTGCGGCAGAGACCATTGCCGGGCACGAAAAAGAACTGGTGTCCATGCGTGCAGAGCACGCGGCGCTGGGGCTGGAACTCGAAAAACGTACGGCGTCCTGGCGCGCGGAAGTCCTTCGCGGTTTGGGCGACACTCTCATGAAGGAGGGCTCGGAAATCCTCGGCAACGCCACTACTCAAGCTGTAGTTTCGTTGGTGCCAACCACTCGCAAGGCCAAAGACCGGGAAGTCGATAAGTTAAATCAACTGCTGAGAGCTGAAGCCCCTTCTGCGATCGGCCTGGGTGTGGTGCGACTTGATCGCGACTTTGCGCTTTCGGTTTCTACGCTCCTGCCGGAAGGAAAAGAGCAGAATGACGTTATGCGTGTCCTGTGTCAGCGCCTGGCCATTCTAGCAGAAAAAATCGCCCCGGGCCTGCTGCCCAATAAAGTTTCCTGTTCCGTCGCCATCGTGAAACCGGCCGCCGTCATCGATCTCGCTCTCGTAGAGGATCCGGTGCAAAACTTCGTGTCGCCGATTTCCCGGGTAATGAATGCCTTGCTTTCACGCTTTATTGATGTGCCTCCTCCCGATCAGAAGCTGATTTCCCTTGCTCGCAATGTCTGCAAGGGGGGGCTGATCAGTCACGCCCGCATGGCAACTCTCGAGGGAAGAAACGGAGTGCATATCATCGTTGTCGCCGACGGGGTAAAAGTGAGTGATATGACAACCTGGAAGGCCGGGGTATTAGACAAGTTGCGTGCCGAATGCGCTTCACTCAAACTGACGGTGCTCATCCCGGTGGTCGATCAAGGTGTCGTGCCCATCAAATACAATTATATGTCCGGGTATCTCTACGTATTCTTTCTTGTTTTGTGCGGATTCGGCCTCGTCATGTACTTCATCCATCAGGAAAAGATCGGGGTTGTCAAAAAGTGGGGTGCCGAAGAGGCATATGCCGAGAAACAGAACCTCGCGGAAAAGAAACGGGTGACGGATTCCTCTGCACCAGATGCGGACTTTTCGACACAAGGCACAGCGGGCCCACCTGAGACCTATACCCCTGGCTATCTTATTCCCAAGGTTCTCTTCGCGTTACTGGGGCTGGTGGTGGTGGGTATGGCCGTCAGTCAGGCGTGGCCTGATTTACGCCTGCTCGCGGTGGGCCAGCACACGGAGGCGATGGCGACATCGGTCGTGGCCAGGAAACCGGGACAGCCGGATATTATCATGAAAAACCAGGCTGAACTCAACGCGAAGATGAAAGCGATAGGCAACGCCAAGGATTACACGTGGACATTCTATAACGAATTCATTTTCGAGACGCATGAGGGTCGGGAGGTTTCTTTTCGACGTGCAGTGGGCTGTAAACTTAAGCCCTCCATGCCGCTATTAGACGATAACGGACTGCCCACCACGGCCAAACTGCTCTACGATGCCCGGGAGCCGTCACGCACGGTACTGCCATTGGAATATAGTACATGGCTGGCGCCAGCGCTAACCTCCCTTCTAGGATTGATAGCCTTAGTTCTCGGTTCCACCTTGGCCTGGTTTTCCAGAAAACCAATCACACTTTCGGTGTCCGCTGCTGTCAACCTTACCGCTGATGGGAACGGAGAATCCTGAATTGATGATTTAAGACCTGGATAATTAAGTAATTGAATTTTAAGGCTACGTAATATGAAAAAAATTGGAATCGGTTTGATAGGATGTGGTGGTCGTTTAAGGGATGTCGTGCGGAACTTAACTGTGGCCACGGATCAAGTGGATATCGTGGCGTTAAGCGATCCCAATCCCCATTCCATTCGCGCGGCGCAGGTAGCCTACAACCCCAAGATCAATGTCTACGAGAATTATCAGGATCTAGTGCGTGATCCTGCGGTGGAGTGGGTGATGATAGGCTCATGGAATTGTTTCCATGCCAAACAAACGATTGCCGCCTTTGAGGCGGGTAAGCATGTTTTCTGTGAGAAGCCTCTGGCCCTGACTGTTGATGACTGCCTTGCCATGCGGGCTGCCTGGCGTAAGTCCGGGAAGTTGTTCTCCATTGGATTCACTCTCCGCTATTCTCCCCACTACCGCCGGATCAAGGAGATCCTGTCCTCTGGAAAAATAGGCTCCATCATCAGCATGGAATTCAATGAGACCCTCAATTTCAACCATGGTGGGTACATTCACGCTGATTGGCGCCGTAAAACGGAATGGGCTGGCAGCCATTTGCTTGAGAAATGCTGCCATGACATCGATTTGGTTAACTGGATGGCAGATTCCCTAGTGCTTAGGGCGGCTTCGTTCGGGGGCTGTGACTTCTTCATTTCTGCTAATGCCCATCATACCCAGCGACTGGGGAAATCGCCTGAAGGGAAGGATGCCTTTACGACATGGAGCAGTGATACCATTCATGGGAATGTCATCAATCCCTTCAATGATGACAAAGATATTCTCGATAATCAGGTCGCGATTCTTGAGTTCGCCAACGGGATCCGTTCTACATTTCATACAAATTGTTCGGCCGGAATTCCCGAACGCCGGATGTATATCTGTGGGACCGAAGGGTCGTTACGCGCAGACGTGATGAGAGGGAAATTGGAAGTACAGAGAATTGGGTTTGGCACCCAACTGGAAGATTGCCCGACGGATGCCGCAGGGGGACACGGCGGTGGAGACGAGATTCTGGGGGCCAGTCTGGCCAGTTCTATGGTGAATGGGGCGTCCCCACTGACTTCGCTTGAGGATGGTCTCCGTTCCGCCTTCACCGTATTTGGTATTGATGAGGCACAGCGACAGGGCACTGTCGTGGATCTAACCCCCCTATGGCGTCGGGCTGGCATCAACTTTGGGGACCTATGAAAATTCCAAATTATGGTTCTGTCAACAGTGACCTCGTCTATGGGGTTGATCATATGTCCGTGATGTTCAGCGCGTCCGAGTCTGGCGGCTGGTTCATAGAGCGGTTGGTCTGGAAGGACTGCGTGGTGGTCGGGGACGGTTCACGGTTGCTTGCCGCAGGTTGGGAACTCAATCTGGACGGGAAGCGTTTTACCCCACATCTGTCCGGTGTCTGCGCCAGGGATTTCCAAGAGGAGCGCGCAGACGATGGCGTCCGGTATGTTTTTCCCCATGATCTCGATAACCTCGCCCGACTCGACATGGAGATTCGGATCGATCATGAACGCCCCCTGCTCTGGCAACGCATCCGGATCACCAACACCTCGAGCCGTCCTCTGCTGCTGGATCGGATGAATTTTGCCCAAATCAAATTGACATCAGCATTCTGCCAGGCGATCCAGACGAAAACCCACTATGCCAGCCGTGACGCGGATTCGAGTGTGGCGCCGCTCGGGATTGATGATCCGGCCTTCGCCCTGCATGACCCCAGACTCGGTCTGGGCTTACTGGTGGGAAGTCTGGCGCCGGGTCTTCTCCGGCGTTTCTCTCCCGGCATGTATGTCAGCGTCGGGTATTCAAACGGCGAAGTCCGTTTCGAAGAGACGCTACTTCCAGGCGAATCTTTCGAGAGCGACTGGGCCTTCTTTCTCTTCTACGACACCGATCCACGGGAAGCCTCCCATTGGCTGGTCCAGAGGCGACTGCGACGACGTCCGTTCGTCCCACCGTTGACGTATTGTTCATGGGTTCCTTTCCTGGCCGACATCAACGAGGAGAAGGTGACGACACAGATCGAACAGGCTGGTAAACTGGGCTTTGAGGTCTTCCTGATCGACGATGGTTGGCAAAACCGTTCGGGCGATTGGGAGGTACACTCGGGAAAGTTTCCCAACGGACTGGAACCCCTTGCCGCGCAGGCCGCTGAGAATGAGATGCAACTTGGTCTGTGGATTGGTCTAAACACCGCTCATCAGGATTCTAAGGTGGTTCATAACCATCCCGAGTGGTTGTTACGGCATTTTGACGGCACCCCTGTGTATACCAATGTGGGCGAAGGCCGTATGAACCTCTTCTGCCTCGATAGTGGATACGGTGACTGGATCCAGGACAAGATTATTGCCCTGGTCAGCCGATACGGCTTGCGTTACCTGAAAATCGATCTGCCGATGGTTCAGGATGTCTACTTTGAGCCGCCGATATCCTGCCACTGTCCGTCCCATGGCCATCGCACGCCACATGGCTATCCGCTACGGGCCTACCGACGTCTGCAGGCGCTATGTGAAACTATCAGACAAAGGTTCCCCAGCCTCATTCTTGATTTGACCTTCGAACTCTGGGGATCATTTCACGCCATCGACTACGCCTTGGTCCAGTGTGCCGACGTCACTTGGGCGGCGAATCTGGTCGATACTCCCGAGTTCCCGTCCAAGGCTCCGCGCGAGGCGCGCCACCTGATAGAGGCCCGCTCCGCTCTGTTTCCCGCAGTACATTTCCTGCCTGGCAATCTGCGATGTGATAGCTTCTGTTTTCGGGAGAGTGTGGACGTTGCTCTCACGGGCTATCCCTGTATGCTTGGGGATCTGGCTAAGCTTGATACCATACAGCAGGATTTCATCCGGGATCGGTTTGAGCGGTATAAATGGGAACGCCGACTGCCGGAAATATCCAATCAACGCATCAGGAAGGGGAGATATCATCATGGCGAACTTTCGTAATCGTGTTTTAATGCTCGATCTGGCCCGGTTGATGGATCACCAGGAACGTTACCGGTTCTGGCTGCCATGGCTCAAGGAATGGGGGTACAACACCCTCCACCTCCATCTGACCGATGACGAAGGCTGTGCGTTGGTCTTTCCGCGGCGTCCAGAACTGGCCTCGCCCGGGGCCTTCACTGCGGACCAGATGCGCGCCTTCATTGCCGAAGCTGGAAAGCATGGCATCTCGGTCATTCCCGAAATTGAAAGTCTGGGACATACCAAATTCATCACGGGACACCGACGCTACCGGCATCTGCTGGCGCGTCCGCCCCGCGGCGTTGACGGGCATCCCTGGGGCTTCAATGCCCTCCTCCCGGATCACCCCGAAACACGGCAGCTTTTAATGGATCTCTTTCAGGATACGGCGGAAATTTTCGATCATGAGGTGATTCATGCCGGACTTAACGAAGTGGAT
>Ga0073936_10012344_pt1 | contig 10189 bp, 6 predicted proteins | sample AliMusrvi5mmetaG_FD_87041 | JGI IMG/M metagenome (GOLD analysis project Ga0073936, IMG submission 87041) | Freshwater lake bacterial and archeal communities from Alinen Mustajarvi, Finland, to study Microbial Dark Matter (Phase II) - Alinen... | ecosystem: Environmental > Aquatic > Freshwater >... | reverse complement strand
TCATAATAGTAGATTGCAGTTGCCGTCAGGGATTTTGGAGTTAACTGGGCTATTCCCGGTGATTTTGGTCCATAATCATACCAGTCGCCCAAACCATGTGAGAGGATGTTGTCTGTTGCTTTGGTACCCAGATAAGCCACATACTTTTGCATCATGGGCAATGCTTCTTCCAGACCAGACTTATCACCATACCATTGCCAAAGTAACCAGGGAAGCAAAACTGCCGCACTACCCCACTCCGGGGAGTCCCTGAATCCACCAACAAACTGCACATATTCCGGTGCAATGTCAGGAACCAGACCATCCGGGGTCTGGGCATCGATCATATCCCTGACAGCCTTTCTGTATAAGGCACAAAGATCATAATTGTAATGCAGCGAAGCACCCATCAGGTAGGTTTGCTCCAGCCAGCCCAGTTTTTCGCGATGCGGACAGTCAGTTACCACACTTTGCAGGTTGCTTCGTACAGCCCAGTCAATCAGGGTATATATCTGATTGAATAGTTGATTTGAACAGGTAAATTCACCTGCCTTGGGGGATGAATTGCAGGTATGAAGCATATCCAGTTGAATTATTTTCGGCAAATCGCTGCTTGTTGCCAACTTTTCAGGAACTGCGCCTTCTACCATTACATACCTGAATCCGTAATAGGAAAACCTTGGACACCAGACCTCCACACCATCACCCTTCAATGTATAAGTGAAATAGAAAGGGGCTCCTGATGCTTTTTGATTGATTGCCTTGTCCTTCGTGATCAATTCTCCGGGTGTCAGTTTGATCACGGAGCCCTTTTTCCCCGAGACTTTCAACGCTACGATTCCCGAGCAATTCTGGCCGAAGTCATACAAATACTTACCAGGAAACGGTTGATCAATTTTCTTCACTTCGATGACCTGATTCACGGTTACCGGATAGCCTATTTCGGAAGAAAGCCGGCCCGTTGGCACTGATGCCAGGATGGCTGATTTCCAGCCCGAATCGTCGAAACCTGGAAGATTCCAACCCGGCTGGTCGAGTGTGGCATCGTAGTCTTCCCCGCCGTAAATGCTTGCATACAAAATTGGTGAAGATGTACATTTCCAGTCTGTGCCGGAAACTACTTCGGATGTGCTGCCATCTTCGTAGGTAAGGTTCAACTTGCTGATAACTTTGGGATAACCAAATGCAACGACAATCTTGCGGTATCTTTCACGGTTGATGTTGTAAAATCCGTTGCCAACAATTACGCCGATGGCATTTTTACCCTGTTTAACCTGGGAGGTTACATCATAAACATTGTAGAAACAGGTTTTGTCGTAATCCGTCCAACCTGGTGACAGGAAACTTCTTCCGATTTTATCCCCATTGATGTAGGCTTCATATTGTCCTAATCCACTGATATATAGAGTTGCATTAATTACCTTTTTGGTTGCTGAAAATTCACTCCTGAACATCGGAACAACACTTCTGCGAATACCCTTGTTCCCAAGTTTATCTCCCGAACCATGAATTCCAGGCACGATTTTCATGGAATCAGGCAAATTTTCATATCCTATCCAATCGGCATGTCCCCAATCCCGGGCAGATAAAAGTCCCATTTTGAAAGAAGCCTGTTCACTCCAAACCAACTCATGACCTACCTGATCTGCAATTCTGACCTTCCAGAAGTATTTCTTGCCTGAAGCCAAAACAGTTGCTTCGTAAGGTATCTGAACGGAACATTCGGATAACACAACCTTGGTATCCCAACAGTTGCCAATGTCTTTTTGGAGATAATCGGGCGAATCAGCCACAAGAATATGGTAGGAAGTCTGTTTTACATTCCTGTCGGATGAGTTGATCATCCAACTGAATCTGGGCGATTTTTCGGCTATGCCTATCGGGTTTACCATGGATTCACATCGCAAATTGACAACAGAAACCGTGTTCCCGGCAACAAGCATCGTTCCAAGCAATAGAATGATCGCCATTAGCTGAATTTTTAATGTACTCATTGAATGTTAATTAGTTTATTAAAAAGTTCTTCAGAAACCCTGAATGCTGTGCCATGCCTTACTCCTTGCGGAAAAGATACGTGGTCCGAGACATCTTCCCAAACCTTCATGTCCCTTGATCTTACAGCTCCGTATTTATGATCCCGGTACTTGTCAAAATAAACATAGACATACGCTCCTATTTCGAGTGCTGTAGGTCCTTCTGCCCAATAGTTGCCTGTTATCGGAGGTGAAACCTGAGTTGGATAGGGTCCGAAGGCATTTCCGGATGAGGTTACCCGGACGTTTTTTTCGGGAGGATTTGGATTCTCATTTTTTAAAAACATGTAATAAACATTCTTTCTTAAAATGATCGTAGCATCGATGACGCTGAAATCCGGATTGAAAAACATCCTTGTTGTACTAAAATCTTTAAAATCAGAGGTGGTTGTACAATACATCCTGTGATTCAGTCCTTTCTCCTTTTCTGAGTCTGCAATATCTGAATGCCGGCCAGGAATGGTTGTTGCCCAAAAAATAATCCAGTTTTGGTTCTGCAGATCATAAACCATTTCGGGTGCCCAGCAATTTTTGGCAGTGGGTTCGGTGGCCATTACGGGAACCGGCGTCTGCACGGACCAGTTTACCAAGTCTTTGGAAGAGGCGTATCCAATCTGACGCTCTTTCCAGCTGCAGGTCCATACCATGCGGAAAATACCGTCCTTCCCCGGTAGGATGAAAGGATCACGCATCAGTTTGTCTGCTCCAACTGTTGGTTTGAGGAATGACTTGCCATTGTTCAGAACTTTCCAGTTCAATCCATCCGTACTGTATGCCAGGTGTAAACCGTCCTGTCCATTCTCAGTGAAATAGGAGAAAATGTAGTGGTTGTCCTCTCCTTTGCAAACCAAAGCAGAAAAAATAAGGAATAGAAACAGGTATCGCATGTCTTTCTGTTTAAGCGTTCAAAAAGTAACTATATTTTGTATTTTTGTTAGTGAAGTTGGTCAAGCCCTCACAAATATAATCAGCAGACAATCAACTCAAGCAAATAACCAATATTTTCTGTTCTACCACAGCAAATTCTAACTCAATAAGGAATGAAAAATCTAATTCTATTTTCAATGATTATTTTAGCATCGTGCACGACTACCGTGAAGAATGAACAGATCACGGCAGCCAATTCGCGACCAAATGAAAGCTCCATCCATGCGGCCATCGATTCACTGATCTATAAATACGGAGCTTCCAATACGCTTCCCATTGAAAAAGGGGTGAAGCATGCGGCTTCCTTATGGACCAATGCGGATGGCAGTAACAGTGAGTTCATCCATTTTTGCACAAAAAACTTTATCGCTGATTCCAAAAACAAATCACTGTTGTTGGACAAATTATCCAATTATTTTGAGTCACTCGACGGACATTTCAATAAGATCACCTTGGATCTCAAGCAGAATGTGGACCTGAACAACGGAGAACTGCTTGATATCGACAAGACATTCAGCGGCTATTCGGTAAGTGCACATCTTCAGGACGATCTGTATGCCAATAAAATTGCCTTTGTGGTTGCACTCAACTTTCCCTATTGCACGTTAAAAGAGAAGGAAAGTGAGGGTAAAAACTGGAGCCGCTCCCAATGGGCCGCCGCCCGTTTGGGTGATCGGTTTGTATCCCGGGTACCTGGCGAAGTGAACCAGGTAGTGGCCAAGGCAAACTCCGATGCAGATATTTATATTGCAGAATACAACATTCAAATGGGTTCTCTGCGAACAGAAGAGGGTGTTCAGCTATTTCCTGATAAGATGTCCTTGTTGTCGCACTGGAACCTGCGCGACGAAATCAAAGCCGATTATGCCGACAAGGACAAAGGACTGGTCAAGCAGCAGATGATTTACAAGGTAATGCAACATATTATTAAACAGGATATTCCTGCCAAAGTGATCAACAATCCGGCTTTTATCTGGAAACCTGTTTCCAATCAGGTATTTCAGGATAATAAGGTCATTTCGTGCGAAGCTGAAGCCAATGCGAGGTACCAGCAGATTCTGAACAATTTTCATGCAGAACAGGCTGTCGATCCATACGAACCGGACAGAAACACCTTCATTCAACGAAAATTCTCAGGAGAAATGGAGATACCCCAGGAAGAAGTTGAAGCATTGTTTGATCATTTCCTGAGATCCCCACAATTGATCCAGGTAGGCAAGATCATTTCCGAAAGACTTGGTCGTAAACTGGAAGCCTTTGATATTTGGTATGATGGATTTAAGGCAAGAAGCGAATTTCCACAGGATCAGCTTAACAGCATGACAACCAAGAAATACCCTGATCCGAAAGCATTCGAAAAGGACATACCAAATATGCTGGGCAAACTTGGCTGGAGCAAGGATCGTGCAGCCTACATTGCAGACAAGATTGTAGTCGATCCTGCCCGTGGCTCAGGGCATGCCTGGGGTGCCGGAATGAAAGGTGAAAAATCGCATTTGCGCACACGCGTGGCATCTACCGGTATGGACTACAAGGGATACAATATTGCCGTTCATGAGTTTGGTCACAATGTTGAACAAACAATTTCCATGTATGATATTGACAATTATAACATGAACGGGGTTCCGAGTACCGCCTTTACCGAAGCGCTTGCTTTTGTCTTTCAGAGCCGCGACCTTTTCCTTCTGGGATTAAATGGGGAAAGCAAGAATCAAAAGGCCCTCACTGCGCTGGATGCATCGTGGACCCTGATGGAGATTATGGGTGTTGGCTTGGTAGATATGCGCACCTGGAAATGGATGTACAGCAATCCAAAGGCGACACCTGAAGAATTAAAAAAAGCCGTAATCCAAATCTCAACGGAAGTTTGGAACAGCTATTTTGCTCCTGTAATCGGCGTCAGGGATCAGCCTATACTTGCCATCTATTCTCACATGATATCCAATCCGCTCTATCTCGCTGCCTATTCTTATGGACAAATCATAGAATTTCAGCTAGAAGACTTCCTGAAAGGGAAAAAATTCTCTGACGAAATTGACCGGATATTCAAACAGGGAAAATTGATACCTCAGCTTTGGATGGAAGGTGCGGTTGGGAACAAGATCTCCGTCGACCCCATCCTGAAGCAATTGGACGAAGTACTTACGACCTACAAATAATAATTGGACAGGGTTGAATAACATGTCGCGCAAAGAACGCAAAGGTCGCAAAGAAAATCCCCTTTGCGACCTTTGCGTTCTTTGCGCGAAACATTATGCAAATTATTTAAGTAGTATCTCATTTATCATCTTTTCAAACATCGCCCTGGTCTCTTCCTTGCTGCTCGCGATTCCACTGCTCATGGTTGGCTTTCCTGTTAACGGAACCCAAAGGAAGGCTGGAATCCCCTCAATGCGAAAAGCGCCTGCCAGTTCTTTTTCCTGATCCGTATTTACCTTGTAAACCACAATCTTACCCTTGTACTTTTGAGCCAATTCATCCAGTATTGGAGATGCCTGCCGGCAAGGGCCGCACCAATCGGCATAAAAATCCACAATGCAGGGAAGATTTCCGCTGTATTTCCAGGTTTTCGGATTTTTTTCCAAATCCATGATTTTCTGGAAGAACTCTGCCTTGGTCAGTTTCTGGACCACCACATCATCTGCATTGCCAGCATAAATTTTCGAAACCCAAATAACAAGTATCAGGGTAATAACTACTTTCAAATTTCTCATTCGCTATTTCATTGATGTTTAATATCAAATCTTATCACTTGCCACCAAATTTTATTTCAATTTATTTCTTTTATTTCAAACTATTTCCACCATTTCAAATCCTCCTTTTCAAAAATAATGGGTCGTAACAAACATATCTAAATTTCCCCATGTATTAAAATCAGCTGAAATTTCATACCCAGCAAAGATTTGCTAATTTTATGCGGAACCATGAAGAAGAGCAAAACCCATTAAACTTAAAATTAATCACATTGAAGTCTCTGACAATATGATGAAAAAAAAGTCGAAATTCAAGAAATTAGATGTCCACAAGTTTGTACCAAGGGCTTCTGGCATGGATTCAATTCCAGGAACAGTTCAGTATATTGGAAAACCTCGTTCAGAAAAAACCAAAATAGAACTGCTCGAATACAATGAATCGGAAGTCGCAGAATATATTCTGGACCGGCCTGAACAGTTAAAAAAATTTCTTGAGAACGATAAGATTAAATGGATCAGGATCACAGGCGTACACGATGCAGAATTGGTTACCCATATTGGTGAATTGTTCCACATCAACCAGCTTGAACTGGAAGATTTGTCGAACACTTCACAAAGACCGCGCATGGAGGAAAGGGATCATTATATTTTCCAGATATTTAAAGCGCTGTTGTTAAATCCCGAAGAAAATGACGTTACAATCGAACAGGTTAGCCTGATTCTTGGGGAAAACTATGTCATTTCATTCCATGAAACTGCACCTGAATTGTTTGACATTCTTTGGAAGCGGATTCTCGCAGGAAAGGGAAGAGTCAGGAAAATGAAGAGTGACTATCTTGCTTTCTCTCTGGCTGATATCATGATTGATCAATATTTTAAGATTCTTGAAGACATAGGCGATAATATTGAGATCATCGAAAATGAACTTGTCAGCAATCCTGGTGGTGCAAACCAGGAGTCTATCTACAGGCTGAAAAGAAGATTGGTTTATGTTGGCAGGACAATCTGGCCGGTTAGGGAACTTATCAACGAGATTGAAAGATCTGACCATTCGCTGATTCATGAGGAAAACAGAATCTATTTCAGAAACATCTATGATCATACCGTTCAGATCATTGAGACGCTCGACAGTTTGCGCGATCTCACATCCGGCATGATGGATCTCTACCTTTCAAGCGTAAGCCTGAAACTCAATGAAATCATGAAGGTATTGACCATATTTTCAGCATTGTTTATACCTCTGACCTTTCTGGCAGGTGTTTACGGGATGAATTTCAAGTTCTTACCTGAACTGGAATGGCAGTGGGGATACCCGGTCTTTTGGGTCATTTGCATCATTGCAACGGTCCTGATGGTGTTGTATTTCAAGAGAAAGAAATGGCTGTAGGAAATAGTTAAAGAGTTACAGGTTAGAAGTTAGAAGTTACAAGTTACAAGTTACTAGTTTCGGGTTACAGATTACGGGTTGTTTTAATGTGTATTTTGCGAAACAAGTACTTTAGGCACTCTAGTCACTTTAGTTCACTTTAGGCACTTTTTAAAATTATTACAAATGAAACCAATAGTTACTGCGATTTGCTCATTCGGAATGTCTGGACAGGTATTTCACGGTCCTGCATTGAAAGTCTTGCCACAGTTTAAGATTCACAAGATTCTGGAAAGAAATCACCGGATATCTGAAAAATTTTATCCGCAGGCAACCATTGTCAAGGATTTCGACAAAATATTGCATGACCCGGTTGTCGAACTCGTAGTGGTCAATACTCCTGATTATCTCCATTTTGAAATGGCAAAGATGGCCATGGAGGCTGGTAAGCACATCGTAGTTGAAAAACCTTTCGTCAAAAACAGCGAAGATGCCGTGAAATTGATAGAGATAGCTAAACGCAACAACGTATTGATGACTGTGTACCAAAACCGCAGGTTGGACGGAGGTTTTCTTACGGTACAGAAGGTATTGGAAAACAAGTTGCTGGGTCGAGTGGTTGAATTCGAATGTCATTACGACCGATACAGAAATTTTATACAGGAAGGATCCTGGAAAGAAGACGGTGACGAAAGGACGGGTGTACTATTCAACCTTGGTTCTCATGTCGTCGACCAGGCCCTGGTTCTGTTCGGAAAACCGCTGAGTGTGACTGCACATTTATCCATTCTTCGTACAGGCGGCAGAACAACGGATCAATTCAATATCAGACTGCATTACGCCGGTTTTGAAGCGATACTTCGCTGCTCTTATCTGGTTAGGGAAATGGGCCCCCAGTTTATCATCCATGGTACGGAAGGATCCTTCGTAAAAAAGGGAACCGATCCGCAGGAAGAGATGCTCAAAACAAACAGGTATCCGGATGAACCAGGTTGGGGTAAAGAGCCTCAAAGCGATTGGGGCAAACTCAATACTTCCGTGAACGGCGTTCACTTCGAGGGATTGGTAGAAACCATTCCCGGAAATTATTCCCATTTTTATGCCAACCTGTATGATGCCATTCGAGATGGGGCGCCGCTGATGGTCAAGCCTGAAGAAGCCCTGATGACGATCAGGGTACTGGAAACCTGTCTGTTAAGCAACAGTGAACGCAGAACCATCGACTTCCACTGATGGAAGACAAATTTTGGATTTCCGATTTCCGATTTTGGAATTCTCTTAAATGAACAGAATCAAAGAAAGACGACTGATCTCAGATTCAATAAGGCATTTGAGCAACATTTATCCATATATTGATTTGCATAGCCACCGGCATAATCAGGAGGCGGGTGTGATTTCCGTTTACAATCTTTTGTTGCATGAGAAACATGGTATTCCGGGAATTCCTTTTTCAGCCGGACTGCATCCCTGGTATGCTCTTGAATTATCTCAGGAAATTCTTTCCCGTGAACTTGACAGTTGTGCAGCAAGCCCGAATCTAATCGCTTTTGGAGAGACCGGTCTGGATAAAGTGTGTGATGTGCCTATACAATTGCAACAGGATGTTTTCGAGCTTCATCTGAAAAAAGCAGTCGAACACTGCAAACCCCTGATCCTTCATTGCGTCAAAGCCTGGGATGAAATTATTGAAATAGCTGCAGGATTTCCAGTAATCAAGATTCTGCACGGATACAACGGAAGCGCTCAACTTACTGTTCGGTTGTTGAAATTAGGATTTAACTTTTCAATCGGGAAAGCAATCCTAAACCCGGATGCTAAGATCCACCAGGCCATTCCTATGATCCCCTTGTCTTCATTATTCTGTGAAACAGACGATTCGGATGTTTCTATTCAGATAGTTTATGCCGGAATGGGTGCTTCCTTAAAATTGGGTGAAGAGGCTTTAAGAGAAGCCATATTCAACAATTTTACCAAACTGAGAAATGCTTAAAGTATTTAAAGTGCCTAAAATGCCTAAAGTTATTGGTCTCCAAACAATTTTTGCAAGTAGCGAAATACTTTAGGCACTCTAGTTCACTTTAGGCACTTTAGGCACTTCCTATAACTTGATGAAGATTTTCCTCTTGTACAAAATATAAGCCGGGATAAAGTTGATCATTACAAATGCCAGGGAATAGATCATCCCCCAAAATTGAGGGGACGGAGCCACTCCCGCAAAGAATGTCATATAATGTTCGTTCAGGGGAGCACCGCCGATTTTCATTTCATAAAAGAAGAGCGCCCAAACATCTGCAAGGAAATAAACTGCAATGGCATTGGCTCCGAAAATAATGCCTCCTTCCGTGAATCTGTGCATACCCAGAATATCAATCAGATAATAGGAGGTTCCGAGAAAGAGTGCTGCCACCCCGGAGGTGATCAGTACGAATGAACTGCTCCATATATTTTCGTTGCATGGAAAATGAAGGTTCCACAAATAGCCAAGGATGACTGACACAAATCCACCAACCATCAGGTACATTGCCTTGTCTCTTTTCTCCAGGTTACTCAGCATCAATCGTCCTGCAATCATGCCTGAAATACCTGTCACAAACGATGGGAATGTACTCAGGATACCTTCCGGATCCCAAGTCTTCTGCCACATTATCCCAGGCAGAAATTTAGTGTCCAGCCAGGCTGCCAGGTTTATTCCGGGTTCAAGCATGGGTTTGTCGTAACCGGGAGTCGGAATAAACAACATAGCTAGCCAGTATGCGATCAGGATTCCGATGCCAATCCATGCCTGTTTTTTCCAGTCAGTATTCAGAAATAGAATGGCACAGAATAAGAATACGAGGGCAATCCGCGGCAACGTTCCCGTATACCTAAGGTCAGTAAAATTGAAATCCGGCATCAGGTTAAGAAATAATCCGACAAGGTAAATTTTTAGTGACCTCCACAATATTTTCTTGTACATTTCACCTTTCGGCAATCCCATTTCCAATCTTCTCGAGTAGGCAAAGGCAATGGAAACCCCGACCACAAAGAGGAAAATTGGTGCGATTAAATCCGTTGGAGAGAGACCGTTCCATTTGGTGTGGTTCAACGGCGCATAGGAAAAAAGTTCACTGGCAGGATAATTAACCAGTATCATGGCTGCAACGGTGAATCCCCGCATCGCATCCAGAGAGATGAGTCGTTTTGCTTCAGTC
>Ga0073936_10012343_pt1 | contig 10189 bp, 10 predicted proteins | sample AliMusrvi5mmetaG_FD_87041 | JGI IMG/M metagenome (GOLD analysis project Ga0073936, IMG submission 87041) | Freshwater lake bacterial and archeal communities from Alinen Mustajarvi, Finland, to study Microbial Dark Matter (Phase II) - Alinen... | ecosystem: Environmental > Aquatic > Freshwater >... | reverse complement strand
TAACTGCATGTCAATGGTGGCAGTTGATTCAGTGGCAGTGGCTGACGAAGAAATGTATGGCCAGGACGAACTGAAAAGCAAAAGTGAAGTAAACCGTGACAAAAGTATTGCTCCACCTCCGGCACTGAAAAGCAGTGTAAGATTTGTTGCTCCACGGGTACATCAGAGCAGCAGAACAGCAGAAGCAACCCCCGATGCCACAACAGCGATTATCAAAAAGAAAATCATTAAAGACGGCAGACTCGGGCTTCAGGTTCACAACCTGCAAAGCGCCAAAAAGCAGATTGACTCGCTCGTGAAAAGCATGGATGGCTACTATGCCAACGAAAACCTGCGGAATACAAACAACGAGTCAGGTTACGAGTTGACCATCCGCATTCCGGTGCAGAATTTCGAGAAATTTATGAGCTCCACCGAAACCGGAAACTTCAAAGTGCTCTACAAAGAAATTTCAGCGCGCGATGTGACCGAAGAATTTGTAGACCTCACCACCCGATTGAACTCTAAACGCACCGCTCTGGCTCGCTACAACGACATCATGAAACGGGCAGATAAAGTGAAAGATATAGTGGAAATTGAAGAAGCCATCCGCAACCTGCAGGAGGAAATTGAAAGCAGCGAAGGTCGCCTCCGCTACCTGAACGACTGCGTTAGCTACAGCACCCTCAGCATGAACATCTCAACCGAAAAAGATTTCAGCTACCGGCCTCAAAAACGCGACAGTTTCTGGGAAAAGTTCAAGGAATCGGTCGTAGAAGGCTGGTTCGGACTAGTGGATTTTGTGCTGGGATTGTTCGGAATGTGGCCGTATTTGTTGTTGATTATTCCATTGTATATAGTAATCCGCCGATGGATTAAACGCCGGAAAGCCCGCAAACAAAAAGAATAGTATTAATTGCCGACTGCTTTAACTGCCAGACAAAAATTGAAAATAATATCGGCTTTAGCCAAACAAATTTATAATTTGGCTAAAGCCGATTTATTTCTTAGCATTTTATCCGTCCCATAAATGGGACGGCAATTGAAAAATAATCTTCACAATCCAATATATCAGGACAGGTCATGAATCTCCCCTCTCCCTGGGGAGAGGGGTTGGGGTGAGGTCATTTCAAATTCGATTTATTGAATACTGATGCCGGAATGGTTACATCCATTTGAATATCTATAATCACCATTTTGGTTCCCTTTCCGTCTTTCAGCACATCTTTATACACAAACGAAGTCGGATACCAGCGATTCTGGATTTTTTTCACGTCGCTGAAAGTGATACGCTTCAGCAGTTTTCCGCCCTTGGCAAACATTTCCACTTGTAGCGGAACGAATCGCTCCTCGTCTACCCACATTTTTTGCGAAGCGTAATTCACATCGCTCACAATAGCCGTGAGATTCAACACCCAGCATTTTCGACCATCAATGGTTTCCTCACCCGTCACTTCGGCTTTGTATTGCTCCAGCAACGGACGGTCGGTCATCATATCCTCGTACGACATATCGCTGCCCATCACCGACTGCCGCAACATGTGCCCTGAAATCTGAATTACACGGTCGGTAGACGGGGAATAAATCCACAACTGATTATCGAGTTTCAGCATCTTCGTTCCCTTTTCGCGTGCCGGAGCAAGGTATTCGGTAAATGATTTATCGGTTCCCACACCCCACGATTTAGATTCCATCGTACGGGTTCCGCGTGCCGAATTAATCTCCATTCGTGCCGTCAGAATCCGTGACTTAGACGACATATTATTATCCACTTTATCCAAAATTAATTTTCCCGAAGGATAGTTTTGAGCAAAAGCAACTAGTGGAAGCACTAATAAAATAACCCCTAACCCCTGAAGGGGAACTAAGTTAGTTCGTTTTTTTAAAGTATTCATATATTTATATTTAATTTACTCCCAACCCCTAAAGGGGAGTAAGAGATGTTATAATTGATTATTAAAATTATATGCGAAATTTCAAATTTCAGAGACGACAGTAACCTAGCTCCCCTTCAGGGGTTAGGGGTTATCAGCCTTCCAACTCCTTAAACAAATTCGCAGTTTGCCGTTTATACACCCCTATTCCGGCCAGTGAAGCTCCGATAACCGTGGAAAGCACACCCGGAATAAAACCGATATAATAGGTTGTGACTGTGATTTGCGCACGAATGATACTTGGCAACATCATGTTGGAGTTTTTCATCATGTTTCGGGCATCAATGCCGTAGTGCTGCATAGGCCACGCCATAAGTAGTCCGAAAGCAATGCCGATAAACGACCCGATAAGTCCTACCAACAAAGCTTCTCCCACCAGCGAGCGGTAAATTTCGTGCTTGTTTTCGCCTATTGCCAACCGCAACCCGAATTCACCGTAGCGGCGTAAACCGCCCACCAGACCGGCATTCCAAAGTACAATAGACATGGCAAACACGAAAATAAATATCACAATAAAGCTGGCATTTTCGGAATAGGCAATCATAAAGTCCATCCCTCCTATCCCACTCATGGGTGCCATTGTAAGCGAAAATTTATCATCCTTTTTAGTATTTTCGGCATTAAACCCTGCTGCCAGTGCTTTGGCCTTTTTGTCCACGTAAGGCGAATCGTTGAAGAAACCGAGCACTTCGCCTGCTGCCGCTTCCATATTCAGTGCCATGCGCACATCCTGTATATCGGCAAGCATCATTCCCCGGTCGAGTACATCGGTACCAAAGTGCACCGTTCCGCACACCCTGAAATTATACATACCCATATCACCATACATGGTGGTCGAAATCAAGGTCACCCGGTCGCCAAGCTTCAGATTCATCTTTTTGAAAAGTTGATTGGTAATCAGTATTTCGCCCGGTTTTTCAGGAAAACGACCTGTCAGCAACTTGGATTTTAAATCCATTCGGTCTATTTCATCTTTGCTGTTGAGCAGGTGAATGCCCATACCCATAAGGTTTCCCTGCGAACGGGTTTGCCCTGAAGCATCAGGTGCATCCAACAAACCGCCAAACTGAATTCGTTCGGTCCAGGTCATATCGGGGTAGTTTGTACGCAGTTTTTTCAACACTTCATCGGTGCCCAACATAGCATAATCGTTGGGTATCTGCGACATATTTTCGCGATAAGCACTTGTCATCACTTTCACGTGTCCCGATGAGAATTTAGCCGTTGTTTCAATACTGTCGCTAAACACACCGCTCATATAAGCCTGCAAAAATACCGTCATCATCACACCCAGTGCCACCACAATGATGGGTAACAGGCTTCGACTTCGGTCACGGAGCAATCCGTTTAATAAGAATTTTATCATGTCTTTTTGAGTTAATTGGTTAATTGGTTCATCTGTAAATTGGTTACTTACTTTTGAACTTTATAAACTTTAAAAACTAATAACTATTTCACTTTCCCCCTTATCGCATCAGTTGGATTCATTTTGGCAATTTTACGGGCAGGCAGGTAACTTACCACTGCCGTAACAATCAAAATAAATAACATAGTACTTAGTACGAGATTCGGCGTTACGCTGGCATAAATAGTATCCGACATGGTTATTCCTACTTCACCCGCATCCACATTCATCTTGTAACCATCCACCACCATCCAGTACATGAGTGGTGTTCCCCAAACGGCTCCTACCCCGAAAGCAAGCAGTGCATTAATCGTTCCTTCGAGGGTAAAATGCCAGACAACCTGCCGTTGTGTCATGCCCAGTGCTACGAGTATACCGATTTCGTGCTGACGGCGGAAAATGGATAAAGTCTGAGTGTCGAATATGGCCAGCATTGCCAGCAAGAGGAAAATTATATAGAACAGACTTGTTCCCACGCTTTTAGCTTGCACCAGCAATCGGGTTGATTCGGTAAGCTTATCTACACTTTTAAAATCCCAACCTTTTACTTGTTGAGCAGTAATTTCGGATGATTTCACAAGCAGGTTTGCGCTGTTTGGTCGCATAGTCATTTGTTGCAGTTTATCCAACGAAAGCCACAGGGTACCATTATCAATGCCCGGTACAGGAGTTTTAAAAATTCCGACAATGCGTACGTCGGCCGCTTCAAACGTTCCGTTTTTATCCCGCCAACGCAAGGTTACCATATCATTCAAGTGAAGTTTGGACAATTTCGCCATATAAGCACCAATCACGACAGGTATTTCAGTTGGTTGTGCTTTTAGCTTTTCGGAAGGAATCTGAATAAGTTTCTGATTCGGACGAATACCTTTCAGCATCACACTCTGCATGCGACCACCGGGATAAATGGTGCCCTGAGTAATCAGAATGGGTTCAACACGATGAGCAGCAATATCTTTACTGAAAGCAGTCGGAATTTCAACTGTGCTCGAATCGAGTGAGAAGGGGTCAAATGGATCATATTTCGTTTGCCAGTACTGACCACCGGCAATTTCCCATTTTATAGTATCATCTACAGCCTCATTGCTCCATCCCTTTAAAATCCCCTGCAAAAGAATAATCAGCACAAAGGAAATAGACAGCACAAAGACGTTGAGCCAGGTTTTTAGCCCGTTCCCGATTAGGTTTCTAAAAGCAGTTTTGAATAGGAAACTGCTTCTTAGTCTGCCCCTTAACCCCCTAAAGAAGAAATTTAAGTTAGAATCTTTCATGACCATACTATTTAATTTGAGACTCTGCAAGTCCCCCTCGTGGGGGATTTAGGGGGCTGGTATCATCCACCACTTTACCATCCTGAAGTCGGATAATACGTTTCAGGTAACCAATCACTTTCTCGTCGTGTGTTGCAAAAATAAAAGTGGTTTTCAGCTCCTGATTGAGTTTCACCATCGTCTGAAGGATATTATGCGAGTTGGCGGAATCCAGATTAGCAGTCGGTTCATCGGCCAGCACCAGCGACGGACGTTTGACCATAGCACGGGCAATAGCCACCCGCTGACATTCGCCACCCGAAAGTTGTGCCGGGCGCGATTTTACTTTGTCGGTCAACCCAACCCATTCAAGCGTTTCCATAACCCTTTTTTTACGTTCCTCGGCGCTCATATTCAGCAACAACAGTGGAAATTCCACATTTTCGAATACCGTATAAACCGGCAGCAGGTTGTAATGCTGAAAAATAAAACCAAGTTGCTCCTTGCGCAGATTAGCAGCTTGTTTCGGGCTCAGTTTGCCCACCGAATTTCCTAAAACAACCACTTCACCTTCGGTAGGTACATCCAGCGTACCGATTATGTTCAACAAGGTTGTTTTTCCTGAGCCACTCGGGCCAACCAATCCGGTGAATTCTCCCTCGGAAAACTGAAGATTAATCCCATCTAACGCAGTGAACGACCCTGTTCCGACAGGGAATTTCTTCACAAGTTTTTTTACTTCTACAATTGTTTTCATTCTTTCTTTCTATTCAACCTGTCCAAAGTTTAAAACTTTGGACAAGTTTGATTATTTGATTAAAAATTATAATTCAGCATCAACTGAATGCCTTTTCCTGCAAACAAGTTTTTACTTTGTGCCTGAGTCGAAAACAGCAGAACATTGTCGGGATTCCAATATCCAATCACGTAAATGCTCAGGTTGTCGTACGTGCGCGTCCAACTTAGATAATTCATTGTCAAATTATATCCCGGAAAATAAAATAGCATTCCCGAAAAATTATCCAGCAATGAAACTGGATATGTCAACATAGTTCCCAACACATCTAAGGCAGTACCCTTAACTAAAATTTCATTCCCTGTGTGAAAGCGGAAGTATTCCTCTGTTGCCCCTAATCCATTTCCAAGTGGAAAAGTATAGTCGATACCCACATTCCACAAGTCCTGAAATGATGGAATTTGCGGAATTCTCTTATTATCAGTATAAACAATAGAAGACTCAAACCAAATTCCAACACCCAAATCCCACTTCCCATCCAGACCAATACGAGTTTCATCAGATTTTAAATATTGTGTATTTGTTTGATAATCAATTTTCCGATAGTGAGTGCTAATTCCAAACTGGCCTGGACCAAGCGGATGTTCAAAACGTCCGCCAAACTCAGGTTGAGTATACGAAGTTTCAATTGTTTCAAAGCCTTTTAGTCTGTTAGAATTACCAAAAAGCATCCACAACCAATAGTTGGAATTATCTTCTAAAAAATATTTTCCGAGAATTCCGTAAACGCCATCCGTTAATTGCAACGGATCACGCACATCCATATTATCAAACCACATTAGTGGACGGAACATTTTAGCCGAACCGAAATTAATTTTCTGCAAACCGGCACGCAACTCCCAGTTATCGCCCGAATAGCGCAACCAAACGCGGTAAGGCTTCAATTGTCCAAGCACCGTATCGGTATGAAATCCGGTATTATTCAACGAACCGTTCAGATTAAGCGAGGCTTCAAAATCAAGTTTTGTTTTGGGGGAGAGTTTGAAATTACCAAGCAAAGTAGGCACAAATCGTCCACCAAACTGAGTTGGCACTGGTGTTTGAAACTGACCTATTCCCCATGCTGTTATCTGACCGTTGAATGAAATATGAGTAGAGTCGGATTTCTCTGCCTTTAAAGCAAATCCAATTATGAAAACATAAAATATTATCAGTTTTAATCGCATACCCAATTGTAAATATATAAACAGTAAATCACCTAATTGGCATTATACCATAAATCAAACTTTGCGTCAATTGCTTAGTGAGTGTGTCAACATCTGAAAACATGTGCATTAAATCCGGAGAACTGCAAAATTCCACCTGTTTTTGCAGTAGCCAATGCACATAATTCAAATTCAAGTCGGGATTCATTTCGCCCGATTGCTGTGATTTTGCAAGAAAATCATCCAACATAGCCATCGATTTTCCCATTATTTCATTGAAACAAGCGAATATTTCAGTCGCATCCGGATTGTAAAAATCAGCCACAAATTCGATAGACATCTCTTTGTTTCGTTGTAATTTCATTTGAAGTGATTTTTCCAGTTTCTCCGCAAAGCTTAAATCACTTTCCATAATTTTTCGTGATTCTTCTAAAGCTTCATCAGTAAGCTTTAGCATAAGAAAAATAACTAATGCCGATTTATTCTCATAGAAAGTGTAAAAAGTCTTCCGACTAACGTTTGCTTTTTTGCAAATCTCGTCAATCGTTACTTTTTTAAAGCCATGCTTCCAGAAAAGCTCTTTGGCCTTGACTTCTATCTGTTCTTTCTTTGTTAGTTTCATAGTTATTCTATATACAAATACGTGGCAAAGTTACATATTTTATTTATTCTTCAATATTTTGTTACCTTTTTTTAAAAAAAAATTTCAGTGTGTTTGTTATCTGCTGTATCCGAATAAAAATAACTACATTTGTAGGTCATTTTTGATCATTTACTTTCATTCTCAAATGTTTATGAAGAAAGAATACAGCGTGGACGAATTACTCCACAAAGCAGCTTCTTATTGCTCAATATCAGAACATTGCACTTCTGAAGTAAAAGAAAAGCTCACTGCATGGGGCATTTGCGAGAGCGATAAACAGGAAATTATAGACCGACTGATTTCGGAGGACTTTATTAATGAAAAACGCTACTGTAACTACTTCGTGAAAGACAAGTTTCGTTTCAACAAATGGGGTAAAATCAAAATTTCGTATGCGCTGAAACAAAAAGGACTGAAAGATGAACTCATTAACAAGGCGCTGACCACCATCGACGACGGAGAATACGAAGAAATGCTGGCGTCCATCCTGAAAACCAAACTTGTAGGACTAAAATACGAGTTTGAGTACGAAAAACAGGGAAAACTTTTCAATTTTGCACAAAGCCGAGGTTTCGAAAGCTCAGTTATAAACCGCGTTATCCGTACCTTAAAATAAAACAAATGTCAGATTACTCACCCCGCGAAGAGAAGTACAACACCTATTCTCACGCCATCGGTATTGTATTTGGAATCATTGCCGGAATTTTCCTGATTCAAAAAACTGTAAGTTCACAAAATGTCTGGGCGATTGTCAGCGAATCCGTTTTTATCCTTTTTCTAACTCTGATGTATGTGTCGTCGACTCTGTACCACGCCGAAAAGAATCAACAAACCCGACTTTTTAGGCGCAAGTTCGACCACGCTGCTATTTATACTCAAATTGCAGGAAGCTATACACCTTTTACATTGATAGTTCTTCGCGAAAACGGTGGTTGGGGCTGGTCCCTATTCGGAATAATCTGGGCAGCAGCAGTTCTTGGGGTTTCACTGAGTTTTATGAACCTGAAAAAAGGCAGCAAACTCGAAACCATTTGTTATGTGGCAATGGGTTGGGTGGTAGTGGTGGCTTTCAAACCGCTGATTGATTCGCTGGGAGCAACACATTCCATTTCAGTGCTTTACTGGCTTATCGGAGGCGGATTATTTTATACCAATGGTGCTATTTTATATCGCTTTAAACAGATTCCTTACACACATGCCATCTTTCACCTATTTGTGTTGGGCGGTACCATTTGCCATTTCATTGCTATTTGGGAGATAAAAATCTGATACTTGCTTAGCATTATTTACCTTCGGCAATATTTACCCCCTTCGGTCGTGATATTAGTATAATTCTTACTGTTATTCAATAAATCCTCCTCCCAAAATTCTACCATCTCTATAAAAAACTGCAGTTTGCCCCGGAGCGATTGATTCAAGTGGTTCAGCCAGTTCTACTTTTGCACTTCCGTTATCCATAAAAATCACACGACAGAAAGTATTTTGCTTGCGATATCGAATCCGACAATTAACGTCAAATTCATCAGTAAAGAGGTTCATATCCACAACATTTACTTTGTGAATCAGAAATTGAGTTTTATACATTGCAGCCAATGGAGCGAGTACCACTTCATTGGTTTCTGCTTTTATTTCTTTCACAAAAACTTTCCGGTTCAGATAAACAAGCCCTCTTCTTTGACCCACCGTATAAAGTGGGTAACCCTCGTGCTGTCCAATTACATTGCCTGCCTCATCAGTAAAATATCCGGGATAAATAAATTTCTGAGGTTCAGCAAGTTGATTTTTTAGAAACGGACGGTAATCGCCGGAGCAAAAACAAGCGCCCAGACTGTCTTTCTTTTCTGAAACTCGCTTATAACCTCTTTCGGCAGCCATAGCACGCACTTCAGTTTTAAGAAACTCACCGAGTGGAAAAACAATTCGTGAAAGCTGAGCCTGAGTTAACCCCCAAAGAAAAAAGGATTGGTCTTTGTCAGGATCTTTCCCTTCGGCCACAAAATAATGATTGTTTTCCTGAATGATATTCACGTAATGCCCCATTGCCACTTTATCGCACCCAAGCCGGTCGGCTTCATCGATGATCAGTTTCCATTTCAGTTCATTATTACATTTCACACATGGGAATGGCGTTCGACCACTCAGGTATTCATCAACGAAATAGCTAAGCACTTTGTCGCGAAATACATCACGGGCATCGTACACAATATGCTCAATACCAAGTTGTTGAGCCATTCGCTGTGCATCCTGCAAATGACGATTCTCACCCTCTTCCCAAAACCGAAACGTGATACCCACGACTTCATAGCCTTGTTCCAACAAAAGAATGGCAGCTACCGAACTATCGGTGCCGCCACTCATTCCTAGTAATATTCGTTGTTTCATTGACCCCAAACCCCTGAAGGGGCTTTTAAAGATGACAATACTAATTCATTTTACTCCCCTTCAGGGGTTGGGGGTATTAGAATGGCAAATCACTTCCTTCGCCTGCAGCAGGCGTTAAATCAAATGATGTGGCAGGAGCTGATGGAGCTGCTGCTGCACTAACCGCGCCCTTTTCCACTTTCCATGCGCGAACCGTTGTGTACCAGCGACCGTTAAACTCACGACTTTCCACGTCGAAACTCACATTCACCTGATCGTCAATAGCCAGTGGGAACTGATCGATTTTATCATTAAACAGATTAAAACACACTTTTTTAGGATATTGATCACCAGTTTCGAGCACATAATCCTGCGAGCGCCATGTTCCGTTTTTACCCTGACCTGTAGCCAATGGTAATACGGCAATAATTTTTCCTGAAATTTCCATTATTCTTGTTCGTTTATTAATAATTTTAGGGTGGCAAAGATAATCAAGAAAAATGAAGTGGTATCAATACTGAAGTATTTTATTACAAAATTTTATTCTGGATTAACTTTAGCATACTCATACCAATGTTAGCGGAAGAGCTGAACTAAATTTTCAGAATTTTGTTTAATATGTATACTAACCACTAAAATTTGATGCATTATGAAGAAAAACATGGGATCGACTGAC
>Ga0073936_10012339_pt1 | contig 10192 bp, 8 predicted proteins | sample AliMusrvi5mmetaG_FD_87041 | JGI IMG/M metagenome (GOLD analysis project Ga0073936, IMG submission 87041) | Freshwater lake bacterial and archeal communities from Alinen Mustajarvi, Finland, to study Microbial Dark Matter (Phase II) - Alinen... | ecosystem: Environmental > Aquatic > Freshwater >... | reverse complement strand
TGATGTCTTCTGGCTTCTTGTAATCCGCCAGCAACTTGTCGATGAGTTTAGTGTCGATAGCCATCGGGTCTCCTGAGTGTGATCCCTTCGATGGCCATTTACACAAACCTTTTTACACCCTCTTCGGATCCCTGATAGATCGTTCGCAAGGGGCGCGTTTGGCGTCCCTTTTGCTTTGGCCTGATCCCTCTTCGATCGGCGACATTTTCACTCCGGCTGGGGAGGGTCCGCGGTTTTGTACGTCAAGTCGGCACGTTCGTAGAAGGTCGATACGCCGCTTTCCGGTGGCGACCGCTGTTGGGGAGCCCACCAGAGGTGCCCTCCGGATCACGCCGCCGGGCGGCGGGTTCCCGGGATTCTCGCTTCGTGTTCATTGAGTAGCTCAATGTTCAGAACACGGGTTGCTTTGAACAGGCCTTCGCGGACCTCAACTGCCAGCGCGAACAGCAAACGCAGGCAACTCGGCGCGCTGGAGGCAAGTTGCGCACCACCAGCGTGCGCCGCCTCATTTCTTCATTAGGTCACTGCAAAATGTTGATCGCTTTCAGTTGCCTGTGGCGCGCCCGCGGCAAGGGCGGTCCAGTCCAGCAACTGACGCTGCTCCCGATCGGAATCGAGTTAACTTCGGATCGGAGGCAGTAGGATCCTGGGGAGGTTCGACGGAGCATATCAACTTTTTGAAACTCCGAGCGGCTACGAGCGCCAGACCGCAGTGGAAGGCACCGATTGGGTCCTCGAAGCTAGGGCAAATGCCAGCGGATTTCACCATCCTGCTTCGTTCCTGGCTCTGTTCGCGAATCTGCACTGGATTTCGATTGGGCGGGGGGCGGGCAGCAACAGACAATGGCGACGTGCAGTTGAAATTCGCCTGCTTAAATCGGACGCATCTTGATCACGCGAATCCGCCAACAGGGGAGTGGGCTTGCGGACTGTAGTCGGCTTGGCGGCTCCGGAGGAGGAGGAGGAAGTTAGGAGCCGCCAAGCCTTCTGTGGCAGGTTACTGCTACGGCCTAATTGATTGCAGCGTACAGGATACGTCGGTATGAATTCAAGGTTAAAACAAGAGCCGGCTTGTTTTTTTTCAATCAAAAGACATGATAAGGAAACGCAAAGTCCGATAAATAAGGTTCAGCTGAGAACCGAAGCCAGGATTTCGCGTCGCTTGGGGGTGTGAACCTCCTCCGGTTGAGAAACTCCTCAACCACTCCACACCCCATAGAAAACAGTAAATCACGGGCAACTGATCGACAAAATAGTCCTTTCGTACTGTTATTCGGCCGCACAGTCGCTGCGGTCACGTCCGCAGCGAGGCCCAAGAGTCTCGTCCCGGTCAGAGCGCATTGAAGGTGTGGAGGCCTTCGGTCACACTCCCGTCGAAAGATACTGCGGCGGCGCGTTCAATCGTGTCTAAGGAGAGTTCCATTCGAGTAGAATCTAGAACGTCGAGAATCAGACGTGAATACCGCTTAACCGGCGCATCGTCGCGGCGGAGCATAGGCTGGAGGAGGAGAACCCGATGCCGAGCTATTCGCATTTCCCTCGCGCGTTGGTCGCGCGCCTGGGTGCGTGCGTTTTCATCGGCGGCGCCGTTTTCCTGGCGCAGGCGGAAGCGCCGGGCGCACACATCAATTCCATCAAACTGAAGGTCAATATCGACCATTCCGCCAACTGTAGGTTGTCGCTCAGCGCCAGCATCGAGGCGAGTGAGATGGGTACAGTCTGGTACCGCTTCTCGGGCCCTCCCGGAGTCGAGTTCGACTTTGGCGGCGAGGGCACGAAAACCCTCCAATTCGACCGTTTCTTTGGCGCCGGCAGAGGTGCGAAATTTACTGCTGACATTCACGGCGTGCTCCGCGTCGAGGCCGCGATGATCGATGCCAACGGACAGAGCGGAGTTGAGCTTTCCGACTCAGTGCCGGCGGACTACACCTGCGGCAACGGTTCCGCCATCGCCAGAGTCATTCCGCAACTACCAGCGAGCAAGCCGACGCTACATCCGGCACCAAGCAGGCCGGCCCTACCACCGGCACAGCGGAGGCCGATGACGGTTCCTGGAGCGTTCAAGCCGAGCCGTCCCGCAACCGTTCCGGGGTTTCGGGTGACTGAGGTGAAGGTGAGTCAGTACACATCGAATTTCAACGGGTCCTGCCCGACGGACGACATGCTATTCCGGTGGACGGTTAGCACGGATGGCCCGGGATCGGTATTGTTGCGGTTCATGCAGGAAAGCCGGCCCATCCGCGTGGAGACGTTAATCTTCAGCCGGCGAGGGACCCGGGTGGTCAACTACAAGCCAACGCATATGGGTTCTCCGGGAGGGCATTATCAAGGTTGGATCGGAATTGAGGTACTCTCCCCCAATCCGGTACCTGCCGCCCATGAGGGCTACACCATGCAGTGCGCGCCGCGAGTGAAGTGAGGGGGCAGTTGAGGCGAATAACGCCCAAATCCCGCGTATGTAATTGGGGCTGTCTCTTGCGGTGAACATACACCGAATCGGAACAGCGACCGTTAGGTAGCGCCGTCTGCGGCAGGACTTGTCCGATCTCTGGCGTTCGCGGCTGTGTGCTGGGTTTCATCAGGCGGGTGGAATCGCAAGGCGGTCGCGCTTAACTGACGGAACAAACGGCACCGCCGGTTCACCCAAGGAGTTAGTACACCCTGACGCAACGGCCGGGGCTTGAGAGTGCAGTTTCCATCTGACCGGGGAGGAATTTCATCGTGAGGCTTCAAAGTATCGGTTTCATCGCTATCAGTCTGCTCATGTCGGCGCTTCCCAGTACGGCGCAGCCCAAGGACCGCGAGCGATCGAAGGACCCGGCACTGTTTACCCGAATGCCGGGGTTCATTATCACCGACTACCGGGAGTCGCAGTTCGACGCACACGAGTTTCTGATCCAGAAGGGAACCGGCACGACGAAGCAGCATGTGGAAGGCCATTTGACCGTCTTGCGGTACGACTTTCCGGACTCAGCCGGCACGGCCCCCAGCAAACTCCAGGTCGCCCGCAATTTCCAGAATGCCGCGTTCAAACTAGGCGGAGAGTCGATGTACTTTGAGGGTTCCGGGGATTGCGCCGCAACGTTCATGGTCGCCAAGAATGGCACCGAAACGTGGGTTGAACTACTGCCACGAGGGCGGGGCGGTACGTACATTCTCACCATCGTCGAGGTACAGGCGATGAAGCAAGACATCGTGGCCAACGCTGACGCGCTGAAGAGCGGCTTGGCCGACAGCGGGCATGTCGAGGTGCCCGGCATCTTCTTCGATTTCGCTAAGTCCGAGGGGAAACCCGAATCTCAGCCGGCGATCCAGGAAGTGGTCAAAATGCTCCAAGCGAGCCCTGCCATGAAGGTCTGGGTGGTAGGGCATACCGACAATGTTGGCACGGCAGACGCTAACGTCGCGCTCTCGAATGGGCGCGCGGCTGCGGTTGTGAAGGCGCTGGTGGCGGCGGGTATCGACGCCCGGCGGTTGACTCCGCACGGCGACGGCCCCTTCGCGCCGGTAGCGTCCAACACCACCGACGACGGCAGGGCACGCAACCGGCGAGTGGAGTTGGTGGCTCAGCCGTAGAACGATAGGCGCCCGTTTCCGATCAGAAGTTCTGCGAATCGTAGTTTGCAGCCGTCGGAAAAAGGAGTGGGCACCGATGAAGACTTCCGCCTATTTGGCACTGGTCGCGATCTTTTCCGCCGCCTGTGGGGCCCTCGGCGGGCCTCTACCTGCTCCGCCTTCAGGGTTCAAGGTCACGACGAAGGGATCCATGGAGCAGATGCGGGCGAAAGGGGTGGGCGACGGAGTGGAGGCGGAGAAGCCGAACGCAAACTGGCCCAATAACTGCGTGCTCGATCCGAAGCTACAACTCCACTATGGCTGGCTGTTATCGCCGGGAACGGACCAACTGATCGAGATGATGGCGCGGGTGCCGGAAGAGCCGGCCTCCGTCAGTATGGGCACTCGCGACGAGCCTGCCGGCAAGCGGCGCTATCACGGCGGCGTGCTGACTTGGCGCAAGTCCACCTCGCTGGTGATCGGCACTACCGACGCGGGCTGCAAACTCAAGGAATTGGTCACCTACGACGGCGCTTGGGTCGGCTATCTCGCCGGCAAGATTCTCGGCGTGCGGGTCTGGCGCGTGTATGGGGGGAAGGCAGCCGGCCAGGCACTGATCGACGAGTACCTGGAAAAGGTGAAGTCGGTCGTCGCCGCAGGTAGTTAAAGGGCCGGGACCGGAACTATCGCATTCCACGTACTATTGGCCGCGTCCCCATCTTGCCAGGTGCTCACGCGTGAGCGATTTGGCGCACTTCACCAAGCTATCGGGCCCAATCAGGCCCATAATGTCAGCGAAAGGCGAGTTTCGGGGAAGCCCGAGGTGTTACGGCTCTGGTTTCTAGTCCGCAGACACGGGCTTCTCCTAGGCCGCGCGCCGGCGCACCAGAAACCGGAGTGGAAGAGTGGTCAGAACGATCTGGGAGGAATGCGAACGCGGCGTTCAACCTGGGCATCTGCGCCCGGTATGCGGCCCGGAACTTGCGGGCAGGTTTGATCGGGGCTTGATCGATGCAACTGCCGTCTTCGCCACGAACTTCGGCCCGGATTGGATCTGTCACTACGCATAGTCTGGTTAGTGCCGAAAGCATCAGGGGAATCCGTGTTGGTCGAGAGACTGCCTGGCCGCTAGCGGGGACCGCGACGGCGTCAGGTGTGGCATTGACCTGCATTGGGTTCAGGTATGATGGCCGCAATGGACGAACCAATTGCCGGCTCATTCGCTCGCGGCCTGTTGGGTAGGACGGGGCGTGAAGTAACTCGTCTGGGCGTTTCCGCCGGATATGGAGTACCCGGCGACGCCGTCGAGCGCGCTTTCGAGCAGGGTGTGAACTACTTGTATTGGGGCAGTCGGAGAAGTGGTTCGTTTGGTGTTGCATTGCGCCGGCTGAAGTCGCAGCGAGACCAGTTCGTGCTGGTGACCCAATCCTACACCAGCTTCGCGCCTCTGCTGGCCTGGAGCCTGGAACGTGCGCTGAGGGAATTGAGCTTTGACTACACCGACGTGTTGCTGCTCGGCCTATGGAATCGGCCTGTATCGCCGCGGATACTGGAAGCGGCACAACGGCTGAAGGCGCGTGGCTTGGTGCGGCACCTCGCGGTTTCAACACACACTCGCTCGCTTGTGCCGGCAATTGCTGCAGGACGCGATTTCGACGTGGTCCACTTTCGCTACAACGCTGCGCACCCGGGCGCGGAACGCGACATATTCCCGCACCTGTCCGCATCAGATCGACCTGGCCTGACGGCCTTTACTGCAACAAGTTGGGGACAATTGTTGGGGCACGGGATGCTGCAGGGCATTGCAGGCTCCCGTCCGCTTCCCAAGGGCGACCGCGTCCCTACTGCCGCCGATTGCTACCGTTATGTCCTGAGTCATCCCGAAGTCGATGTTTGCATGACTGGCCCGAATAGCGCGGCGCAGATGGAACATGCTCTCACCGCATTGCGCCTCGGCCCTATGAGTGGGGAGGAATTGGCGTGGATGCGACGCGTCGGTCAAGCGGTGTCGGGAAAGTGATGGAACTGTTCTCGTGGATCAGCTGACCGGCGAGTCCCCTGATTTCGTAGCGCAGATTTAACGCAATCGGAATCCAGCTGTCACGGCGCAACCCTAGCCTTATGGAATATGTCTTTGACTCAACATGAGGTTAGCTACAAAAGCAGGTTGCATCGACGGATGGGTGGAAGGCTCGCCCTGGGTGTGTGCGCGCTCCTATGCGCGTTGAGTCCGGTCACGCTGCTAGCGCATGACGATGCAGGTGGTGCATCGTTCGCCGTCACCGTCCTGGATCAAACCGGGAAAGCGATTCAAACCGCGTCCGTCGCCTTCAAAAACAGTTCGGGCGCCGTCGTCCGGCAAGGGACTACGGATGAAGCCGGCCAGCTACTGGTGGCCGGGCTTCCCATCGGAACCTACACGATTGAAGCTTCGGCGCCCGGCTTCGCGGTTGGAATCCGAACCGCCCAGCAGGCCGCTGCAAGCGGGGTGCTTGAGATTTCGATCTCGCTGAATGTCGCGAACACCGCGACTGCAGTGAACGTGGAGGGTGGAATCGATTCGATCGCGGCTCAGTTGGCGCCATCCGGCAATAGGCTCGAAGCCACATCAGCGACATCCCAGATAAGCGGGCAGTTTATCAAGAACTTCACCTCGCCATTGGCGGATTTCAACGAAGTCATTCAAATGGCGCCCGGCACTTTCAGCGTCAATTCCAACGGCGTAGGGCTCGGCCAGGGCAAGACGTTCTTCCGCGGGTTCAAAGACGGTCAATACACGATGACTTTTGATGGCATCCCGTTCCAGGATACGAACGATCCGACTCACCACTCTTGGGCGTTCTTCCCCGGTCAGTGGCTTGGCGGAGTGGATTTCGACCGTAGCCCCGGAAATGCTTCCACCGTTGGTCCAACAAATTTCGGCGGCTCCATCGGACTCCTCTCACAAGATCTGCCGTCGAGCCCGAACATCACAGCCACCGGCTCTTACGGCTCTTTCAACACGCGACTGCTCGATCTGGGAATCGATTCCGGCCTGTTTGGCCCCGGCAAGAAATCGAATCTATTCATTGACCTGCACCAGTTGCTCTCTGACGGATACCAGACCTACAACTACCAGAAGCGCGTCGCAGGATCGATGAAGTACCAGTACAAGATCAGCGACAGTTCAGTCCTAACCGCGTTTTTTGGGCTCATCGATGTTTGGACCAATACGCCTGATACCAATCAGCCAAACCGTGGGCAGGTAGCTCAGTTTGGAGACAACTTCCTGTTGAACGGCGACCCCAGCAGCCCGTACTACTACGGCTACAGCTTCTACCACATACAGACTGATTTCGGGTATATCGGCTTCCAAAGCGACTTGGGGGACGGATGGCGGCTGGACAACAAAGCCTCCACATATCGCTATTGGAATAAACAAAACCTTGAGAAGAATCTGACCAAGCTCACATCGACCAGTGCGATCGACAAACTGAACGGTGCGAACCATGTCGGTGACATCGTCTCGCTCAGCCACCAATCCCGCTGGGGAAGCTTCCGGACGGGAGCGTGGTACGACTGGTCTTACACTGATCGCTATCAGTATCCTTCCTCGCCCTTCACCTGGGCCGATTCCATCTCGCCAAACTTCCACGAGCACTTCATCACGCAGATCTTCCAACCCTACGCTGAATATGAATTCAGAGCGACCTCGAAGCTGGTCTTCACCGCAGGCGTCAAAGCCGCCCACTACAACATGAACTTCAACCAGTTTCAGGATAACGGTAAGATCGTCGGTTGCCTCGGCGGTAAGCTGGACTCCAGCAAGAGCTGCGTTGGCGGCGCCGCTTTTATTGCTCACGGGGTTGGCTACAACTCCTGGCTGCCTTCCGCCGCAGCGCGCTATCGCGTGCAGCGAAACTGGTCGGTGTACGCTCAATTTGGCGAAGGCAATACGATTCCACCTACCAGCGTGTTTGACGTCCCAAACGCGGCCGTCGAAGCTCCCCCGAAGCCGACTTTGGCCAAGACCTATCAGGTCGGTTCAGTTCTCAAATTCAACCGCTGGACGTTGGATGTGAACTCCTACTACATTCACTTTCAGAACCCGTACGCGGCAGTTAACGACCCCGCCAACCAAAACGAACCCGTCTATGTTCTCACTGGCCCATCGAACACGAAGGGAGTCGAGGCGGAGAGCAGCGTTTTCTTCGGTGGAGGAGTAAGCCTCTATCTCAATGCAACCCTAGGCGCGGCGAAATACGCGAACACCGGCTTGTGGGTCGCGAATGCGCCCAAGGATACAGAAACGATGGGCTTGACCTGGCAGCGTAAGAACTGGGACGTTGGATTCCTGAATAAGCGCATCGGCAGGCTGTACAACGACAACGGAAGCGTCAACCAGGCAATTCCAATCGATCCTTTTAGCGTCTCCAACGTGTTTATGAATTACACCATCAAACACGCTTCCTTCCTCAGGGGCAGCAAACTCGGGCTTGCCGTCAACAACCTGCTCGACAATCACAACATCGTGGGTATATCGCCGGCTGCGGCAGCCACTGCGGCGGCGCCGTTCACTCCTTCCAATGGTGACCTTCTGACTCTGCTGCCCGGACGCAGTTTCATGGTCTCGTTGACCTTCGGTTACGCACCGAAACGCTAGGCTAGTAACGCAGCTATGGGCCGCAGTCCAGCGTTGGATTGCGGCTCGTAAGCTAAACAGCAGAACCAAAGGAAACAACTATGATCCAGGCCTCGACACTTTGCGCTCTCGTTCTCTGCGCGGGCGGGGTTGTGCTCGCGCAGGAGCCGCCCGCCCCGAAACGCCTGACCCCGATGACGCTCCCGACCGATCAACTGATCAGCTCGCCGGGACCGAGCTTTCGTTTCGAGGGGCGTGCTTTGCCGGATCCGCTCACGTTCATCGTATACGGTGACCAGCGCTTCACCGACCCGGCGAACGTCACAGCAACTGACCCACGAGTCCGGCTGTGGTTGGTTAACCAGATTGCCTCGGAGCATCCAGCAGCCGTAATCCTCAACGGTGACGTCCCATTGTCGGGTGACGTTGTCAATGACTATTCAGTATTCCGAAGCGAGACGAAGGTATGGCGGGATGGCGGCGTGCGGGTGTTTCCCGCGCTGGGCAATCACGAGTTTCACGGCGATCCACAACAGGCATTGGAACATTGGTGGGCCGCTTTCCCTGAGTTGAAGGGCCGGCGCTGGTACTCCGCGCTTCTCGGTCCGAGGGTCTACGTAATTGCTCTCGATTCGGATGCTCCACTCCTGCCCGGAAGCGACCAGCGCCGTTGGGTTGAATCGCAGATTGGGGGCCTACCCGAATCGGTCGATTTCGTCATCCTGACCATGCACCATCCGCCGGTTTCGGATGTTCAAAAACACATCAGCGCCGATCACAATCCGCGCGAGAACGAAATCTCGCTGCGTGACTACCTAACTCAAATTGCCCCCCAGTCGCACGCACGTTTCCTCGTGAGTGCCGGTCACATACACAACTACGAGCGGAATGTTGTCGATGATGTTGTGTATCTCGTTTCTGGCGGCGGCGGCGCCCACCCGGTGTACGTGGAACGCACGCCCGAAGATCGCTATAAGAGCGTTCTCTTTCCGAACTTTCACTACGTCAAGTTCACTTTGCAGCAGGATCGTTTGACCGGCGTCATGTACCGTGTGGAGAACCCGGAGGCGGAACGGCTTACTGTCGAGCCCAAGGATACCTTCGAGCTTCCGGTGAAGGCGCGCTGAACGCACAGGGGTCGAGTCCAGCAAGCGAATCCGGGCCGTACCAAGGTTCTCCAGGTGGTCGGGCCCATCCACTACGCTGAGTAGTGAGGCTGATGCAGTGAGTGATGTAGGCCTGCATCGGCCTGCTGTCCTCCGTCCTTTCTCGCTCAGGATTGTTGATTTGGATACAGCCTCAACTGGCGCTCCGTCGTGACGCTCCCCGGCCTTCCGCCCACCCGAAACGAATTCGCGATACAAGACCGTGATTCGTGCTAGGCATGTTCTATCATCGCTACGCGCTCGCGATTACCTTGGCCACAGATCGCATTAACGGTTCGGTCCAACAGCAATACTTGGCCGATAATCCCGACGCCTTTCGGGCCATTCCGCCGACGGCAACACTCAGCGCGAATCGCTCTGGGCAGATGGTCCAACTGCCCGATGCTGCTTTGCGCGCACCGTACCTTCTGCAACCCGCGGTTATGTTCGAACACCAAATTTCTGCCAGCAACACTCCAGCGACATCACTGCGCCGTCCGCCAGCCTGCTGTTCCTGATCGAATCGAGCGGCACTTCCAACCAGAACCAGCTGGTAGCGAATTTGAACACAGGGGTTAACAAGAGGCTCTCGCTGTTCGGGTTCTACGCAATCAGCCAGGCCAAGAGCGACACCGATGGGGTCGCAACTTCCCCGGCCAACCCAGATAGCTACCGGGGCGAATGTGGACCAGCCGCCACGGACGTCCGTCACCGTGGGATCATTGGCGGTTCTATCCGTACGCGCTGGGTAAGCGTCCGCCGACCAATGTCTCGACAATAGCGATGTTGCTCCCGATGCTTGAGGGATGAGGCGGAGCGTATTGGTGAGTTCGAGCGAGGTGGTGCCATCGAGCGCGGCTACGCCTGCGGA
>Ga0073936_10012337_pt1 | contig 10193 bp, 10 predicted proteins | sample AliMusrvi5mmetaG_FD_87041 | JGI IMG/M metagenome (GOLD analysis project Ga0073936, IMG submission 87041) | Freshwater lake bacterial and archeal communities from Alinen Mustajarvi, Finland, to study Microbial Dark Matter (Phase II) - Alinen... | ecosystem: Environmental > Aquatic > Freshwater >... | reverse complement strand
TATTTGTCCAAGATCGAGAACGACCGGTTGGACTATTCGCCGGGCGTCGAAACGATCCGTGATTTAGCGCAAGCGTTGGGGGTCGACGCGATGGAGTTGCTGCAGTTGGCGAACAAGCTGCCACCCGAGCTTGCTAAGGTGGCGGGGAATGCAAACGCCAGGAGGTTCTTGCAGCGGGCGCAGGAAATTGCCTCACCGAAAGACTGGGATGCCTTGCTGGGCCTGCTGGAGGAAAGACAATCGGCTCGCGCGAAGGGAAGCAAGCAGAGGAACGCATGAGCTTCCAATGGTCATTCTCAACTGACCGGGATTTTCGGCGTTGCCAGCGTTTCTTCTTCTTCAGGCACATAGGAGCGAGCCATGCCCCAAACGGAGGGTGGCGCCGCGAGGCTTTTATCCTGAAGCAGCTGAAGACATTGGAACTGTGGCGGGGAACCTTGATCCACGAGGGAGTGCAGCATTACGTCGTTCCAGCCCTGAGGAAAGGTGATCCTCTTAACTGGAGGGAGCTTGCCGATCAGACCGTTGTCCGGGCCAAAGCGCAGTTGGAGTTCTCCGCGCAGAAGCGGTACCGCGAGCCAGGGATTACAAAGGGCGAGCAGGAGGATTTCTGTGCACTGGTTCCGCACGAAACGGGCCAGGGAGTCTCTGGGGAGGAGTTCGGAAAGGTGTGCGGAGAGATCAGAGGGGCTTTCGGGCGAATGGCCGGACTGTCCGAGTTGTGGGATGAGTTGCTCGGCCGGAAGGACTGCCTGCCGGAAAAACAGTTCTGGGTGCCGTTTGACCACGCAAACATCAAGGTCCAGATCGACCTGGTGTTCGAGCGGAAGCTAGGGCGGCCCACGATCATAGACTGGAAGTCTTACGAAGTTGGGGGAGACACGGACGCGCGATTGCAGACAGCCCTTTATGGGTGGGCGCTGTGGCGGTCGAAGTTCTACGACATCAGCGCACCCGAGAGCATTGAGTTGCTGGAATGCCAGGTGCAGGACAGCGTGGTTATCAAGCATGAGTGCTCGCAGGATGTGTTCGATGAGGTCGAGGACCACATTTATCGGAGCTTGCACCGGATTTTCTCGTTGTGCCATTCGAAAAAGCTAAACGAGGCGAGGCTGCAGGACTTCGCCTTCACGGATAATCCGAATAGCTGCGAACATTGCGTATTTCGGGGATTATGTGTTGAGAGGGTGGCGACGGTGGCGATGGAGGAGGCACCGAAGGTGGCGACACAGAAGAAGGCGCCCCGGGCGGTGCAGGATTCACTTTTCTAGGAGGTAACTAATGCAAGAGCACGTATTCAACCTGTATCCGGTCGAGAACCAGGAGGAGCTTTCGATGTCCTACCGATTGGCGGAGGTGGATGGGGAACTTGGGCTCGGGTCGGACGATCCGGATCTGGCGGCGAAAAACCTTAACCTGCTGGCAAAGCGAGTTGCGTTTGGGCAGAAGTTACCGGTCGCTATTCTGCGCGGTGGAGAGAAGCCGTTGCTGGCGGTTGCAGCGGACCACCCGCTTGTGAATCGCGATTACCAGCTTACGCCCCATGTGGTCACCCTGAGACCGCAAAAGGAGGTCCACACGGCGAGGTTGGGTAACTTCGATGTCTTCGGCGCAGCGATTGCGCTGTCCTTCCTGGGCTGGGAGCTGCGCGGGCAGCTTCGTGAACATCGGGAACTGTGGCAGAGCGGGCCGAATACGTTTTATCGGCGCAAGCCGGTGAACGCGAAGGAGGAGAGGCGGCGCGTGGACATTTACGGAGGGTTCAGACCGCGGTTTCTGTTCATTGAGGGCTTTCTTTATGTTGCCGTCCCGGTGGTCTATTGCTACACGGATGCGGAATGGGCGGATGAGGCTTTCGATGATCATGCAGCGCGACGGTTGGGCGGGAAGCGGATGCTCTATCACTTTGGCCGACAGGTGTATCCGGTGAAGTTCCAGCGACGGACGGGGAAGGCCATAAAGGAACAGGTGTTCGGTCTTGAGGGGACCAACGAGTATGCGAATGTGTTTGATTGGACGGTGCAGAAGGCAGGAGAGGCACCTGGTGGACGGCCATTGGATCCGCGGTCTCCGGCAATCCAGTACAGGAACCCGGGCAATGATGAAGAGCGGTATGGCGCTCTGTCGCTGTGTAAGCTGATGCTCAGTAGCGAGGATGCGCGGGTGGCGTCGTGCAGGAGAGAGCATCAGAGGACGCCAGCCCAGCGCATCGAGAGCGCCACCGGAATTGTGGAGCATTTTCTTTCGGGCCTGAAGTTGTCTGGCAGGCGATTGAAGGTTGGGACGGATCCCCGTTCCGTGGACGGCAGGCAGTTCGATTATCCGGCGATGAGGTTCGGGAACGGAACGGTCTTGAGGGTTGGGAAGAACGCTCGTGACGGGGAAGTGCGGATGCTGGATCTGGCGCGGAGTCGTGCCAGTCTGCTGGAGGACAGGAAGGTAGGCTTTGCGGTTCTCTCTGATTTTGACGACCAGGTGTTGATTGCGCCTCGGTCGCTCGGCGCCGCCGTGGTGGGCGACCTGAAGACTCAAATCGAGACCATGGTCTCTGGGCTTATTCGAAGGGCGTACACGCTGCAAATGGTGCGCTACAGCGATGAGGACCAGCGGACGTTACGCGACCAGGTCAAAACGGTCGTTGCGGCTCTGGATGAGAACAGCGTCAATGGTGGACGTGGCATCCTGGTGCTTCCGCCGAAGGCGCAGCCGGACCTGCACAACTACATTAAAAAGAAGCTGCGGGACCGGGTGCAGTTTCAGTGCATGTCGGCAGAGAAAGTGGGCAGCTTTTATGGAAAAAGCGGCGGGGCCGGTGGCAGCGGGGGAAACGGCCAGCCGGTGAAGCCGGGGCCAGAGGGGCGGTTTCGGAGTTACCTGATGAACACCGTTATGGGATTGATGATCGTGAATCGGCAGTGGCCGTGGGTGCTGCATGGCGGGACCCACTACGACGCGTACATGGGGCTGGATGTGCTCGACCATACTGCGGCGTTCACGTTTTTCTACGAGGGCGGCGGGGTGTGCGCGATGCGCGACCAGGATTCTAGCCATAAGGAAAAGCTGGGGCGGAGTATGGTGGCGAAGGTGGTGTATGAGGGATTGAAGCAGGATTTGCCCGACCTGGACAGGCCACTTCGGTCCATTGTCCTGCGGCGAGACGGCCGGTTATTCGAGGCGGAGTGGCAGGGCTTTGAGGAGGCGATTAAGAAGCTGGTGGATGAGGGGGCGTTGCCGCTGGACATCGTGGTCGGGGCAGTGGAGGTGCCGAAGCACCAGTCTTTGGGCATTCGGCTGGTGGAGCGCACCCCGGATGGCCTGGAGAACCCGAGGTTAGGGGCGTGGGAAAAGTTGTCTACCAGTGAGGGCATTGTATGCACGACGGGGTGGCCGTTCAGCATCCCCGGCACGGCGGAGCCGCTGATGGTTCGCGTGGTCCGCGGGAAGTTGGACATTAAATGTGTTTTGGAGGACACATTCGGAATGTCACAACTGTGCTGGCCGACACCGGGGGGATGCATGCGTTTGCCGATTGACCTAAAACTGTGCGACGAGCACCTGCGCGCTTTCGCCGCGAAGGCGGACGAGGACAGCGCGGTGTTCGGCGAAACCTTGGACGAGGAAGACGAACCGCTGCTCAATGCAGCCAAATAGGAGTTCTATATGAGCGAGTTGTCAATTATAGCGCACGATTACGCGCTGAACGCGGAGTTTGCGAAGAGATTCAACGAAGCCGTCTTGAACCTGAAAAGGCGGTATCTGCTAGGGCGCACCAGCAAGGGTGGCGCCGACGATGCGATCGAGAAATCGAGGGAGGACATCAGGCGGCTGGTGGAGTCCCTAGTCGCGGCGCTAGACGATGCTGAGAGGTCGTGGACGGCAGACCAGGCGCAGATTCCGGGCGATGTACTCGAAGCCCTGCGGAGGAGGCTCAAGGGCGAGTTGCCGGAGACTACGGCTGAATTACGGCGCGTGGCCGCGGACTTGGCCCGTGGCGTCGCGCTCGACGAGGCCGCCTTCACCGCACTGGATCGGGTTTGCGAAGCGGCAGATGCCACGGCGTCTGCTGCCTTTCGGCGGCTACGTCGAATCTAATGGCGAGCCTGCTTCAAAACCTACTGCTTGATCTCAAGCGGAGGGGCACCTTCGTGCTGAGCGAACTGGCTGCTCTGGACGGGAGGCTGCCGGCGGATTTCGAGAGGCACCGAGCGGAGGCGGCGCAGCGCATCGAACGGGCGATCGGGTTGGTGGACCAGATACTCGGCGATCCGGATGTAGCCAGCCCGCAGCTTGAGCCCAATTTCTTCATGGACTTCAAGCGGCTTTCCGAATTGGTTCTGAACATCGAGGATTCATCGCTGCTCATTCTGAAGCGGTGTTCGGCGGAGGATCAGTTTTTATCGGCGCTGCTGCGGCAGATTTGCATTGAGGTGGGGTTTCCGGATTCGCCTCCGCTCTGTGGGGCGTTGAGCTTCCAGTATTTTCAGGCGCTCATCGAGATGGACATTATCGTGACGCCGCAGACACAAGCTGGCGAGTTGTTGGCCTTGCCAGACCTATACCATGAGCTGGCGCACTTCGTGGTGTTCCGCCAGCGGTCGCTTTTGGAGGTCCGGATGGTTGGGCTGATACACAGATTCTTTGCGGACGCGCTGCGCAAGGGGCGGCAACAAGGACTGCCGGAGGGTTCGCTCAGGAGCATCGAGGACAACTATGCTTTGTGGAGTGGGTCGTGGCATGTGGAATTCGCGTGCGACATGATTGCGACTTACTGGTGCGGGCCGGCGTATGGGTGGGCTAATCTGCGGTTGAGCGCAACGCGGGGCGACCCCTACCAGGACAGCGCAACCCATCCGGCCGACGATGCGCGACGGGCGGGGATTGCGCGCATTCTGCGGTTGGCGGGAGAAGACAAGGCAGCGGACGAGATTGACCGGATGTGGCAGGACCTGAAGCGACTTTCGCCATCGGCTCAACCGTCTGGTTACTTGAAACGCTATCCTGTGCGATTGGTTGAGGAGGTGGGGCAATGCATCTACCAACTGTGTGTGGATCTGGGTTTGCAGCGGTACTCTCAACATCAAGGTGAAGGTGCGATTGTGGGAGGCGCGGTCAGTCAGGCGTGGGATGAGTTTCAGCGGGACGCGGCTGCGTTTGCGGCGTACGAAGCCACGGCGATCCAGGCGCTGAGGAGCAAGCTGCCGCAAACGTGACACGTGGAAGTGCGCACGCGCGAAGAGGAATTCTATGCCACAAGTCAAATGCTCAACGTGTGATAGTGTCAGCGAAATCGATTATGCGACATTGAACCACAGGATGCACGAATCGTTGCGCTGTCTGCCAGAAGCCCCTGAGCCAGGTCATTTTACTCTTCCATACGACGATAACCGTGGGCCGTTGTCCACTTTTATGCCCTTGGAGCAGCGGTATTTCTTGGTCTCGACCAATAACTGGGCAAACAATCGGAAATTCAGAATTGGTATTTAGGGTTTCCTGTGCCATAAGAAGCGCATGAAGAGCCTTACCGAACACCTTGGGTTTGAAGTGCCGAATCGTCGTGGTTTCGTGAACATTACCGAGACCGTGGAAGGCCTGGTTCGCAAGAGCGGAGTCCAAGAAGGGCTGTGTTTGGTGAACGCCATGCATATAACGGCGTCGGTGTTCATAAACGATAATGAGAGCGGGCTCTTGCATGATTACGAGGGCTGGCTTGAGAAGCTTGCACCGCATGAACCGGTCGCGCATTACCATCACAACCGGACCGGTGAGGACAACGCCGACGCGCACATGAAGCGGCAAATCATGGGCCGCGAAGTTGTGGTCGCCATCACCAAGGGCAAACTGGACTTCGGTCCCTGGGAGCAGATCTTCTACGGCGAGTTTGACGGCCGCCGGCGGAAGCGGGTTTTGGTCAAGATCATCGGTGAGTGACAGCGGGAAGCTGGAAGCGGTTCAACATGGAGCGGATTTGTTCCAGTATGGGCTTCGGCGGAACCGAGCGGCCTGACTCCCATTGCCAGATTGTAACAGGCGAGACCGACAGTGCTTCAGCTAGTTTTTCCTGCGTTAAACCTAACTGGCGCCGGGCATATACGATTGTTTTCGGAACCGTAGTTGGCGCCGGTTCCAGGTTGAACCCGAGGAACTTGATAATCCGGGGGACCTGGTGAATGGTCGGCTCCGTAATGCCACGTTCCCAGTTCTGGATAGTAACCCGGTCCACGGACAGGAGCTTCGCCACGTCCGTTTGGAAGAGATGTCGTTTGAGCCGGCAGACTTTGAGGTGCTCGCCAAGTGTTGCTAGCTCTGGCTTAGCAACTTGCGTAGATTTCCATCGGTTTGGATATTGGCTGTATTTGGCCCGAATCCGCAGGTGGCAAAATGGCAACGCATGGCACGGCTTCGGTGTTTATCAACGATGCGGAAGATGGCCTCCTGCATGACTATGACGTTTGGCTGGAAAAGCTTGCGCCGCACGCGCCGACAGCTCAATACCAGCACAACCGTACCGGCGAAGACAATGCTGACGCGCACATGAAGCGGCAGATCATGGGCCGCGAGGTCGTGGTCGCAATCACCAAGGGCAAATTGGATTTCGGCCCCTGGGAGCAGATTTTCTACGGCGAATTCGATGGCCGACGGCGCAAGCGGGTGCTGGTGAAGATTATTGGGGATTAGGCGGGTGCGATGGTGTCTGGCCGCTTGCATCCAGCCAGCGCGTAGCCTAGGCTTGCCAAGTCGTGAAGCAGCCGATCATCAACTTCGAGGAGAAGATAGACAAGGTCGTCGGACGTCGGACCCGGACACCTGATGCATTCAAAAGCGGCATGAAGCTGCAATCATTGGCCGTGGAGTTGCACCGTTGCTTCAATCAACGCTGGGCGCCCAAGGGCGTTTACCGGTTCAGGACACACGAAGAGGCGGACGAATGGATGAATCGAATGTTGGCGCGAAGCCAGATCCCAAAGACCTAGAGCCGCGCCCGCCGCTTGAGGCTGACCTTGCCGCCCTCTGCCGCGAACTAAACCAGCGCGGCGCCCGTTATGTCGTGATCGGCGGTTTTGCCATCATTTCCGCAGGCTCACCCCGGGTGACCGGTGATATTGACCTCATGGTAGCTGTGGACCCCGAAAATGAAGCAAGAGTCTTTTCCGCCCTTTCCACCCTGCCTGACAACGCCGTCCGCGAATTGAAGCCGGGCGAACTCCGGGAATACAACGTGATTCGGGTGGCAGATGAGATTCTGGTGGATCTCATGCGCTCGGCCGGGGGCATTGAGTACGAAGAGGCCGCCAAGGATGTGGTGGTGCGCGAAGTTCAAGGTGTGCCCATCCCGTTTGCCTCCCCTCGCCTGCTTTGGCGGATGAAGGTCGTGACGCATCGCGAGAAGGACGCGGCGGACTTGGTCTTTTTGCGCTACTGGTTTGCCGAAAGGGGCCAGGAGCCACCGAAAACCTCATGATGCCAGCGCATAGCGCTAGTGTTGCGGCAGAACGACGTTCGTGGTGAGATTGATAAGGGAGCTATAGCCGCCAATTTGGTTTCCTGAAGACGTCTGCCCGGATGGGATCCTAGCTGGCCATATCCGCAACAAGTCTGCAACTGGCTTGATTTTGTGCTAGATTTGCGCCTCACTCGGATGAGAGAGATAGTATTATTGCATGTTGACAACGCCACAATTGCTTAAAGAAGCCGCCCTGCCAAATCGGCTGGGCAAGGTATTGCCGCGTTGGTTGCGCGAGGTGCCGCTTTACCAGCGGAGGGGCCCGGCGCCGCAGTTGACCGGGGAGGCGATATCGCTGGCCGAACTGCGCCATCTTCCTCTGATTACCAAAGAGGATATACGCCGCGATTTCCCGCGCAATTTCCTGCGCGCCGGGACAGAACTCGATACGCTGCTCGATCAGGACCTGGTGGAGTTGGAGCATACTTCCGGCACGTCGGAGGAGCGCACGCCGCTCTTGCTCGGGCGCGGTTGGTGGGCAGAGCAGGAGGAGCGGGCGCTGAGGCTGAACCCGTTCGTGGCGGGGGTGCTGGATGAGGTCCCAAACGCGCGCCGGGTCACGATCAATTCGCCGGTATGCAGCGGAGACATTTGCTACTCAGGCGTGCCCTCCCGCTCTGATCGTGTGGTCGGGAACGCCCTGTTCGTGAGCCTGTCACGGTATCCATTTCTTTGGGGGGAAGCCGAGCTGGCGCGCATGGCCGCGGAAGCGGCCGAATGGCAGCCGCAGTTCCTTGATGTGGACCCGGTGTATGGCGTGGTGTTCGCGCTTTATTGTGAGCGGCGGGGCATCCGTTTGCCGTCGCTGCGGTTCATCGTGGGCAGCTACGAGTTTGTGAGCATTGTGCATCGGCGGATTATGGAGCGCGTGTTCGGGGTGCCGGTGCTCAACCTCTACGGCTCGACCGAGACCGGCCATCTGCTGATGGAAGTTGGACGCGGCGAGATGCGGCCGAGCCACGTGACCGCGTTGCTGGAAGTGCTGAACACCGATGCCCAGGGCGTCAGCGAGTTGGCTGTCACAACCCTCACCAATGACTATATGCCGCTGATCCGCTATCGCATTGGCGACCTGGTGGAGCGGCATGAGCGGCCTTATTGCACGAGTTACTTCGTGCATGGCCGAGCAAAGGACGCGTTCGTCCTGGCGGATGGCAGGCGCGTAACGACATGGCAGATTGACCAGTGCGCGGCCGACCTGGCTGGCATCGCCCACTACCAATTGTGTCAGCGGGCGGCCGGCGAATGGCTGCTGCGGTTTGTGCCGGACATTGCACCGCCTACAGCGGCGGAAATCGATGAGTTGCAGAGGCGGCTGGAGCAGTTGCTCGGGGCGGACGGCAGGTTGGTGATTCAGCAAACCGATTTGCTGACGCCGGAGGGTTCAGGGAAGTTTCGGCTCGGGTATCCGTTGAGGTAGGAGCTAGCGGTTAAATCCGAAAGCCGAAATCCGAAGACACCGAGCGGGCTCCCGAGTGGAGACGTCGCATTGTTGCCGTAGCAAATACAGCGCCGACTACCGTCGGCGGCTACTGGAATAAGGGATGCGCCAGCCAGCAGCATATGCGAAGGGGGGGGAATGCAACCGGCGATTGGCGAGAGGGCTCTTCGGGTTTCGGGTTTCGGCCTTCCTTCGGATTTCGGGTTTCCCGGCTCACGCGGTGGCTGGCCAACCCCCTACCTGCGTCAACCGGGTCCGTCAGCGCCTTTACATGTCCTCCCCTCCAGGAGCCGGGTAACGAGGGCGGTCCAACCAGTCTGATGACTGGCGCCCAGGCCGCGGCCGGTTTCGGCGTGGAAGTATTCGTGGAACAGTAGCAGGTCGCGCCAGTGCGGGTCCTCCGCAAAACGGCGGTCAGCCCCGTGGCAAGGCCGGCGCCCCTGAGCATCGCGAAGAAAGAGGCGGGCCAGCCGCGTACGTAATTCACCCGCGACCTCCAGGAGGTTGAGCTGTTTACCGGAGCCGGCAGGGCATTCCACCTGGAGGCCGTCGCCATAATAGTAATGATAACGTTCCAATGCCTCGATCAGCAGATAGTTAAGCGGCAGCCACACGGGGCCACGCCAATTGGAGTTGCCACCGAAGAACTGGGTGGCGGACTCGCCGGGTTCGTAGTCCACGCGATGTTCCTCGCCGTTCAGGCGGAAGATATAGGGCTGGTCATTGTGGATGCGAGAGAGGGAGCGGATGCCGTAAGGAGAGAGGAACTCTTTCTCATCAAGGACATAGCGCAGGACGCGTTCGAGCTGAGTCCGGGTCGGGATGGCCAGCAAGCGTTGGCAGCGGCCCTTACCCTTGTCCACTAGGCAGCAATAGGAGATTAAATCGTTTAGCTCCGGCCGGTTTTCCAGGAACCAGTCCATCCGCTTCTTGAAGCCAGGCAGGCCCTGGATGAGGTCGTCGTCCAGGACCTCAACTGCGAGCAGCGGGATCAGGCCGACCAGCGACCGGACTTTGAGGGGGATGGTCTTTGCGCCAACGCGGAGCTGGTCATAGTAGAAGCCGTCCTCCTCATCCCAGAGGCCGGTACCGCCCTGGGTGTTCATGGCGTCGGCGATGGCGACGAAGTGCTCGAAGAACTTGGAGGCCATGTCTTCGGTGGCCGGGTTGTCGCGGGCGAGTTCGAGCGCGATGGACAGCATCGTCGCGCAGTAGAAGGCCATCCAGGCCGTACCATCGGCCTGCTGGAGG
>Ga0073936_10012334_pt1 | contig 10195 bp, 5 predicted proteins | sample AliMusrvi5mmetaG_FD_87041 | JGI IMG/M metagenome (GOLD analysis project Ga0073936, IMG submission 87041) | Freshwater lake bacterial and archeal communities from Alinen Mustajarvi, Finland, to study Microbial Dark Matter (Phase II) - Alinen... | ecosystem: Environmental > Aquatic > Freshwater >... | reverse complement strand
TGACTCGGCGGCATAAATCACATCCGGCAATCCCTTCGGCCGGGTGAATGTTAGAACGAGGCCCGCGCCGCTCTTGACTGCGGTCAATGGCGGTGTGAACGCATGTGGATTGGTTCCCAAGGCGTATTCGGCCAAGTTGCTCAACCCGTCGTGATCCGGATCCGCGTCGTTGGCTGCCGACCCTGCGGCGATCTGTTCGGGGGTGAAGCATCGCGCCCGCCAGATCTCCAGCGATTCCGGCGTGCCCGACAGAAAGGATTTGGAGGTTTCCACCGTCACGCGAATGTCGGCGACGGTTTGATAGTTATCCGTGTCCGTTGGCGTGAAGGTCACGCCTTGTGAAGTTGTGCCGACGGCCGGAAACGTGGCCGGCGTGGTGAAGGCGAAGGCACCTGGCACCGAGGCCACGCCACCGCTCAGGGTGGAACCGGCCAGTGTCTGGCCATAAGTGATAGACGCGGCAGTCGGATTCGACATGATCAACGGTGTCGCCTTGGAAACCGTCACTTCCACGCTGGTGGTGACAATCCCGTAGTTAAGTGTGTCAGTTGGCGTAAAGGTCACATCGTGGGAGGCAGTGCCGGCCGTCGGGACTGTGGTCTTCGCGGTGAAGGCAAAGGAGCCTGGCACCGAGGCCACGCCACCGCTCAAGGTGGAATTGGCCAGTGTCTGACTGTAGACAATATTCGTGGCACTCGGCTTCGTCGTGATCAACGGAGTCGCCGTGCCACCCCCAGGAGGAACGCTCCCGGTGGTGCCGGTGGTGCCGGTGGTGCCGGTGGTGGTCGAGGCGGCCGAATTTATCGAAGCGCAAAGCGTGTAATCGCCGCCATCGGAAGCTTGCACGTTGGACAGGCTGAGTGACGACAGGGTCGCGTCTGGAATTGCGACTCCATTGTGAAACCACTGCAAACTGAGCGGCCCGGTGGCAACAAGGGTAGCGGTGAGGCTCACTGTGCCATCTGCGGTGCTGTTTCCGCGCTGGGGTTGGCCCACCACGGCCACGAAATCACCGCTGCGGGGCAAAGCGTCGGTGGGCGTGAAATCCGGATTGCTGACGACGACGACCCGGTCGAGCAAGGTGTTATCGCGGCAGCGGAAGCGGATGCTGTGGGAACCGGCGCCGAGAGCATAGGCGCTTGCGATGCCGGATGAGATTTGGATGCGGCTCCACGTCCAAGCGGACTGGAACGCCTGCGCCGGTGGCGACGGATCGCCGTAAACATTGAACACCTGTTCGGCATTTTGATCCACGGTCACATACAACGAATCGGTGCTTGCGGAAGGCGCGAGGACGCGGCACCAAACGTAGAAGTTCGAGGAATACGGGGCATCAAAGTTGAGCGTGACAGCGGCGTTGGGATCGGCGGGCGAGGCCGCGACCCATGAGGTGGAAGCATCACTGAAAACCTTCATCGGGGCGCTAAGCACGCCGCTTTCAGCTTCCAGAAGAATGACCCTGTCGGTGGGATCGTAGGTGAAGGAGATTTCCGCGGAATAGTCGCTTTCCTCCCCGGTGTCACTATAGGCGGTGATTGCGGAGAAATACCGGACGCCCTCGGAGAACTTCGCGATGGTCGCTTCGGTGGCGTTGCCCGCGTCGAAGCTCTGGGTGTAGACCCCGCTCTCGGTTCCCCAGTGAACCTTGTAGCCGCTGACAATCGGGTCATCGACCGCATCCCAACTGAAACGGGCCCGACCCAAAGTGCCGCCTGACACAGTGGGAAGCGCGATGATCAACGCGAATGCGAGCAGCACGGTCTGGAAATAGGAATATTTCCAAAGCCCAATAGAACCATCACGTTTGGCGAAGGGTGGAAATTGACTCCTGTGATCATTAGGTATGAAATACCGTTCGCCATGAGGGCTGGCTGGTATGTTTAGCAAATACATGCCGCAATTCTCGTCCCCAGGGGGGCGCCCGCAAGGGAAAAAGCGGGAAAATACCTAATAATTAGAGTAATGTCCAATACGCAATTATGGCAGCCACCAATGAAACATTTCCAGCGCGGCGAGAGGCGGGCTGGGGGTGGTTGAGCACGCAGCGCGGGGCGGAAATCGCTGGCCGTACGGTTGGCTGGCGGCGAAGGATGAAACTGTGATGAACATGCCCTTTCCATGGATGGTAGGCGGAGTATGCCTTTTGTTCGGCACGGTGGCCTTGGTATCGAGACCCGCGGTGCTGGCGAGTTGGCTGTTTTTCGCAGGGATGTGTCTCCTGGCTGTGGATTGTCTGCTGGACCGGGCGCTGGGTCTGACGGTAGTCACCGGCGATGTCGGCGAGCAGGTGCGTGCGACAATGCTGTTGAAATCCTTGGTCCCGGCTGTCTGGCTGGGCTTCAGCCTGGTCTATGCGCGGGGCAAGCCATACGAATTCCTAAGCCGCTGGAAATGGGCCTTGATGGCAGCCTTCCTGATTCCGGCGGGACTGGTGCTGGGTTTGCCGGATGCGTTCCACCGAGCGGTGGGACCCGACACGCGGATGGAAATTCGCTTTTCAGCGGCAGGCAAGGCGTGGGCGATCACTATGCTGCTGATCACGCTGGCGATTCTGATCAATTTTGAGAAGACATTCAGGGCCTCGGTGGGCATGGCCCGCTGGCGCATCAAGTACTTGATTCTCGGTGTGGCATTGATCTTCGGGGTGAGGGTATACATCTTGAGCCAGATGTTGCTGTTCTCGGGTTACGGTCCCGAGTTTGCCAATCTGATGCTCGTGGCGCTGCTCCTTGGATGCGTTTTGATCGGCGTCGGCCAGTTGCGATCAAGCTTTCGCGAATTCGACATCTACCCTTCGCGGGCGATGCTGCAAGGGTCGGCCACGGTGATTCTTGCCGGAGTGTATTTCGTCATCGTCGGCATCTTGGCGCAGTGGGTCGCACTGCTGGGTGGGATTGCGAATTTCCCCGCCCAGGCGCTGGTCTTGTTGCTGGGTGTGGTGGGGGTGACGGTGATGTTTTTGTCGGAGCGTTTCAGGACGAGCCTCCGGCGTTTCATTAGCCGTCACTTTCGCCGGCCGGAACACGATTTCCGCAAACTCTGGACCGAGTTCACACGGCGAACTTCAAGTGTGCTCGACACGGCCACGTTGGGAAAGAATGCGGCCGAAGTCATTGCCGAGAGTTTTCATGTGCTCGGCGTCACGGTGTTCAGGGTCGGGCCCGAGTCGCCGGGCTTCGAGTGGCTGCACTCAACCGAGAAGCGAGGGGCGCTCAGTGGGCCGCAGATCGATGCCGGAAGTTTGGCCGGACTCGCCAAGCGTGCCCAACCCTTTGTGTTGGAGGCGGAGCGTGACGCCTGGGCGGAGGCTTTGCGGGAGTGTTGCCCCAAGAATTTCCACCACGGCGGGGATCGGTTGGTGGTTCCGCTGGTGGCGGCCGAGCGCTTGGTTGGGGTGATGGTACTGGCCGACCGCGTCAACGGGGTGCCTTACAGCCATGAGGAGTTGGATTTGCTCAAATGCATCGGCGATCAGTTGGCCGGCGCCCTGCTGAATTGCTCGCTGACCGATGAGGTTTTGCAGGCCAAGGAATTGGAGGCGTTTCAGACGCTATCCACTTTTTTCGTGCATGATCTCAAGAACGCGGCCAACGGTTTGAGTCTGATGTTGCAGAACCTGCCGACCCATTTCGATGATCCCGAGTTCCGCACCGACACGATTCGCGGAGTGGGTCGGACCGTCGAACGGATCAACCAGTTGATCATGAAACTGAGCAGCTTGCGCCGCGAACTCCAATTGTCCACGACCCCTTGCCGATTTGACCTTCTTTGTGCCGAGGTGCTCGATGGGCTCGACGCCACGATGGATGGGAGGAAGCGTTTGAAACGGGACTTGCTGCCAGTTCCGCTGCAGTCACTTGATGAGCAGGCGATGCGAAGTGTGGTGACGAATTTGGTCGCCAATGCCCGCGAAGCTTTGCCTGAGGGCGGGCAAGTGAGCGTGGGCACGCGCCTGGTTACCGCCGGCGTGGAATTCGTGGTCGCCGACAACGGCTGCGGCATGAGTCCGGAATTCATCAAGACGCTGCTGTTCCGCCCGTTTCACACCACCAAGACCAACGGCCTTGGCATCGGGATGTTCCAGTGCAAGAAAATCGTCGAGGCGCACGGTGGCCGCATCTCGGTCGAGAGCGAACCCGGCAACGGCACCCGCTTCACCATTCTCATTCCGCTTGCCAAGCATCCTCAAACCGACAATTGTCCGGCATGAAACCAAAAGTCCTGATTATCGACGATGACGAGGAAATCCGCACCCAAATGAAATGGGCGGTGGCGAATGACCACCAAGTGTCGGTGGCAGCGGATCGCCGCAGTGCCCTGGAAGCCTTCCGCAAGCAACGTCCCGAAGTCGTGCTGCTCGACTTGGGACTGCCGCCCAGCCCCAATGACACCAGCGAAGGGATGGCCACGCTGGCCGGGTTGCTGACGCTGGATCGTTCGGCCAAGATCATCATCATTTCGGGCCAGAGCGACCGGGAAAACGCGGTGAGGGCCATTGGCGCGGGTGCCTATGATTTCCTCTGTAAACCGCTCGATCTCGGCCAGCTCAAACTCCTGCTGCAGCGTTGCGTCTATGTGTCCGAACTCGAACGGGAATATCGTCGCGTGCAAGACGGCGAGCGACCGGACATGTTCGAGGGGATGCTCGGCGGGAGCGATGGGATGCGGGACGTTTTCAAAACCATCAACAAGGTTGCCAAGTCCAATGTTCCGGTCCTGATCCTCGGCGAGAGCGGCACCGGCAAGGAAATGGTCGCCAACGCGATCCACCGCCGCAGCGCGTTCAAGGCCAAGCCGTTCATGGCGATCAACTGCAACGCAATCCCCGAAACCCTCATCGAAAGCGAATTGTTCGGGTATGAGAAGGGCGCCTTCACCGGGGCCAATACCCAGCGGGTCGGACTGATCGAGACTGCCGCCGGCGGAACCTTGTTCCTTGACGAGATCGGCGATCTGCCGCCGCCGGTTCAAGTGAAACTGCTGCGCTTCCTCCAGGAAAAACGCATCCAACGGGTGGGCGGCCGTCAGGAGATCGAGGTCGAAACCCGGGTGCTGGCCGCAACCCACGTTGACCTCACCAAGGCCATCGAGGCGGGGCGCTTTCGCGAGGATCTCTTCTACCGCCTGGCGGTGGTCATATGCAAACTGCCCCCGCTGCGCGAGCGGGGTGATGACATCATTCTTCTGGCAAAGGATTTCCTCAAGTGTTTCGGGACCCAGAATGGGCGGGACGGACTCGCGTTCTCTCCGCAGGCGCTTGAGGCCATCCTCCGGCATCCCTGGACAGGCAACGTGCGGGAACTCCAAAACCGCATTCAACGGGCGGTGATCATGGCGGATGACCGGAAAATCACGGAGGCCGACCTGGAACTCGAAGCACCTGCCCACAGCGCCGGCCCCGGCGACTCCAATGCGGCCAACCCTGCCAACGGGACCGCCGCAGCCCACGATCTCAAGACGGCGCGGGAGCACTTGGAGCGCGAGATGGTGCTCAAGGCCATCGAGCGTCATGACGGGAATATTTCAGCCGCAGCCAAGGAATTGGGGGTCAGCCGACCAACCTTCTACGAGCTGATGAGCAAACTCGGAATCTCCAAGGATTAAGACCTCCGACCTCTCTTCCTCTTGTCTTCTGTCTTCTGTCTGGCAGCGCAGCGATCTTTTGTCTTTCACAATCCCCCTGTTCCCGCAACTCCGCGCTGGTTTTCCACTCCCGGCATGATGGAATCCTGCGGTTCAGAATCACCTACTAACCATGAAAACCGTCCAACGCCTGATTTGCGGCACGGCAGCCATCTTGCTGCTCGCCACCCTACCGTCCGGATGCACCAAGAAAGCCAAGGTCGAGCGCAAGCTCGGCGCCGCCAAGGAGCATCTTGAAAAGGCTGACTTTGCGGCTGCCGAAATCGAGTTCAAGAACCTGCTCGCACTGGAACCCGGAAATCCCAAGGCACTCAAGGGGCTCGGCCTGATCTGGGTGAGGCAGGGCGCGACGTTTGAGGGTGCTCGCATATTGTCCGAAGCCAAGAACAAGCTTCCCAAGGATGACGAGGTCGGAGTCAACCTGGCGCTGGCCTTCTTGGACCTCGGCTTCGTCGCCGACAGCCGGAAGGAGCTTCTCGAGGTGCTCGACCGCACGCCAGCCCAAGGCGAGGCCCTGATGTTGCTTGCGGAAACCTCGCTCACTCCTGAGGCCATGACCGAATGCGAGGAGCGGATCACCCGTGCCAACGCCAGCGACCAGGCGTCGGTCTTGCTGGCTTCCGCCCTCATCGAATTGCGCCGCGGACAAATCGACGCCGGCACCCGCACGGTGGAGCGGGTCCTTGAAATCGCCCCGGACTTTCCCCGCGCCCTCGCCCTGCAAGCCACCCTCTTCAGGATGATCAAACTGCCCGAGCAAGCCCTCGCGCCCATGAAGAAAGCCTCCGATCTCGCCGGCCCGCGATCCAGCGAGAGAGACAATTATGCCAAACTCCTCATGGAACTCGTGCGCCCGGACGACGCGCTCGCCCTGCTCACGGAAGCGACCCGCTTGGCCCCGGACTACCTGCCGCACTGGCGCTTGCTCGCAATGATCGCCATCGATGCAGGCAACGATGCCGAAGCAGCGACGAACTTGTCCAAGGTCCTCGCGAAGAGCCCGCTCGATATTGAAGCCGGGCTGCTCCAAGCGCAACTTTGGATTCGTGGCAACGAGCCCGCCAAGGCGGTCGAACTGTTGGAAAAGGCCAACAAGACCTTTCCGTCTAACCTGCCGCTGGCACTCGCCCTCGCCAAGGCCTACCTCGCGGCGGACAATTCCTCCCATGCCTCCGAAATTCTGGACCGCGTGCTCGCCATCGCACCAAGGACGAGCGAAGCGGTCCTGCTGCGTTCCCGGATCTATCTCAAGGACGGCCAGCCCGCGGAGGCGATCTCCCTCATCGAACCGCTGTTCGCCGCTGAACCAAAGAACCGCACGGCTCAGGACCTTCTGGTGGCAGCCTACAGCGCCGCCAATCGCATCGATGACGCCGTCGCGATTCTTAAGCGCCAGGCTGCGGCCTCGCCCAAGGATGAGGACCTGCAACTCCAGCTCGGCCAACTCCTTCGCGCCCAGGGCAAAGCCGCCGAGGCCCGCGCCATCTTCGAGCGCCTGCTCGAACGCTCGCCGAACCAGCTTGAAGCCTTGTTCCAGTTGGTTTCCCTCGACCAGCAGGAGGGCAAGGGCGATGAGGCTTTGGCCCGCATCAACGCCTGCCTGACAGCTCACCCGGAGTCCCCGCAGGCGCACCTCGTCAAGGCCCAACTCTGCTTCGCCCGGAAAGACCACAAAGCCGCAGAGACAGCGGCCGAAAAGGCCATCCAACTCCAGCCTGAAAACACCGCCGCCTATGGCTTGCTCGTGTGTATTCTAGCCGCTGATGGCCGCGCGGACGAGGCGATCGCACGCTTCAGGAAATTGATCGAAGCCACGCCCGACAACCTCGTGGTGCGGATGAACCTCGGCACCCTGCTCCACGAACTCGGCCGCAGCGACGAGGCGCGGGCCTGCTTCGAGGAAATCGTGAAAATCGCGCCGAAGTTCGCGGCGGCATACAACAATCTCGCCGAAATCAATTTGATGAATCCGGAAAATCTCGACAAGGCGCTGGAGTACGCACGCAAAGCTCGCTCCCTCTCCCCTGACGACCCCTCGATCAACGACACCTATGGCTGGATTCAATGGCTCCGTGGCGACTACCGCCAAGCGCTGCCGCTTTTGAGGGAGGCTGCCAACCGCCTGTTCGACGCCCCTTCAGTGCAATATCACCTCGCGATGGCTCACTACATGATGGACCAAGTCCCCGAAGCCATGGCCGCTTTCGAAAAGGCCCTCGCGGTCACTGGCGGTTTTCCTGAAAAAGACCAGGCAGTGAGTCACCTTGCCATCCTGCGTGATGGCGAACAGTTGGACCTCGCCGCGCTGGAGCAACGGGTCAAGGAGGCCCCCAAGGACGTCGTGCTCATGGTGTTGTTGGCCAAGAAACGGACTGCTGCGGGCAGCCCCCAAGACGCCGCCGCCGCTTACCAAAGCGCCCTTGCCGTCAACCCGGACCTCGAAGTCGCCCAGGTCGGCCTGGCCGAACTCTACAGTTCGGCCCTCAACCAGCCCGACAAGGCCCTTGAGGCTGCCACCCAGGCCCGCAAAATCGCGCCGCAAAGCCCGCGTGCGGCGGCCGTGCTTGGTGCGGCGAAATTCCGCCTCGGCAGCTATGAAGAAGCCTACAACCTGCTGGCGGAGGCTGCCCGCAAACTCCCGGATGACCCCGGCGTCCAAGTTGATTACACCTGGGCCGCCTACAGCATGGGGCGCGTCGATGAGGCCCGATCCATCGCGAGCAAAATCGCCGCGAGCGATGTCACCCGGGCCGATGAAATCAAGGAGTTTCTGGCTTTCACCGCTCCGAATGCCGCAAGCGGCGACGACATGCCAGTGCTGGTTGAAAAGACGCTGGCGAAGCGAGCAACCTATGTTCCCGCCCTGATGGTTCGGGCTGCACTTCTGGAAAAGGCTGGCGAAAGCCCGGCGGAAACCTATGCCAAAGTACTCGGCGTGTTCCCGGAATTCAATCCCGCCCGCAAGGCCCTCGCCCGCGTTTACCTCGACGATCCCAAGCAGCTTGAGGCGGCGGAGAAACTCGCCAATGCCGCGCGGGAACGGCTCAAGGATGATCTCGAACTCAGCGGCATCCTGGCCATCGTGAATTTCCGCAAAGGCCAGTTCGACTACGCCGCCCAACTCCTCAAGGAGCTTTCCTCAAAGCGCCCGCTGACCGGACCGGAACTCTTCGCACTCGGCGTTTCCCAGGCCAACCTCAAGCGCGTCGCCGAGGCCCGCCAGACCCTCACCCAGGCCCTCGAAACCAAACTCCCGGCAGCCGATGCCGCCAAAGCCAAGGCTGCTCTAGACGAACTCGAAACGCCGGATGCCGATTATGGGAAATGAATGTCGGAATTGTTTACAATCACTGATGGAATTCTTTCCACCCTGTGGAGCCTACACGCAACAGAAACTTTTTTAATGATTCAAACATCCTCAAGATCAACGCGTTATGGCGTAGCAATTGATTTCTGGCACGGAACTTGCTGACATCCTTTCCTCAGCGGCTCAAGAACCGCCGAGGGAAATCCTCCAACTGAAAACTACAATCATCCACCCCAATGAAACCTAAATCATCTGCACGTCTTCTCGGAGCATCGTTACTGGTCGCTCTTGCACTGGGTTCTGCGGCCAATGCCGCGTTCATCACCGGAGGCATCTCCTTCACTGGAGCATACACACCTCAGAATGCAAGTGGGGTCGCCGTTTCTGACCTCAATCTCGCCAAGAAAATTGCGTTCGGGGCGACCACTGTTGGCTCCGGATCCGGCACTTTCGCGGCCATTCCAGGCGGCACCTCGGTCTCCATGTTCTCCCCATTGGTGTTCTCACCTCCCACGCTGCCAGGTTCAAACCTCTGGAGCGTGACCAACGCTGGCATTGTGTACTCCTTCCTTCTGACGTCCATGATCAATGGTGGCGTCACTGGCACCTATCCCGCAGTTCAGGGGCTTTCGTTGTCGGGCACGGGGACCCTTTCCGCCACTGGGTTCCAGGCGACGCCCGGAACTTGGATCGGAACCTTTAATTCCGGCGGCGGCACGTTTACCTGGTCTTCCAGCACTGCCAGCTCTCCGGTCCCGGATGGAGGCACCACGATGTCGTTGTTGGGACTGTCACTTCTGGGTCTCTACACTGCCCGCCGGAAATTCAGCAAACACTGAGTTGTTTTCCTAGGAGATGCGTTTCAAGGGTGTCTCGATAGTTTCACCAGGCTGGGAAAAATCCCAGCCTGGTTTTTTTGGGCCTGCTTCCCGGCAGTTTCCGGCATGGAACAGTGTCGCCGCTTCAGGTGTTCCTGCCGGAAACCCCGGCGAGGAGCTTCCGGTTTATAGGGCATCAGGGCCAATACCGTCAGTTTCGCCCCAACGTCACTGTTGGAGTGGAATGAATGCGGCGGGCAGAATGCCCAATACTGTTTACTTAGGACGTTTTGCCGGGAAAACTGGCGTCCCGCCTGTTAGGGAAGACAGCGCGTCCCGCCTGTCCGCCCATGAAGCGACAGGCTGGAAGCCCGTCGGCCCAGACAGGCGGGGACGCCTGTCCTCCTGCTAAGTAAACAGTATTGGG
>Ga0073936_10012330_pt1 | contig 10197 bp, 14 predicted proteins | sample AliMusrvi5mmetaG_FD_87041 | JGI IMG/M metagenome (GOLD analysis project Ga0073936, IMG submission 87041) | Freshwater lake bacterial and archeal communities from Alinen Mustajarvi, Finland, to study Microbial Dark Matter (Phase II) - Alinen... | ecosystem: Environmental > Aquatic > Freshwater >... | reverse complement strand
GATCAATACCCTGAAGCTGTTCCAGCGTTTCCAGTTTGTTTCTCAAATCCAACCCCCTCTGTACGATTTATGCTGAATCAAGCAGTAATTATATTTCTGAACGGATCCGTTTCAACACTGCACGACACGACCTGGCAATCCTTGTAGCCGGCCGCGCAAAGAGCGGTCCCGATTTTCTCGGTAATCTCCGTCACCATAATAATTTCAGTAGGGAAGTGACCGGCGTCTATAAGAGCAATACCCAACTCCTGGGCCTCTCTGGCTTCGTGGTACTTCACGTCGCCGGTAACCAGAACGTCGGCACCGGCGCGAACAGCCTCATGCAAAAGAGACGCGCCACTGCCGCTGCAGAGCGCCACTTTCGAGAGCAGTGTGGACGGTTCGCCGACATAGCGCACTCCGGGAGCGGAGAGGTTTTTTTTGATCTGTCCGGCAAAATCTGCCAGCGATACCGTATCAGGCAGGTAACCTGTACGCCCAAGGCCCAGCTTTTCGCCCTCATTCAGGAGCGAATATACGTCATAGGCCGGATCTTCGTAAGGGTGAGCAGCCATCAACGCTTTGATGGTTCGCGGCAGGTTTCTGCGATCTACAAGCAGTTCAAACCTCTGTTCAGCAACTTTTTGGGGCACGCCGATCGCCCCTATGAACGGCTCTGCGCCGTCTAAAGGCGTGAAGGTTCCTTCTCCAACGGTTGCAAAGGAGCAGTCACGGTAATTACCCGGCGACTCGGAATACGGGAAAAGAGCCGACCTGACCTGTCCAATATGTTCCGCAGGAACAAATACCACCAACTTGACCAACTCCTGTACGGTTGTAATCTGCAGGGGGAGACAGTCTGAAAGTCCGATTCTTCTCGACAGCAGATCGTTCAGACCACCTGCGGCAATATCGTAGTTGGTATGCATGCAGACAATAGACAGACCTGCCCTGATTGCATCATGTATCAGGCAGCCTTGCCGGGTAGCGGTCGAGATTGACTTGAGCGGTTTGAATATCAGCGGGTGGTGGGTAACTAGAAGCTGGCAGGAAGAGGCGATCGCTGAAGCGATTACATCTGATGTCGGGTCAAGCGCTACCATGATGCGGTTGACTTCTGCGCCGGGGTCGCCAACCTGAAGACCGGGGTTGTCCCATTCCTCAGCTAAAGAAACTGGAGCTATTTTGTTAATAATTCCGACTATATCTGACGTTTTTGGTGTTTTCATGGTCTATAAATAAAAAGAGTGCAACCCTGCGGTGTGCACTCTCGTGTTGAGGTATTTAAGGGGGGGGGTCCCAAGTATCTTGCCGGCATCCGGCGTATTTACCTCGCGGTATGAATTGGTGGGCCCACCAGGACTCGAACCTGGGACCAACCGGTTATGAGCCGGTGGCTCTAGCCAACTGAGCTATAGGCCCTTAGGGAAGGGCTATACTAGAGGACACCGTTAAGGCTGTCAATTGTTTTTAGTAAGTTGGAAGTCGTTTTCCGGGCTTTTTACTGAAAACAACTTCGTTAACTCACTTAACCTCTTATCAGGGTCACAGCAGTTTTCAGCAGTTACGCACGCGACAGGAAGCGGCCATCCCGAGTGTCCACCTTGACTTTTTCACCGGTCCCAAGGTAGGGGGGAACCTTGATTTTCAATCCGGTTTCCAAAATTGCGTCCTTGGTCTCAGCCGTAGCGGTCGCGTTTTTAAGGATCGGAGCGGTCTCGATGACAGCCAGTTCCACGGTCATCGGCAGATCTACGTTGACCATGCGCCCCTCGAACAATCCAAGCACCACCTCGGAACCCTCCAGCAGGTACAGGGAAAGCGGTTCAAAATTCTCCGGATCCATTTCAAACTGCTCGTAGTTTTCAAGATCCATGAAAACCCCCGGCCTTCGCTGGCATAAAGAAACTGCCCTTTGTGACGTTCGAAGTCGGCCTCGTCGACCTTGTCGCCGGACCGGAAGGTTTTGTCCAACACCTGGCCGGTGATCAGGTTGCGGTAGCGGGTCTTGACCATGGTGTTGGCACCGCGGGCCGTGGGCGACTGGGTTGTCACATCGATGATCAGGCAGGAAGCCCCATCCAGTTGAATTACGAGCCCTTTTTTAAAGTCAGAGGTTGTGAACATTACTGCTCCTCGCTGCTAATTTTTTCGATATTCCGCCGTCGGCCAGAAAGGTATGCCGCCACGCGGGGTGAACTCACCCCGGACAGTCAGCCAGACCGGGTCGAGCAGTTTTACCAGATCGTTGCAGATGCGGTTGACCCCGGCCTCGTGAAATTCACCATGCATTCTGAAGGAGCCGAGATAGAGCTTTAGACTCTTGCTCTCGACGCAGAGTGTATCGGGTTGGTAGTCAATAACCATCTTCCCGAAATCAGGCTGTCCCGTCATCGGACAGAGGCAGGTGAACTCGGGACACTCGATGTGCAGCGTACCGACCGCCCCAACCGTGTTCATCTCTGGCTGAGCAAAAGGGTTCGGAAAAGCCTCCAGAAGCCCGGCATCCGGCTTGTCGTAACGGTAGCCGGAATCGCCTGAGCCAAGGGATTTCAGCTGTTTATGAAGTTTCATTGTTCACATCCCTGACAGTTATTGAAGTCCGGAACAGCATAGCAATGAAGCGCCATGCAATCAATTGTTTTTCCTGAAGAGAAATCAATTTCAGGTTATCCGCCCAATGCTGACTCCTTGGGTTGGTTTGTAAAAAAATACAAAAAAGGCGATGATGGCCAAAACGACCGTCCCAGCAACGATTGCAACAGTTTTTCCTGTGCTGAACTCCCGCTGCTCCATATAGGAAATGTCTGACAGGTTAACCCGCTCGTTTTCTCCCACCAATTGTTGTATGGTCGCTTCCTTCACTGTGAAATCTCGTACTCTGCCATCCCTTGTGGTCAATCGCACTGTGTCGCCCGGCTTGATCTGGGCCAGGATCGACTCCGGTTCTGCAGGAGCCAATGGTTTAAGTGTAGTACACCCGGTGGCGAGGTTCATACAGAGGACAAACACCACGCCACGGCAAAATACTCGGGTCAAATAATGCTTGCTCGTCAACATTTGTTAACCTCCAAGATTGAGTTGTTCCAAGATTATTCAGTTCAACGGACGCTTAAATCCTTACCGGCCGTCATTTGGTCTGTTCTTGGCGCTAGTTGGACATTGTCATCTTCATTTGCTCGGCAAAGGCGGCAATTCATGGCGCAGGGAGCAATCAAAGCAGGGTTTCCCTTTCTTGATTGGTTAACCGTCATGACATTGGCTGCCTGACGATAGTTTTCCATTTTTCCGGCGCCGCCCGTCGTATATCGGTTAAATAAATTTCGTGGTGCTTGCCTATCCTGTGGCTGCCATTGTTTTCTATGAAGGAGTGCACCCTCTCAATTGTCGGCCCCTCCTCGGAGAAAGGTCCGATATGCATTATTTGAGCAGCCTTTCCCTCCTTGAAAGCTTCAAACCTCACCAAAGGCAGGGAAGCAGGGCTCTTCTTTCTTTGCACTTCTTTCGTCGCCTCTTCTACCATCGCAGGAGTAATGAATTCCGGCTGCATGATCATCAATGTCCATTTCCAGGCATCTTTATTTCCCGTACTGAATGCGGACATGTCATCAGCCCACCAGACGGCTTCGAGCGGCAACACGCCATAATCAATACCCGGTTTCCCGTTTTTGACCATAAACTTCAGCGTGTAAGAGAGAGGATAAAGTGCTTCGATAGCGTCACTGAAAGATTCCGATGTATTTGGATCTCCTTCACCATCAACCATGAGGAAGTTCATTTGTGGCACGTCTACAATTTCAGCTTTCTTGGCAGAGGGCTCAAACAGATGCTTAAGCTGTTTTTTGTAGTCTATCTTTTCCATTGATTCTCCTTTCTGAAGCGTCAGCACCAGCGACTTGGTCAGCCATTCCTTAATAGCGCACTTTTACTGAGAAAAACTTTCGGCCCTTCAAGCGGAGTAAATCCGGCAGCCGCGGCCATTCGATCAGACTTTTCAAACGCCGACTTTGAAACATGGAATGGCGGTTCAACTACAAGGGCCAGTCCTTGCGGTTTCAGCACGGAAATCAGTTCCTTAAAAAATTCACCCTGATTTGGCAATTCGTGAATCACGTAGAAAGATAAGGCAAAATCTACCTTCTCTGATATGCCTATTCTGCTCTCTTCGGATTTATGCAAGCTGACACGTTTTTCGAGTTCTGACCCTTGAATTTTGTTCCTGAGTTTTTGAAGCATACCTTCCTGCAAATCAACAGCAATGACTCGACCGGATTCGCCAACCATTCGCGCCATGTCAATTGTGAAAAAACCAGGGCCGCAACCGATATCGAGAACCGTCATTCCTTCTTCAATATAAGATCGAAGTATTTTCTGAGGGTTCTGAAACCATCTTCGAATACTATTGTCGAGAATGCCTGCTCTTTCAACCGGGCATACGCGATTGTCTTTATTGTTCATTTCATTTTTCCTTTTCATCGGCTGGCGGCGCAAGTACGTTGTTCAATCGACGATGAATAGCTTGGCCCCCAGATCTGTGTAGGAACGGTGAGCCTCTGCATTGTCTGCGACTTGGTAACTCATGCCCGGTTTGAGCGTGAACTTGCGACCGTCTTCCAGCTCGGTGTGGAGCTCGCCTTCAGTACACAGTAGTATGTGCCCCTTGACACACCAATGGTCAGCGAAATAGCCAGGCGTGTACTCGACCATGCGAACACGCAGGTTTCCAAAATGCTGAGTGCGCCAATGGGCCAACCCTCGCTCGCCTTTGTGTTCGGTTCGCTCTATCCGGGACCAATCAGTGACGCCGAATGGAATGTCGGACATTTGCACAGGAGACTCCTTTGAATTTGAGGGCCTAACGCCCAAAGCCTGGCCGGCCAGTATTAGGGCCAGTCCTGGCGCTGGTATATTATGCTCTTTCTGCGGGATGAGTTTGAAGGTGAGTGCTCTTTTGAAAAATCAAATAGGCACCCTTTCTCACTCAGATATTATGGCAATTCTACTCCAAGCGCCCAACAACAGCAGAGCCGGTTTTGGCGTTATACCAGACAAGCCCTTCCGGAGTGTTCACAACTAGAGTCCAACCGGCAGAGAATTTGAAAGTTTTGGTGTTGGTATAATTCCCGGCTTGATCAAACTCACCTAAAGCACCGGCACCGGTCTGCGAGTTGTACCAGAGAACGCCTTTTGGTGTATTGATTATATGGGTCCAACCTTTTGAATATGCACTGGTCTTGAAGCTGGTGTGATTACCTGCGCTGTCAAGTCTCCCCAATACACCTGAGCCAGTTTGAGAGTTGTACCAGAATATCCCGTTGGGAGTATCAATTGCGTGTGTCCAACCTGTTGAAAACCAACGGTCCGGATGTACCTTAACCGTTGTATGATCAAGAGCATGGGCGGCATGATAGTTTACTAGCGGCAGACAAACGAGAACACACAGGATGGTTAGTAATCGAACAGATTTCATAATAGACTCCTTTCTTGTTGGGTATATGTTGCGTAATTTAACGCAAGTTGGGAACTTGCTTTTTCGCTCAGCAAGTTACTTGGGATATATCCAGGGACGTTGTTTATTTGTCAATTAACTCGGATTTAAAGCAAAGTTAGTGAACTAATAAACAACGTCCCTGAAGCCGTCCTCCTGGTCAAGCCGTATGTTGGAGAAACTGTTTATTACTCATAACATCACTAACATCACGACTTGTTTCCCTTTGTTGCTACCCGTGCGACAAACTTGTCATTATTAACGGTAAAACGCTCGTGGGTGCCTTTGCCGATAATCTCCACATCATCACTTGCCTCAACTTCCCACAGTGTACGTTTACCCTCTACTTCCAGGCACTTCACATGGGCGGTGACCGTCATCCCAACCGGAGTGGCAGCCTGATGGGTAACTTTGATCATCGTTCCCAGGGTTCGTTCACCATCTTCCAGATAGGGTCGCAAAGCCTCCATACAAGCCCATTCCATAAAGCCAACCATAAATGCTGTAGCAAATACCTCCGGCATCTCGCGAAACAGGTCCGATTCAGAATATACATACGGAACGGTTTTTTCTTTTGATACGACGAAGCTGAAGGTATGTTCTAATCCGGGTTTTAAAGTATCTTTCATCTGTAATCCTTTCAGGCGTTTGTTAATTTTACTGTTGCCTTAACGGAATTTTGTCCAACGTTTCAAGACAGTGCTGAGTGCGCAGCGAATCAGCACCAGCCGCTAGTTAGGTATTGAGTTTAAGTATCTCAGAGTGCTCTCTAACACTTGCCCCAGCTTTTTTCATGCAATTCAGCCCGAACCGCTTGAGAAAATCACGAGAAGAAGCAACACAATCGGAAACAACGGTAACTGAAAATCCCAGGGATCTCGCACCGTTGACTGTAGCGCGGACACAGCCTTCCGCCATAACGCCGAGAATGATAATCTGGTGAATCCCGGAGCTTTTCAAAAGTTCCACTAGTTCTGGATTCGTAAATGCATCAGGCCTTGATTTCGAGATTACCGAACTACTCATAGGAAATAAGACTCGCGGATCAATTTCTGCCCCGACAGAGCCCTCAATAGCTGCGCGCTTCCTGAGGATATTTCCAATCCAATCGGATTTTTTAAATTCGTTCTTGATGAAAACAGGCTTCCAGCCGGCGCTTTCTGCGTGCATTATCAGACGATTCGCCAATGAGATCACAATGTCGGCATTTTTGGCTTTGATTGGCATCCGACCACTAGTTTCAAGGAAATCCCGTTGCAAGTCGATTAATAACAATGCGGTATTGTTCATAGTGTCTTTCACCTAACGGTTTAACCACTGAGCTGAGAGCATCAGCGAATCGGCTCAAGTGGCATGTTCGGCATTTCGTCATCCTTGTATTAACGAGTCCTTTATAGAGGCAGCTTTAAACTGTTTTATTCCCTTTGTTCAACCTTTGCTCAATTACGGTAATTATCCAACCAAGTGTAAGTGCTATTCCCCCAATATACTTGTCTGAACTCACAGCATACTGCGGTATCACCATTACCTTTATAGTGGCATAGATAAATACAGCTACTACAACAAGCTTAATAAGCCTAACGTGCTTATATTTCATATTTAAGGAAAATGTTTTCATGTTCAATCCATTTGCCAAACCACGGGCTTCAGCGGGAGGTGGGCGCCGTTTCCCCACCGATCCGCTGCAAGACATAGTTATACGGTCCTTATTATTCTTGATCAGCTAGTACCTCTCGTTCGATCTTGGAGTAAGCATTTAGGTTTCCCAATTTCTTATCAGTTAAAATCGAGAACGACAATTCAGAGTTGCCACCGAAGTCGATGTGGGAATGATCGTTGGCTTCGGGGTCCAACAACAGCCGGTCAAGTTCTTTTCTGAATTGTCCGGCCTCTTGCGGGCTTAAATAGAGTTGCAGTGCTTTCACTCCTCGCTTGGAACCCATATCAATCATCTTCATATCTGTCCCTTTTTTTCGTATAATTAGGGATTATGCCGCAGCTCTTATATTTTTTATTTATTGTATTTCAGCTCAAAAAGTGCCTAAATTATCGATAAATCGACTTGAATTAGCTTATTTTTGCAATATAATCCCCCAATATAGGGTGGATATACCGCAGCTGCATAATTCCGGAAGTTTTTATGTTAATCAATTCATTCGCCACAATGTATACTGGAACGGAAATACATCAATCGTTATTTACTCTCTTCCCCATCTCTCGACAAGTGTATATTTGCCAAATATTCTGATACTGTCTGTTCAGTCAAGTAGTGGCTTTTACACTACAGTCCCATTCTCATTTACACTTCTTTCACAATCCGGTATACACTGGCAACCCCTATACCTGGCCGATCCGCAGCAGCCTGTTTATTCCAATTCCAAATCAAAGCGCTATCATCGTTGGCTCGTCTTCTGCAGCTCAACGTACTAATTAGTACGCCTCGCCGCCTCAATCCTCGCCGCCTTGATTTCATCTTTGATTTGAAATTGGGATTAGTCATGCCGACTGCCGGATAAATTGGAACACTTTACATATTTTACACCTCGAATACATCGTGGCGCTTCAACCAAAAATGTGCCATAATTCGCAGCCGTTTTTTAAACCACTTAGATATTGAAAGGATGTACGAAACATATGGGAGTTTATGCCAACACCGTCAGCATCACCCAATTCTCCATAAGTGGCGACCTGCCGAAAAAAGATCAGTTTCAGTGGTTTTCGCAAAAGCTCTCCGGCCGGGGCTTCCGGTCGATCGAGAACTCCGCCGAAGAACTTTCGGAGGGGTGGACTCTGGTCGATCGCCCCGATGATGCATCATTCGAAGCACCGTCTGATTTCTGGCGTGATAATTACCTGCTGTTCTCACTGCGCCGTGATCAGCGCAAGATTCCTGCTGCAGTCCTGAAGTCTCATTCCGGACGCGAAGAGGGCGCCTTTCTGGCGCAACACCCAAACCTGCGGCGCACTCCCAAGAGCAAACGCGAGGAGATCAGGGAACTTGTGCAGACGCGGCTGCTGACCAAATGCCTTCCGGTGCCTTCCACTGTTGACGTAGTCTGGGACCAGAGAAACGGTCTGCTGACCCTCTACACTCTGGGAAACAAGGTGATCGAGCGCTTTGAGGATATTTTCAGAAAGAGTTTTGATGGCTTGAGTCCGGTGATAGTTCACCCGTTTGCCCGCGCCAGGATGCTTCTGGAGGGGCAGATGCTCGACAAACTGGAGGCTGCCAACCAGGCCGGTTCCGACTCGGTAGTGGCTTTGATCAGGGATAACCAGTGGCTGGGGTCGGATTTCATGCTCTGGCTGCTGCAGCGCGGAGTCAATGGCGAGGGGGAGTTTTCGGTCTGTCGTCCGGGACATTTTACACCCGGCGAGCCCTTTAATGCCTGGATTGACGACCGCATACAGTTTCAGGGAGGCGGCGAGGAAGGCGGCATCCAGAGAGTCACCGTATCAGGTTCCCAGGACAGCTATCTGGAGGCCATCTCGGCTCTCAAGGGGGGGAAGCGCATCACCAGCGCCACGGTCTGCATCGAGAAGGACGAGAACCCCTGGAAGCTGACACTGAAGGGAGAAACCTTCGGCTTTTCTTCCTTCAAATGTCCACAGGTACGCATTGAAAAGGACGCCACAGTGGACCAGATGAGCGAACGTGAGTCGGTCTTCTATGAACGGATGTTCCTGATGGAACAGGGGATGCAACTCTTCGACAGCCTGTTTGTGTCCTTTCTCAACGAGCGTCTGAGCGATGCGTGGAGTGGACGTTTGCAGGCTGTACAGGCATGGCTGGAAGGAAAATAGAGTAATGAAATTTATCGATGAAGTAACCATGTTTGCCTCTTCAGGCCATGGCGGCGCCGGTTGTGTCGCATTCAGACACGAGAAATTTATAGAATTCGGCGGTCCCAGCGGTGGCGACGGCGGCAAGGGTGGCGACGTGGTCTTCCTGGCGACCTCCGGCCTCTCCACCTTGCTGGAGCTGAGGCACAAGCCGCATCAGAAGGCCGAGAATGGTCATAACGGCATGGGGAAAAATCGTCATGGCGCCGGCGGCAAGGATCTTGTTATCAAGGTGCCTGTGGGCACGGTTATAAAGGATGCCGACATCGGTGACGACCTGGCCGATCTGACGGAGGACGGTCAGTCAGTTGTGTTGTTGAAGGGAGGTCGCGGCGGTCAGGGCAATGCACGTTTCGCGAGCGCCACCAATAAAGCGCCCAGGTTTGCACAGCCGGGTGAGGATCTGGAAGAGCGCAAACTCAGGCTCGAGCTCAAACTGATGGCCGATGTAGGGCTTTTGGGATTGCCCAACGCCGGCAAGTCTTCCCTGATCAGCAAAGTTTCGGCCGCCCGCCCCAAGATAGCCGATTACCCGTTCACTACCATGGTCCCGTCTCTTGGGGTTGTGCCATACAAGAATTACCGTTCCTTTGTGATGGCCGATATACCCGGCATCATTGAGGGAGCACATGATGGGGCCGGGCTGGGTCATCGTTTCCTGAAGCATCTCGACCGTTCTGGAATATTACTGCACCTGGTGGACATATCCTGGATGCCGGATCGTGATCCACTGGCCGAATTTGGTGCGATTAATCACGAATTGGCGCTGTTCAGCCCGGAGTTGGCGGCCAAGGAACAGGTGGTCGTGATAACGAAAATCGACCTGCCGCAGACTCAGGAGGAACTTCCAGGAATCAGGGCCTGGTTTGAGGAACGCGGCATAAAGG
>Ga0073936_10012329_pt1 | contig 10197 bp, 9 predicted proteins | sample AliMusrvi5mmetaG_FD_87041 | JGI IMG/M metagenome (GOLD analysis project Ga0073936, IMG submission 87041) | Freshwater lake bacterial and archeal communities from Alinen Mustajarvi, Finland, to study Microbial Dark Matter (Phase II) - Alinen... | ecosystem: Environmental > Aquatic > Freshwater >... | reverse complement strand
TGCCACTTTTGGGTGTAATCTTTTCTTTCCATTTTTTCGCCCTCCAGCTCTTTCTTTTTATATTACCCCCTTCTGCGAAATTTTGATACACACCCGTCTGAAAAAAGCCTATTGACTTTAACTCGACATTTGTGTATATTGTTATACGCCCGGATTTTGGGCTGTTTTTTTATATCTAAACAGATAATTGATCAATTACCTTGTCCAAGGAGTTGTGAATGATAAAGGTTTCAAACCTTACAAAAGATTATGGTCCCCGGCGGGCAGTTTATAACCTCTCTTTTTCTGTTGAAAAAGGGGAAATCGTTGGATTTCTCGGTCCCAACGGCGCCGGTAAAACGACCACAATGAGAATTTTATCAGGCTACATGCCCCCTTCATCAGGCAAAGTCGAAATCGGTGGGTATGATATTCTCGACGAGTCGATCAAGGCCAGGCAGATTATCGGTTACCTGCCGGAGACAGTTCCGCTCTACACGGATATGACTGTATTCGATTATTTGAAATTTATGGGTCAGCTTCGCAAGGTGAAGCATATCGACGACCGAGTCGATGAGGTTCTGGATATGGTTCATCTTGAGGACCGTGCAGACAGCCTGATTTCACGTTTATCAAAGGGAATGCGCCAGCGCGTTGGAATCGCCCAGGCATTGGTCCATAAACCTGAAGTCCTGATTCTGGATGAACCAACAATTGGGCTGGACCCCGCTCAGATCATCGATGTTCGCGCGATTATTAAGGAAATCGGCAAGGAACATACCGTACTTCTCTCGACCCATATCCTTTCCGAAGCACAGAATGTGTGCGACCGCGTCCTGATCATCAATAAAGGTCAGATTGCAGCTGAAGACACAACCGAACATCTCCAGTCACTTCTGACTGGATCGCAAAAAGTAGTGGTGACCATCAGGGGTGATATTGAAGATACCCTCCAGTTAATTGCCAACACCCCAGGCGTTATCAGCGTCCAGAAAAAATCGGGGAACAGCGCCGAATTCGAAACGGAACACGGCGACGATGCGCGTCCCAAAGTTGCAAAGAATCTTATCAACGCCGGACACGATTTACTCGAACTCCACACAATTAACTTAAGCCTGGAAGAAATTTTCCTGCAATTGACCCGGGATGAAATCCCTTCTGCTGGGCAGGAAATCGCTGTCGTTGAATCTCAAACCGAAAGGTAGTTAGTATGGCAAACATCTGGACTATTGCTCGCCGTGAATACAACCATTATTTTATCAGCCCGATTGCTTATGTTTTTATGTTCGTCGTTTTTTTAGTGCTGGGCATTGTATTCTTCCTTGATATTCTATTTACAAGCCAATCACAACAATATTCGCCTTTTATTCAGTATATTTTTCAACTGTTTATCTTTCCCCTGATGTTTATTGGCGTTCCAGCTCTCACCATGCGCTCCCTTTCTGAAGAATACCGCTCGGGAACGTTGGAATTATTAATGACCTCTCCAATCAAAGACTGGCATCTGGTGGTTGGAAAATGGTTTGGCACATACCTGTTTCTATTGACGATCACTGTCGTAACCCTGATTTATCCAGCAATTTTAAACTCTCTGGTTTCTCCCGGCATCGACCTGAAGTCATTGGCGGCCAATTACATAGGCATCGTTCTGTTTTTATCTGCAGTTTGCGCCATTGGCGTTGCAATTTCATCTTTCTTCTCAAATCAAATCGCCGCATTACTCGGTACGATCGGCGCATTAATTGTTTTTTACCTGATCAATGGTCCCGCACGGGTCATGCCCGGTGCGGGCGCAGATATCTTAAATTATCTCAGCATTCCTTTTCATTTTGATAATTTTATGTCCGGGATTATGCGCCTGGATGATATAGCTTTTTTTGTCAGCCTGACCGTGATAACTTTAGTGATCGGGTCTGCCGCGGTTGAATCCAGGAGGTGGCGTTAATGAATGCAAATTTAAAGAAATACGGCCCGATCGGGGGCCTGATTCTATCTCTTTTGGCAGCGCTTTCAGCCGGGGGAATTGCAGTAGTCCAGCAGTCTTTTTCGTTGGGCGTCCAGATAAGCCTGGGAGTCATCGTTCTTGGATTGCTGCTATCTATTGTTTTTAATCCGCAGAAAGCGCGTGAAGTTTTAACCGGCCGCCAGGCAAAAAACACCAGCAATGCACTCTTAGTCATTGTCGCCACCCTGGGAATCCTGGTTATCCTTAATTACATCCTGCACCGTTATGACCAGCGCTGGGATTGGACTGAAGACCAGAGTTATTCGCTGGCCCAGGAAACACTTAATGTATTGGATAAACTCCCCCAACCTGTAAAAGTTGAAGCGTTCTTTACTGCTCAGACCAGTTCTGATTCGGCCAAAAAATTACTCGATACCTATAAGTTCTATTCAAAGGGTAAATTTGATTATCAAATTCTCGATCCTAATTCAAGTGTAGTCCAGGCCCAACAGGCAAATATCACCAAAGACGGAACCATTGTCTTTTCCATGGGAGGCCACAATGAACAGGTCACTTCGGTTGCAGAATCGGATTTCACCTCGGCAATTTTACGCCTGACCAACCCTGGTCAAAGGAGTATTTATTTCCTGACAGGCCACGGCGAAGCCGGCTTCGATCCGCAGGCCGATTCCAGCCTTTCCCAGTTGAGTGCCTCTTTGGCGGCTAAAAACTACACGGTGAATTCCCTGAATTTACTCACAGACCATAAGGTGCCGGATAAAGCGCTGGCAGTCGTCATCGCCGGACCGACCATTGCGCTTACGAGTGCGGAAGTCAGCGCTTTAAAAACCTTTGTCGATGCAGGCGGCGGCCTGGTTTATTTATCCCATCCTCCTTTTGTGACCAAAAGTCCTGACCAGGCCACCTTGCTGGATCAATACCTGACTCAGAATTGGGGGATCGCTTTTGGGAATAATATTATCGTGGACCCCAATATTCAACCCCCGTCTGTAACTTATTCCAAAACATTTGGGACCCACCCCATCACCAGCAAACTGACCTATCCGGTGTTCTTCCCGGTTGCCCATTCGATCAGCCAGGCAGATAAAAAACCTGATAGTGTGACCCAGACCGTTTTGGTCACGACTTCCGAAAATGCCTGGGGAGAAACGGACCTGCAAAACCTCGACAAAGCCATTTCCTTTGACGCTAAAACTGACCTGCCGGGTCCAATATCAGTTGCCATCGCCGCGGTTGATCAAAATTCGAGCGCAAAAGTAGTTGTTATTGGTGACGTCGATTTTGCAACGGATAAATCTTATCAATCCTATGGAAACGCCGATTTCATCATCAATTCAATCGATTGGGCAGCCAAGCAGGATAATCTGCTCAACCTGACACCTAAAAACCTGACAAAACGCTCTTTGATCCCACCCCAGGGATTAACCATGGGCCTGATTTTGCTTGTGGTTGTATTTGTTATCCCCGGATTGGTCATATTAATGGGTGTTGCCAATTGGTTCCAGCGCAGAAGTAAGGCATAAGAACAATGATAAAGCGCAATTCAATTATTATATTTGCGGTCTTTCTTGTCCTGCTGGCCGGTGTTCTCTATATCAACCAGGATTCGAACCTGCAAACATCCCTGGGAATGCAAACTCCCACACCGACCCAGCAGCCCAAGGTCATCAGCGGCATTGATTTCAGTACCATTCACTCTTTTGAGATCAGCCAGAGCACCGGCTACAAAATGGTCATTGCGCCAAATGCTAAAAATGAATGGATCACGGATACGAACCAAAAAGTGAACCTGCAGGCTGCGTTACAGGCAACGCAAAGTTTAATCGACCTGAGCGGCACGATCACCCAGGACCAAAGCTTGCCATTGGAAAAGATAGGGCTGAATCCGCCCCTGGCAAAAATTGTATTAACAGACGCAAAAGGAAACAAAGGAACTTTAAACATCGGCAACCAATCCGCCACCCAAACAGGTTATTATGTAAAATGGGAAAACAACCCGGTGATTCTTGTGCCTTCCGCACAAATCGATTCATTAATGGGCAGTTTTTCACCGAACACGATTGTCGCCCTTACACCCCAGCCTGACGTTACCCAAACGCCTTAGGAATTCTGGCAAATGAAACATCAAGTAAATTGATGTATTGAGCTATTGATTTTATTGAATAAAAAGTGTATTCTAAAACCATGGTTGCGTAATATTAATGAAGTTTATCAAGAACTTCGTTTGAATTTGAGGTCCAAGATCAACAAATGGATGATGCATTAATTAACGTTGTAGACGATGAAGAAGAATATCCTGCGATTGCACGGTTGATTGAGTTTGGCAAACAAAAATCTTATGTGACAATTGATGATATCCTGCATTTTTTTCCCGAGGCTGAACAAGATGTTGAACAGCTCGAGGAAGCCTTTTCTGCTTTAATGAGTGCAGGGGTGCCTTATTTTGAATATGTACCGGCAGAAGAACCCTCAGAAGAAGAACTCGACCTTGATGAGGTAGGCGGGGAACATGAAAACGAAGAGACAACGCACGAATTTTCGTTTGATGACCTTGCAAATATTGACACTGATGATACCATCGGGCTTTATCTCAAAGAGGTCAGCCGTGTTCCGCTGCTTAATGCAGAGGAAGAAGTTGACCTCGCCCAACGCATCGAAAGAGGCCGCATGGCCCGCGAGGAGCTCGCCAGAGGAAACGTGAATACCCGCCGACGGCAGGATTTACGCAAACTGATCGAGGATGGCTGGGCCGCCCGCGAACACCTGATCACAGCCAATTCCCGCCTGGTTATTTCTGTTGCCAAGAAATACATGGGGCGCGGTGTTCCCTTTCTTGATTTGATCCAGGAAGGCAATATTGGCCTGATCCGAGCCACAAAGAAGTTTGATTATCGCCGGGGGCATAAATTCAGTACGTATGCCACCTGGTGGATCCGCCAGGCTGTCACCCGCGCAATCGCTGACCAGGGACGCACCATCCGTGTACCGGTCCATATGGGCGACCAGATCAACAAGCTTTTACGTATCCAACACCAGTTGACTCAACGCCTGGGTCGCGAACCTTCGGTGGATGAACTTGCCATAGCTCTGGACGTGCCGCCTAAAAAAGTTGAAAACATGATCCAGGTGGCCCGCCGTCCTTTGTCTTTGGAAACTCCGACCGATGACGAGGAAGATTCTGTATTGGGCGATTTCATTGAAGACGATGAAGCTCCCCCCCCGGATGATACTGCCACATACAATTTACTGAAGGAACACCTGGAAGAAGTCCTTAATAATCTTCCACCGCGTGAGGTCAGGATTCTGCAGCTCCGTTACGGTTTGCTTGATGGACAGGCCTATACCCTTGAAGAAGTCGGCCGGAAAATGGGCGTAACAAGGGAACGTGTCCGTCAAATTGAAGCCCAGGCCCTCAGCCGTCTTCGCCATCCTTCCATTCGTCGAAAACTGCGTGATTACCTCGGAGACTGAGTTTTCTGAATTAAAAGGATTTTTTGGAATTATAAATCATCCATTTGTCAGGCCCTGCATCAGCTTGATTAAATGGATGATTTAATGCATACTATTTGAGGGAGATCAATTGTATGGCAAAAACAAATCTGCGTTCATATACCCGGGAAATTGAGAGCCTGATCGATCAAAATAACATCAATGAGGCAATCGCCCATTGTAAATATATTCTGAAATTATTCCCAAAATCCGTAGACACATACCGGCTTCTGGGTAAGGCCTACCTCGAAGATAAGCGTTTCACTGACGCTACTGACCTGTTTCAAAGGGTCCTTTCTGTTTTTCCGGATGATTTTATTGGTCAGATCGGAATGAGTATTATCCGTGAGAATGAAGGCAACCTGGACGCTTCCATCTGGCACATGGAACGCGCGTTTGAAGTGCAGCCTTCCAATTCGGCCATTCAGGATGAATTAAAACGCCTTTACGGCCGCCGGGACGGCGTCCAACCCCCAAAAGTCAGATTGACGCGCGGTGCACTCGTGCGCATGTACGCCAGGGGAGAGCTCTATCCGCAGGCGATTGCCGAGGCAAAAGTTGCACTGGTCGAAGAGCCGGATCGGATCGATATAGCCGTAATCCTGGCCAAAATGCATTCAATGTGCAGCCAGAAAATGGAAGCAACTGCGATTTGCAACCAGATCCTCATAAAACTTCCTTATTGTTTTGACGCGAACCAGATTCTTTTTGAGATTTTACCGGAAACCTCACAAGAGGAGCGCAAGGTATACCAGCAGCGGCTGTTTGCGATCAACCCTTACAGCGCCTACCTTTCTCCAACTTACCCCACAGTTTCCCTGGTCCCGGATTTATCTGTCGTTCTCGAGCGCCTGGAATATACGGGTGAAATGCAAGCGGAGGAACACCAACCGGAGTGGGCTCAATCGGTCGGTGCGGATTTGAATCAGGCAGCGGGTTACGAAAAGCAATCCGGTGATTGGCTCCCTGATAACACAGACCAATTTATAAATTCCACAGGTAATTCTGCCCCTGCAAACCAAAACGAAGAATCAACCCTTCCCCCACCGGCTTCATCAAACCGGCCTGTGGAAGATACCCAGCCCATCATCCCATCCACGGAAAATGAAGATATCATTCCTGATTGGATGCGTACTGAAGGTTGGATTAAAACGGATCAATCTGCGGATGATATTATGGCATCCCAATCTGAACCGGAACCCGATGAGGCTTTGCCTGCAGATATGCCGCCATGGTTTAAAGGAATGGAGCCGGAGGAAAGTAATTTGCCCGCTCCTCAAAAAGAATCCCTGCCCGCAATGGATGATTTAACCTGGCTTCAGGAAAAAGAAGTGGGTAAAGAATCTGAACCCATCAATCCGCCTGATTGGCTTGTGGGAGAACTTTCCACTCAACCAGATGCAGCACCTTCTGTTCAGGAAGTGCCCTCCCTGGAGGAAAATGAATTGCCCCAACCCATAAGTGCGGCCGATTCAACACCGGATATTGCCAATATGGACCTGGAAACAGGAATGGCCTGGCTGGAAGAGCTGGGACGAAAACAAAATCCCGGGTACGAAAATACACCGGCGGCCATTGATTCAACCATTTTCGAACCCGCAGGGGAAGCAAATGCCTCCCGGGAGACCGCAGGTGATTTTTCGCCTGAATTAAAAGAGGGCGGCAGCGCTTCAAAATCAGAAGCTGATCCTGGGTTTTCTTTTCCAGAAAGCATGGCGCAGGATGAAATTGAACCTGGATCCATTGAAAATAAACCGGATTGGCTTCAAGAACTTGAAATGATGCCTGATGGACCGGATTCTTCAACCGCCGGCGAACAAACCTCTTCGGAGTCTGCCTGGCAGCTAGAATCGCAAACAGAATGGGAAAAGCCTGCATCAAAAGAGCTTCCAGATGTTCCTGTGAACGACCAGTTGAATCCTGTTGAGACCGAAGAAATTCCGGATTGGCTCAGACCGGATGGCCAGGTGAACAATGAAACTCCGGATGGTTCGTTACCTGGTCAACCGGCCGTTCCCGAAGGGGAAAACGAGATCCCCGGCGAGGTTTCGCCGACAACAACCCGCCAGGTTCCAGCTGAAATCTCTCCCCAGGAGCCAACTTTACCCGAGTGGATTACTTCGCCGGAGGAATCTGACGCCCTTACTCTTGCCCAAATACCCGCGGAGAAGATCTCAATTCCGCCGGATACTGAAGAACATGAAGTTTCTGTCCCGCCAACGGAGACCTTACCTGTTATTCAACCTGAAATGGCGGCAATGATTGCAGAACCGACTGTACCAGAACCCATTGCATCTGAGCCAGTTCAAATGGTCTCAGAAACCCCGGAACAGGAAGTCGCAGTTGAAGTACCTGTTATTAATCCAGAAACAAGCATCGTTTCCGCGCCGGTTGAGGATAATGAACAGGGCATGGATTATTTGGCTCTGGCCCATGATTTTGCGGAATCCAATCAAATTGAAAATGCCCTTTCAAACTTAAATTTACTCATCCAAAATGGGGAGTCCCTCGAAAAGGTGGTTGCCCAGCTTTTGGATATGGTTTATCGCCACCCGGTTGACCCCGCCATCTGGCAAACCCTTGGCGATGCTTATTTTAAAAGTAACCAGCTTCAGGCCGCGATCAATGCTTATTCAAAGGCTGAAGAGTTAATCAGGTAAACAAAATTATTCTTGGAGGATTCATGGAAAAAACGTTTGTGATCATTAAGCCTGACGGTGTTCAACGGGCGCTGATCGGGGAAATTACCACCCGCCTGGAACGTCGCGGGCTGCATTTAATTGCCTCAAAATTTTTGTCCGTTTCCAGGGAGTTGGCGGAAACGCATTACAGTGTCCACCTTGGCAAACCCTTTTATAACGGTCTGATAGAATATATATGTTCATCCCCCGTATTGGCGATGGTTTGGGAAGGCGATAATGCCGTTGCGGCAGTGCGCCAGACCATGGGATCGACAAACCCCCTCGAAGCGACACCTGGAACCATCCGCCATGATTTTGGCTTGAGAACCAGCCGCAATCTGACTCACGCCTCTGATTCTGTTGAAAATGCCATAAAAGAAACCAATCTCTGGTTTAAACCTGAAGAAATTTTCTCATGGAAACGCGATGGAGATGCCTGGGTTTTTGGCCCGGATTAAAGGATTCTAATTTTTAAAACTCCCTTGACGGCCTTAATACCCTGTGATAAACTAGAGACCGTTGTTTGGGGGCGTGGTGTAGTGGCTAACATGCGGCCCTGTCAAGGCCGAGATCGCGGGTTCGATACCCGTCGCTCCCGCCAAACACTAAAAAATCTGCTCTTATTTAGAGCAGATTTTAATTTAATTGCTCAATTTACCAGTGCGAAACGCGGCGTGGTAAGTATAGTTTACAAAATTATAATTTATGGATTATTTGAATTTTTATTGATCAATTTATGTTTAGATAGACTCAGGAGGTCTCATGGCATTGGCAAAATACGTTCACACCAACCTGATCGCCAGCGATTGGAAAAAGCTTTCTGAATTTTATATCAACATTTTTGGATGCATTCCCGTGCCCCCTGAGCGCAATTTAATCGGCCCGGCAATTGATGCAGCTACAGGGATTAACCATGCTCACATCACGGGAATGCATTTGCGCTTGCCGGGCTGGGGAGAAAATGGACCAACCCTCGAGTTATTTTCTTATTCACCTGAGATGAGCCACCTTCCGCCTGCAGTAAATCGTCCGGGGTATGGCCATATCGCATTCCAGGTGGAGGATGTGGAAACTGCCCAAAATCTCACCCTGGCGGCGGGCGGAAAAATGGTTGGAGATGTGGTTAAAGTGCCAGTAGGTGAAAAATTTGTTACCTTCTGTTATCTTACCGATCCGGAAGGTAATGTTATTGAACTTCAATCCTGGTCATAGCTTTTTATCAATTGCCAAAAAATCCATAAGGGCCAGGTTGACCACCTCGGGCTGGTCAATGATAACGGCATGACGGGCATTCGCTACCATCACCTGCCTCGATCCTGCAATCAATTTAGCCATTTCTAGCTGATTCCTGACCGGTACGGTTGAATCCATTTCGGCAGTGATAACCATGGTTTTATTTTGGATCGAGCGAATCAATCTTCGGATATCTAATAAGCCCAGTCCTCGTAATGCCTTTTCATAGACAATTGGGTTGGCCTGTTGGATTTGTTTGATAATTTCTTTGCGGTATAGTTCCTGGTCAGGCTCCGGGAAGAGGCGTTTTGCCACAAGTTGAGCCTGGATGTTTTTTCCGCGGATTTTCGCAATCAGATATCTTTTTATCAGGTAATACCACTCGTCCCATTTTTGAGGCCTTAAACAGGCAAATGTATTGATTAAAACCAACCTGTTCACCCGCTCGGAATAGTCTAATGCCATAATTTGGGCGACAACTCCGCCCATGGATATGCCAATAACATCATAATGATTAATGGAAAGAGAATCCATTAACTGATTACAGGATTGCGCACAATATTTAAGTGACCACAATTCTGGGTTACAAATTGATTCACCAAAACCAGGTAAATCTATCGCAATAGGTCTCAGTCCATTTGCCAACAAATAATCCATTTGCAGCTGCCACGATGTGGCATCAGACCCCAGGCCGTGCAAAAGGAGGACTGGCATTTTCCCATCCGGGTTCGGGTCAAGGAAATTTATTTTGGATGTTTCAATACTTTTATTCATCTCAATCTCCCTGGATGAACCCAATTATATGTTATTTCATCAGCAGGGTATATTGAATAAACAGCTATAATTAAC
>Ga0073936_10012328_pt1 | contig 10198 bp, 8 predicted proteins | sample AliMusrvi5mmetaG_FD_87041 | JGI IMG/M metagenome (GOLD analysis project Ga0073936, IMG submission 87041) | Freshwater lake bacterial and archeal communities from Alinen Mustajarvi, Finland, to study Microbial Dark Matter (Phase II) - Alinen... | ecosystem: Environmental > Aquatic > Freshwater >... | reverse complement strand
GAACTGGGTCAGGCCGCTTTTGGACTCATTGAGGAAACCGGGGAAGAGTTGTTCGGCCAACGCGTGGATGCGGTTGGCGGTGGCGGTTTGCAGGCACACAAGATTGCGGCGGCAACGGGTGATTTCACGCAGGTGATGATAGGCGGGATCGGAGGCATCGGTGTCGCCGGTGAGCCGGGCGCGACGGGCAAGCATGGTTTTGGCGATGCCTAACAGGTCGAGGTTGTCGGTGCTGGCCAGGAAATTCCCGCGGTTCTCCTTGGCTTCGTAGGCGTTGACCCTCACGACGAGGTAGCCCTTGCCGCGCAGGGCAGCGGTGAAGTTGGCGACATAAGCGGCTTCGTCCTCGCCGCCGAGAAAGAGCTGGTTTTTCGGGATCTTGCGGCGGCGGGCGGTGGCCGAAATCCGTTCGATGAGGAAGGCGACCCCGGCGGCGTTGTTCTCAACGGGAAAGGCGGCCTTGAGGATGTCGCCGCTGCCGTCGCGGATGAGGGCGACGTGTTTGCTCTTGGCGTAGTCGAGAGCGACACACAGGACCTTGCCGGCTTCGCCGGCGCGCTCGAAGACGGCGCGGATTCCCGCATTCTGGCTTCGATAGACGGATGGGGACTTGTGCTTTGTTTTCATAGCAGATAGAAGATACCATGTTAGTCGGCTGCGTGTCACCCGCCGAAGCAGTCAGGCGAGCTTGAGCCCTGTCGGGCTCGCCCGCCTCCTTCGGACGGCGTGGGAATGGTACCAGTCCTTGGTTTTAAATATTTTGTTTTGTTAGACTGGAAAATGAGGTCAGTATGCAAATCTTGACAGAATCCTTCCGGGCCACCGGTTCACCCCCTTCCAAATTGTTGATGGCGGAATTGTCATTGTGGCGCATTTCCAAAAGCACATCGTAGCCGTCCTTGCGCTTGACGGTGTAGATCTTCACTCGCGCGGGACCGGTTCCGTTCTCCACGACACTGCTGCGGCGTTTGCGCTTCCGGGTCATCGGCCCGGATCGGCATGTCAATTGTGCTGGAATTCGTCCTGAAAGACCCGGTCGGGGTGTCTCCGAGTCATCGCAATGCGTAGATATTGAGGAACTTGCGAATGCGTTTCTGCCTGATGGCGGACCGCGTCCCGCAAGGGAGGTGACCGCGTAAGCCGCCGGGAGAGCAGTTCACTGCCTCACAGGCGGAGGCTTTGCCGCTGGCCAAGATCCACCGTCCGGTCCTCAGCGCCGCCCGTCGGCGATCGCCTTTTTCCATTCCTCGCCAAGTTGTGCCAGTGTCTTGCCGGTCCAGGTTTTCCATAACTCGTCGCTATAGCGGGCCTCGCGGCCGGCGGTGTTGAGCTGACGCAGCAAGTCCTTGTCCTGGGTCGTGACCACCCAGTCCAAGAAATTCGCCGTCACCCGGTAGCTCGCGTCGTACTTTGCCTGCCTGACATCGCGGATGACCGTTCCTTTCGACTGGGGTTCGTACAGGTACCACCGGATATAATCGGCCAGGCCTTCGGTGACCCATCCCGGCGCGAAGGCCGGCTTGGCATTGCGCGGCCCCTTGCCATAGCCTTGCACCACATGAACCATCTCGTGAATCACGCAGCCCTTGGCCTCGCCCTTCAATTGCCCGGCGATCCACGGAGTGTTGAGCGAGATTTTGTTGCCGGCGGTGTAGGCCGGCACGCCACCCATGTCGGTGCGGAATTCGAACTTAAGCGCCGTTGCCGCGTGGAAATCCTCGCTCGGCAGCAGTGCCACAAGCCGCGGGTACCACTCCTCGATGACCGGCAACAGCTCCTTCTCACTCCACTCGGTTAGAGCGGGGGCCATGGTGCTGTCGATGCTATAACTCAACTTGCCATCCGCGGAAACATGATTGCGGACGACTGGCAGCGTTGACTTGAGCCGCTCCACCGCCGGGCCCTTGGCGTCGAGCACGTCGATCTCGCTGAAAAACGTGTTGCCAAACGGGTCATTGGCGGCCGCTTTGGCCACGTCGAACAACAGGTAGCGGAATTCGCCCAGGGGAGCGCCATCGTTATTGGATATTTCCACCCCGTATTGGCCGCCGGCCTTGCCGTCATGCGGACGGGTGTCGACCTCGGCGAGCCGTTGCCAGCCGCAGGAAGCTGGATCGGTGCCGCGTTTTGGCGCGACATTGAAGTGCTCGGCCTTGCCATCCGCGGCGAAGAGGGTGTAAACTTGCGGGCCACGGTCGCCATGGTGCCACGAGTAGCTGCCCACACTCTTGACGGAAATGATGCTGCCACAATCCACCCCGATCCGGCCGCCATTGCTATCAGTGGCGAAAAAGAAGTTCTCCCGGGGCGAATCCCCGTTGGCCGGCACCTTGCCGTCGGCCAACACCGCCAACTCGCCGCCGCCGCTGTCGCGGGTGCCGTCAATGAGTGAAAACGTCGCCTTGGCCGCCGCGTCGTTGATGGCGGGCGGCGGCACCGGCGCAAGGTTGAATCCGGCATCCGGCCCCCCGTGGCCCTGCGTCACGACCGGCGCCGCTTGCAGCGACGGGCTTGCGCCGAGGGTGGCAGCGGCGCCGAGGTAAAGCGCGGCAAGCGCGCCGCGCTGAATGTTAGAAAAGCGTGCGCGGGAGGCAGGCGCGGAGTGGCGGGTCGATGGCTGGGTCATCACGGAGGTGCGGTTCTGGGTTTCTGCTAGAGAACGGCTCGCGGTTGCGGCTTGGCGCGGAGGGTACGAGCTGCCGCCGCCAATGCAAGCGCCATCGCATCCCCGCCGGATGACCACCCCGCGCCGGCCACGGTAAAATCGCTAGATCAGCGGCAACTGGCGTGTAAGAACCGCTGCCCACCGGCGGTAACCCGGATACCATGATTGATCCCCACGGCATGTCCCGAATGATCCTCACGGCGTGGTTCGGCTTGGGCGTGGTCGCACACGCCGTGCCAGCCCGCAGCACCCGGGTGCTCGACGGCCCATGGCAAATCGGCGAGGGCGGCATGGACGCCAGTCCGCCGAGTTTCGACCACCAAGTGCCGGTGCCTGGCTTGGTCGACATGGCCCGGCCGGCGTTTGAGGACGTCGGCGTCAAAAGCACCAAGCGCGAGGCGTTCTGGTATCGGCGCACCTTCGAGCTGGCCGAGCCGCCCCCGGCCGTGGCATGGCTCAAGGTCAACAAGGCGATGTTCGGCACCCGCGTGCTGCTCAATGGTATTTTGCTAGGCGAGCACCGCCCCAGTTTCACTCCCGGCTATTTCGATGCCAAGCCAGCCTTGAAAACCGGAGTCAACGAGTTGCTCATCGGGGTCGGGGCGTTTCGCGATGCGGTGCCCAAACCGCAACCCGACGGCTGGGACTACGAAAACAGCAATTCATCCCCGGCATCTATGACTCGGTCGAGTTGATTCTATCAGGCACGCCGCACCTCGCGCGGGTCCAGGTGGTGCCGGATGTCGACAAGCGCAGCGTGACGATCCACGCGTGGTTGCCCGTGGCCGGCACGCCGGCGGCGGCTAAGCTCAAGTTCAGGGTACGGGAAGCACGATCCGGCCAGCTGGCCGGCGAGGCGGAATGCGAAGTGAGCCCCAGTGGCGACGGCGCGGAGTGCCACGGCCAGGCCACCATCGAGTTGCGCGGGTGCCGGCTCTGGTCGCCGGAGGACCCGTTCCTCTATGAGGCGGAAGCCAGCAGCGAGGGCGACGTGCTCACGACGCGTTTTGGCATGCGCAGTTTCCAGCTCGATCCGGCCACGGGCCGGGCGCTGCTCAATGGCAAGACGTATTTCATGCGCGGCAGCAATGTCACGCTCTATCGGTTTTTCGAGGACCCGCAGCGCGGCGACAAGCCGTGGCGCGACGAGTGGGTGCGCCGCTTGCACCAGCAATTCCGCACGATGCACTGGAACTCGCTGCGCTACTGCATCGGCTTCCCGCCCGAGGCGTGGTATCGCATCGCCGACGAAGAGGGGTTTCTCATCCAAGATGAGTTTCCGATCTGGAACATGCATCCGAAGGCCGGCGATTTTGATAGCAACGAACTGGCACAGGAATACCGCGAGTGGCTGCAGGAACGCTGGAATCACCCGTGTGTGGTCATCTGGGATGCCTGCAACGAGACCACCGCCAAGGCTGGCACCGCCGCCGCGATTGAGCAAGTGCGCGCCTTGGACTTGTCTAACCGTCCGTGGGACAACGGCTGGGCGCCGCCCCGGCTGGCCGGCGACGTGTTTGAAAGCCATCCCTATCACTTTATTGATTCCACCTACAAGCTCGCGAACCTCGCCGAGGATTCCGCCGTGCCCACCGGCAACACCGTCCCCAATGCCGCCAACAATCCCGTCATCATCAATGAATACGGCTGGCTCTGGCTCAATCGCGACGGCACCCCCACCACCCTCACCCGCGAGCTCTACACAAACCTGCTAGGCCCCGATTCCACCACCGCCCAGCGACGGCATTTGTATGCGCGCTATCTGGCGGCCGAAACCGAGTTTTGGCGCGGTCATCGGACGGCCGCGGGGGTGCTGCATTTCTGCGCCCTGGCCTACAGCCGCCCCGATGGTCAGACCAGCGACCACTGGCAAGACCTGGAACAGCTGACTTGGGAGCCGGAGTTTTACACCTATGTCCGCGACGCCTTCGCGCCGGTGGGGCTGATGATTGACGCCTGGGCTGCCGACTATCCCGCCGCCAAGCCGCAGCAATTCCCGGTGGTGGTCATCAACGACTTATATCAAGCATGGCAGGGGTCGCTGCGCTTGCGCTTGCGCTGCGCAGGCCAGACGCTGCAAGAGAAGTCGCTGCCCTGCAAGGTTGGCGCCCTGGGCGACACCAAGCTTAGTTTCACCATCGACATTCCCGCCAAGCCGGGCACCTACCAACTCGAGGCTGCGCTCATCAAGCCGGACAGCGAAGTGGTGCGCAGCCTGCGCGATTTCCAGGTGAAGTGACATCCAGCTCTATCCAGAAAACTGTCCACCTCAATGAACATGAAAACGCTCCTTCAAGCCAGCCTCTTGGCGGCGACGGGCCTCCACGCTGCGCCGCTGGCGTTGCATCCGGACAACCCGCACTATTTTCTCTTCCGCGACAAGCCGACGCTGCTCATCACCTCCGCGGAGCATTACGGTGCGGTGCTCAACCTGGACTTCGATTACTTGAAGTATCTCGACGCGCTCGCCGCGGATGGTCTCAATCTCACCCGCACGTTCAGCGGATCTTATATCGAACCTCAAGGCGCGTTCGGCATCGTCGAAAACACCCTTGCGCCGAAGCCGGGACGCTTCATCTCGCCGTGGGTGCGCAGCGACCAGGCGGGCAAATTCGATCTGGCCCGATGGGATGCGGCCTATTTCTCGCGGCTGAAGGATTTTGTCGCACAGGCGGGCCGGCGCGGCATCATCGTCGAGTTGACCCTGTTCTGCCCGATGTATGAGGAGGCGCAGTGGCAGCTAAGCCCGATGAATGCGGCGAACAACATCAACGGCATTGGCGCCGTCGCGCGCAACGATGTCTATACGTTGGATAAGAGCGGCAGCCTGCTCCAGCTGCAGGAATCCCTCGTGCGCAAGCTCGTCGCCGAATTGCGCGACGCGGACAACGTTTGTTATGAGATCTGCAACGAACCGTATTTCGGTGGCGTGACCCTGGCATGGCAGCACCACATCGCCGATGTCATCAGCGCTGCGGAAAAAGAAGATGCGCACCCGCATCTCATCACCCAGAATATCGCCAACGGCTCGGCGAAGATCGACCAGCCGCACCCGTCGGTTAGCGTCTTCAACTTTCATTATGCCAACCCGCCCACCGCCGTGGCACTCAACTATGGACTCAACAAAGTGATTGGCAATAATGAGACGGGCTTCCAAGGCACAGCGGACGCAGCCTATCGGATGGCGGCGTGGGAGTTTATCCTCGCCGGTGGCGGGCTCTTCAACAACCTCGACTATTCCTTCGCCGCCGGACACGAGGACGGTTCGTTCCACTATCCCCCGACGCAGCCGGGAGGCGGCAATCCGGCCTTCCGCAAACAGCTGAAAGTGCTCAAGGAATTCATCAGCGGCTTTGAGTTTGTCAAGATGAGGCCAGCCCGTGATGCGATTGGCGAGGCTCTGCCCAAGGGTGCGCGCTGCCAGGTGCTCGCCGAGCCGGGACGCCAATACGCGGCGTATTTCAACGCCGCGCCCAAATTCGCATTCACGCTCGAGCTGCCGGCCGGAACCTATCAAATTCAATGGCTCGACGTGGTCACCGGCCACAGTGGCGCACCGACGCAGCTGGCGCACCCAGGCGGCCCGGCGAAGGTCCAACTGCCCGACGACCTCACCGAGTGCGCCGTGAAAATCGTGCTGCAGGCAAAGTGAGCAAGCCAACGGCCGAGCCCCTGGCGGACTGAAGCCCGCGCTCCGTTAGATGGCAATCCCGGCGTCGCGGCGGCCCCTCGTCGGGCAGGCGGCGCTTGCCGTGTCGCAGATCAGTTGAAGACTTCCTTGAGGAATTTGCATTGTGCCTGATAGTCGGGCACCAACGCGTGGGGGGCGGCGGCTTCGAGGTGGATCCAGCCGCGATAGTCGATAGCCTCCATGGCTTGGCGGACTTTGTGGAAATCAATCCGGCCCTGGCCGAGCATGGAGTCGGCGTCCTTGGCATGGAACTCGCACACCTGGCCTTTCAATTGCCGGATCTCCTGATAGATATCGCGCCCCTTGTCGGTGGAGTTGCCGACGTCGTAATAGACCTGGACGGCGCGCGAGCCGACGCGCCGGATGATTTCGAGATTGTCGGCGGCGCTGAGATAGTTTTCCAGGCCGAGAATGATGTTGGCTTGCTCGGCCTTCGGGGCGATTTGTTTGAGCAGCTCGACGGTGTGGTCGATGCCGGGTTGGTCGCCTAACAGATCTCCCTTGGCAAACGCGGCGATCATCACCAGGCGCAGGTTGAGCTCCTTGGCCACGCCGAGTGAATCGCTCAGCCATGCGGCGGCGCGCGGATCGTTCTTGAGTGGCACGTTGTTCAACTCCGCGAGCGCCAGGGAGGCAATCTCCAGGCCACTGCGCTTGGCGGCATCGCGATAGGCTTGCTGCACGGCGGCTTGGCGCAGCGACATGTCGTTCGCCTCGGTGCCCATGTTGACCTGCACCCCGTCGAGGCCGATTTCCTTCGCCACCTCGAAGCACTCCGGCCCATCCTTGCGCAGCGACCATTGGCATGCGCCGATTTTGAACCGGCGTTGGTCCGCCGCGGCCAACAAGGGAGCCAACGCCGAGCCCAACACCAACCCTGCGGCTCCGTGTGCGCCGCGCCCGATAAACTCGCGGCGCTTCATCATGCCTGCAGTCCTTTCATATCCAATTCCAACTCCGCGTTTTCGGCGATGAGTTGCTCCATCGTCACCAGCTTGTTGCGGGCCGCAGCCTCACGGCCGAGGATGCCGGTCAGCGCGTCGTCCACCGCTTGTTGGACGGTCGGGTTGTCGCATTTGCCGTCGCAGACATTCTGATAGAACGTGGCCACGTTGCGTTTGGCGCCTGCGTCGTAGAGGTTTTCCACCGTCCCGCCAAATTGTTTTGGGCCGCCGCGCAGGAACGACTTGCCATAGTAATCGAGCTGGGCATTGGCCACGTCGCCGAACAACTCGCAGCGGATGATGCTATCCGCGTTGTTGTTCAATGCCTGGCACCGGTGCGTCCATACCAAGCCGTCGTCAAACTCATAGGTAATCAGATACAAGTCGCGGCCATCGCCGTGGGCATCGGTCCGACACCGCCGGGTGTGTCCAGTGGCGCGCACCGGGCGTTTGCCCACGGCCCACAGCACCGCGTCAATCGAGTGCACACTGTACTCGACGATGAAATCGCCGGCCAATGCAACGGTGGTGATCCAATTGGTGCGCCGCAACAGGTTCTCAACCGAGCGATCCGCGGGGTCCGGCCAAACGCCGCTGAAGCCATGGCTGTCGACATGCATCAGGCGTCCCAGCGCGCCGTCGTGGATGCGTTTGACCACCTCGATGTTGACCGGGTCGGTGGGCATCTGATAGTCCACGAGGTGCACCAATTTTTTTTGCGTGGCCAACCTGCCGGCGGCCAGCACTTTGAGCGCGCGCGGCACGTCGATGGCCACCGGCTTGGCCGCATAGACATGGCACCCGGCCTCGATCGCGGCATGCGCATGATCGGCGTGAAAGCGCGGAATGTTCACCACGATGACCGCCTCGACGCCGCTGGCGAGCAATTTCTGATAGGCCGACAAACCGGAAAACCGCCGCTGCTTGTCCACCCCCAACGAATCGCCGGCTTGATCGGCCGGGGCCTGGAAATAGTCCGCCGTGGCGTGGATGTCATAGCCACCATGTTGCTTGAAGAGCCCCGCCAACCAAGTCCCGCGGCCACCGCAACCGATGAGGCCGATCTTGATCTTGCGGGTCACCAGCGCTGCCGGCGGCATTGCAACCGGTGCCTCGGCCGCCTGGCCGCGGATGGCTCCAAGCAGGCTGCCGGCGGCAGTGGCCGCCAAGGAACCGCCGACAAATTGGCGTCTGGAGACATTTCGATACGGGTTCAAGGATGGCTCGCTCATCGGGTTGCTTTGGGGTTGCTGGACCATGACACCGATCACCGCACCGGAGCCATGCGCAAGATACTGGCGTTGCGATTGCCATCGTACAATCAAATTTTGTCAGCCCATCGCGGGGCACGAGCATGCCAAGCAAGCCGCGCAGGGAGGCCCCGCGCCGCCGGGGCCCATGACGAGACAACGCGAGGAGGCAAATCGCTTCCGATTCGCCACTGATGGTCCAGGGCGATCCCGAGATCGCGCCTCCTTGGCGGCGGCTCGGAAATTGGGCGCTGCTTGGCGGCGGACCGCTCAGGGGGCTGCCAGCGCGGCGTCGATGGCGGCGGTGAGCTCCGGCGACTCGGGAGTGACAGCCGACTCGAAGCGTTTGAGAATTTTGCCGTCCTTGCCGATTAGGAACTTGGTGAAGTTCCACTTGATGTCGCCCGGATACGGCGAGTCTTTGCCCGCCAGTGCAGTGTAGAGCGGGTGACGCTTGTCGCCGTTGACCTCGATCTTGTCGAAGAGGGGGAAGGTGACATTGAATTTGCTAGAGCAGAATTGCTTGATCTCCTCGTCACTGCCCGGTTCTTGGCCGCCGAACTGGTTGCACGGGAACCCGAGCACCACCAAGCCCTGGGCCCGGTATTTCTGATAGGTCGCTTCCAGCCCGGTGTACTGCTTGGTGAAGCCGCACTTGGATGCGACGTTGACGACGAGCAGCAGCTTGCCCTTGTAGGCACCCAAGGTGGTGTCCTTGCCGTCAATATCCTTGAGTTTGAGATCGTAAATGGATTCCGCGCGGACACAGGCGAGTTGGCCGAACATGAGCGCGGCGAGCAGGGTGAGAGTTTTCATCGCGGCAAAATCGACGGATATGGGCGATTTGTCAAATCGGGGTTTGCGCTTACGCGGATTCCCAATCTCAACGCCCCGTGGGGCCTTGCCATGGTCAACGGCGAGCTGTGGATCGGCAACTTTGGCGACGGCCGGATCAACAATTATGATCCAACAACCGGTGCCTTCATCGAGACGCTGAGTCGGGTCGATGGCACGCCCCTTGAGTTCGACGGCCTGTGGGATCTGCTGCCCTTGGGCACGGGAGTGTATTTCACCGCGGGCATCGCCGACGAAGCGCACGGGCTGTTCGGGCTCATTACGGAGGACTGAGTCGAGATCTGCCAGACGAAAAGGACGTCCCTCTGCCGCATAACCAATCAAACCGTTGACTCCATTGTTCTCATCTTTCAGTTCTCGCTTTCATCTCATCCCACCAACCGGCGCTGGGTTTCGGCGTCGACCGGTTCGCACAGCCGATAGCCGTCGCCGTGACTGGGGAGAGCCCCGAGCAGCGCGTCGCGGGCGGCTGCGGTGGGAAAATCCAAGCCGATGAGGGCGCGGCCGATGCGCTCGCCGGATTGCCGGTAATTGAAATAACACAGGCTGGCGTTGCCGCGGATGCGTTGGTTGAGAAAGTCGTGCAGCGCGCCGGGACGTTCGTAGAAATCCAACCGCAAAAACGCCGGACAATCCAACAAATCCCCGCGCAACGGGATGGCGCGGAAGGCGACATCGGTGGCACCCGTTAGATCCTGCCACCCAAAGCCATGGGCATCGAGCTTGGCGGGCACCCCGGCGATCAGCGCCGCGTCATCGGCGGTGATGGTGAACACCGGCCAGGCCTCCGCAG
>Ga0073936_10012325_pt1 | contig 10200 bp, 9 predicted proteins | sample AliMusrvi5mmetaG_FD_87041 | JGI IMG/M metagenome (GOLD analysis project Ga0073936, IMG submission 87041) | Freshwater lake bacterial and archeal communities from Alinen Mustajarvi, Finland, to study Microbial Dark Matter (Phase II) - Alinen... | ecosystem: Environmental > Aquatic > Freshwater >... | reverse complement strand
CGGTCACAACAAGAACCCCAAGCCATTCATATGGACCGCAAAAGCAAACGACATCCTCGAAAAGGTCACTCGCGCTCAGGCCGTCCTCAATAAATGAACATCTGTTTGGCGGACTACACTAGGAAATGTCGGGTTTGGCAGGTTTGAGGGGAAACTTGGATGAGCCGCCGTGTGCCGCGGTCTTGGGGGCGATCTTTCGAATGTCGATGCCGCCCTTGAAGAAGGCGCCATCCTCAATGCTTAACCGGGGTGCCGAAATGTCTCCCACCACTCCGCCTTCGGCGCGGATGTCCAGCCGGTCCGTGGCAATGATGCTGCCACGGACTTTGCCCATTACCACGACTTCGCGGGCGATGATATTGGCGGCAGCCTGGCCGCCGCGGCCCACGGTCACGCGGTTGCCCTCAAGATGAATGCTGCCTTCGACTCTGCCGTCGATGATCAGCGAGTCTGTTCCCGTTATCTCGCCTTTGACCACCAGCCCCTTGCCGATGGTGGCCTGGTCCGCGGATGACATCGGCGCGTGCGACTCAAACCGCGAAGGCGGTTGTGCGGATACCGGGGCGGCGGGATCGTTCTGGTCGGGCTTCCACATACGAATCTGCTCTTTTCTGGTCCCATTTCCCGGGGACAAAGAGTGAGCCTGGGAATTTACCAAGCGTTAGGGCTGCTTGCCAGTCCTGCTCCTGCGGAGTTTGATGATTCGTCGCGATAAACAGTTGTAACCGAATCTGCTCATTTTGTCGCATCGGTCAAAAGCCGCTTCACGATGCAGGGACGGCTCGATTGCCGGCGCATTTCCTGGCGCTCCGGTCAGCTGAAATCTGCTGCCGGAGCGCCAGGAAATGCAAACCGCTTGCGCGTTCCCCGGGGCCCCCTGGGCATGAAACAGACAACGTCTTAGGACTGGACCGGCTTTGCTTCTTCGGTCCTTGCCACTGGCCTGATGTCGGGTGACGGCTTGGATTCCGTGGCATTCCGCGCTTCTGCGCCGGCAGTTCCGTACTCGGGCTTTGTTCCGGGCTCAGACTTGCGGATGTCGATGCCGCCCTTGAAAAATGCGCCGTCTTCGATGCTGATGCGGGCTGCGCTCACGTCGCCGGTCAGCGCACCCTCGGCGCGGATTTCCACGTGATCGGTTGCAGAAACATTGCCGTGAATCTTGCCCATCACCACGATCTCGCGGGCGGTAATGCAGACAGCCATGCTGGCGGCCACCTGGCCGTGCTGGCCAACGGTCACCCGGTTGCCGGGAAGATTAATACTGCCTTCGACTTTGCCGTCGATAAAAAGCGATTCCGTACCTGTAATCTCGCCCTTGATGACCAGGCCTTTACCGATGGTTGCCTGATCGCCTGCCGTGGGAAGGACCCGCGCACGGGGCACCTCGGGAGTTGGGCTTGAGGGTGCCGGACGGGCAGGTTCCGGGTTAAAGTTGGGAGTTACTGAACCGGACTGGCTTGGTTTCCACATTGCGCACACGGTATGGTTTCCTTTCCTGGGAAAAATCGGTGGCCAAGGCAAATTAGCCCCATGAGGCCTGAAATGCCTGAATCTCCGGCTGCCTTACGAATGCCGTTGGTCGCCCTGACTGCGGCCACAGTACGATGTTATCTTTCCGCGGCCCGCCTAAAGGTCTCAATCTCGCAATTGTAATACGATATTTGGCTAACCTGCGCTGCTGGCAGCAAACAGGCGCTTGTCCTGAGCATACGCTTCTACTGCCGTTCGCGGTCCTGGGTTCCCGCCTTCGGCGGCACCGTGCCAGTATGACCCACGGCGTACTCTTAACATATGACTGATCGCGACCTGGTGGCAAGGATTGCCCGCTCTGCGGGACAGAAAGCCGGATACAAGCAGCTTGTTCGCGAACTGGGCCTTTCCGGTGGGCGCGAGCGCCGCCTGCTGCTCGAGCAGCTTGCGCGCCTGACCGTTCGCGGCCAACTGGCCAAACTCGACCGCGAGCACTGGAGCATTCCGCGGCCTATCGGAACCAGGGATAATCTGGCCGCCGGGCGCCTCGATCTGCATCGCGACGGCTATGGATTTGTGCGTCCCACCGCCCGCCAGGCCACAGGTACCGAAGATATTTTCATCCCCCCCAACGAGATCAACGGCGCCATGCAGGGCGACCAGGTACTGGTGGAGACCGAGCCGCCCAAGGCCGACGGCCGCCGCATGGGCCGCATTGTGCGCGTGATGGAGCGGCGCAATCCCACCGTGGTGGGCGTCTTCCACTATGCAAATACGGAGCGGGAACAGGGCAACACCGTCGTCCCTTTCGACGAGCGCATGACGCAGCACATTCTCATCCCCGAGGGGCAGGAACTGATTGCCGCCGAAGAGAGCGCAACCCCGCACCGCGTCCTGGGTTCCGAGGCCATGACGGCGCAGGAATATGAAGATATGGAAGGCCTCGTGGTAGATGTCGAGATCACCAGTTGGCCAACGCCCACGCGTCCGCCCGTGGGCCGGGTGATTGAGGTACTGGGCGCGCCCGACGACTTTGGCGTGGACGTCGAAATGATGATCCGCAAGCACCAACTGCCGCGAATCTTTCCGGAGAACGCGCTTGCCGAAGCCCGCAGCGTGGCGCACCTCGATCTGGAAGAAGTTGCCAAGCGCCGCGACTTTCGCTCGCTGCCCATCGTGACCATCGACGGCGAAACGGCCCGCGACTTCGACGATGCGGTTCTGGTTACCGAGCGGGCCGGCGGCGGTTACGAACTGCAAGTGCATATCGCCGACGTAGCCGAGTACGTGCAAGCCTCCACGGATCTCGATCTTGAAGCGCGCTTGCGCGGAACCAGTGTCTACTTTCCCGACCGCGCCATTCCCATGCTGCCGCAGGAACTGTCGACGAACATCTGCAGCCTGCGCCCCGGAGAAGACCGCCTGGTGCTCAGCTGCATCCTGCAACTCGACTCGACCGGCCGCATTGAGAGCTACGAGATTGTCGAAGGCGTCATTCGCTCCGCCGCCCGCATGACTTATGCCGACGTCCACGCCATCCTTGAAGGCGATACCGAGACCCGCGCCCGCTACGGCGAACTTGTCCCTTCATTCGAACGCATGAAGCAGCTTGCCGTGTTGATGAACAAGAGGCGCGAAGAGCGGGGCAGCATCGACTTCGACCTGCCCGAGCAGGTCACTGAATTTGACGAGCAGGGCCAGATGCGCGGCGTTGCCAAGTCAGAGCGCACATGGGCCAACCGCCTCATCGAGGAGTTCATGCTGGCGGCCAACGAGTGCGTCGCTACATGGCTTGAGGACCTTGGCGTGCCATCGCTCTACCGCATCCACGAGAAGCCCGAGCCGCGCCGCGTCGTTCAGTTTGAAGAACTGGCGGCCAGCTTCGGATACTCGCTAGAACTCGGAGCGCTGCCGGTCAAGCGCATCCAGACCAAGGGCGACCGCCGCGATGCACAGCGAAGCGGTCGCACCGCGCACACACACGAGGTGGCCGAAGGCATCGCGGTCACCCCGCGCATGTATCAAAAACTCGCCGCGAAAATTGAAGGCAGGCCGGAAGAGCGAATCCTCAGTTATTTAATGCTGCGCTCGCTCCGCCAGGCGCGCTACTCCGAGATCAACGAGGGGCACTTTGCGTTGGCCGCGCCCAGCTACACGCACTTCACCTCGCCCATTCGCCGCTATCCCGACCTGATTGTGCATCGCATCGCCAAGGCGCTGCTGCGCGAAGGCGTTCTGGGCGAAGGAGCCGTCACCGAAGGCCGCCACGCCTCGCCGTGGACGCATCCCCATGAAGGCCTGGCCGGAGTGCGCGTGACCCCACCGCGCAATTCGAAGAACATCTTTACCGGCGAGCCGCCGATTCCCGAGGCGGAACTGGCCCAGATTGCCGAGGAAACCAGTCAGACCGAGCGCCGCGCAGCCGAGGCCGAGCGCGAACTCGTGGAGTGGAAGAAAGTCCGCTTCATGCAGGACCGCGTCGGCGAGGAGTTTTCCGCACTGGTTCTGAATCCAACCAAGTACGGCCTGTTCGTCGAACTGACCGACATGTTTGTGGAGGGGCTGGTGCCAATTGACTCTCTGCGCGACGACCGCTACACCTGGCGCGAGAACACCCACGAAATCATTGGCGAGCGCACCGGCCGCGGCTTCCACGCCGGCGACCGCGTGCAGGTAATCCTTGACCGCATTCTCGTCCAGGAACGGCGGCTGCAGTTTTCAATTGTTGAAGAGGGGCTGCCCCTCACGGGAAAGCCAGCCGCCAAGTCGAAGCCCAAGGCAAAGAAGAAAAAAGCCACAGCCGCCCCGCATCGCTCGTTCAAGGGCCGCAACAAGATGGGCAAGAAGAGCCGGCGGCGTTAGAGCAATGTAAAATGGTTGCTAACTTCCTCGAACTGATGCGCAGGTGCCGTAAATGAAGAGACGGGAGTTCATCGCCAATGCCGCCTGTGCTGCTGCCTCCTTGTCGCTGTCTGCATGCCAAGGCTCCAGCCCGGCCATAACCCCTCCCCCTGTGATTCCTCCTGTACAGCCAAACCGCGATTTCGCCCATCATCGTTTCGGCGTCAATTACACCCCGTCGCAGGACTGGTGGTACTCGTGGCAAAACTGGAACCTCGACTCAATCAAACAGGACCTCGATGCCATCGCCAGCGTGGGTGTGGATCACATGCGGATCTTCCCCATCTGGCCCGTCTTTCAAACTGGAGCCGCATCCTTCAGCACCGCCGCCCTCGACTTGCTGAGCCAACTGCTCACAGAAATGGGAACCCGCGGCCTTGACGCTGTCATTCCCGTCTTCACCGGCCAACTCAGCGGCCACTACTTCCTGCCGGTCTTCAACGAGGCTGACCCGGCGTTCTATACGGATAACGGCTTCTGGAACGCTCAGGCGCTCTACATCAAGAAGCTCGCTGCCTTGATCAACGCGCACAACAATATCATCGGATTCGATTTTGGCAACGAGGTCGATACTTGCTGGTCCGCCCCGCTGGCAACGGGCGATGCCTGGATGGCAAAGATGATGGCCTTGATGAATTCCGCCTGCCCCGGCGGGACACACGTCAACGGAATCTCAGCCTCCTGGTATTGCTACCACACCTTTTCTCCCAAGGCTCTAACGGAAAACCTTCTGCCGGTTATGCATTGTTATCCCTACTGGCTCGGTTCGCTTAACTACGGCGGCCCCATGGACCCTCCCAGCACGCAACTGCTATCCGCATCCGCCGCCCTTATCCGGTCGTATGCGGGGAACCTGCAAAAACCAGTGTGGGCCGGGGAGTACAACACCTGCATCGTCTCCATGCCGGAAACACAGCAGGCGGCCTGGCTTGAAGCTGCCACAATGTCCGCCATCGATGCTGGCGTCTGCTGGTTCACCTATTGGGACAGTCACGACCTCAATCCCAAATTCACCGACTTCAATGCGGTGGAATACTCGCTCGGGCTCTTCACCAACGCTGGAGTCATCAAGGAACAAGGCAAGACCTACAAGCAACTGATCGCGGCTTACAAGGGAAAAACCGTCACTCTTCCCACAGCGACCCTGCCGCCTCCGCCAGCCTCGTTGGATTTGGATACAACCTGGCAATGGCTCCTCGACTACATGAAGTGGAAACCGTAAGCATAACTGGCGCGCGACCCATCGGGAATCCTTCTATCGGTTGGCCTGTGTCTCAGCAAGGGCGCCGATCAGCGGCAGCTTCATGCGCTTGCCGTTCACGGCGCTGACCAGCGCCATAAGCCACACCACGAACATGGCCAGCCGCACCAACTGCAGAAGAGTCAATGTCAGCACGATTGCTGAAGGAACGAGATTCTGCACCACGCCGACGAGAATATCGATGACTGCCCAGGCGACAAAGAAGAAAATCGATTGCCAGGCGTGGAAGCGGATGAAGGAATTCCTTTTGAAAGGCTCAACGATCAAGAAAGCGATTGCCGGAACAATCGTCAGGTAGGCGATGCCGCCGGCGTTGTTGTCAGAAAGACCGTACGGATTCTGATCGAGCATGGGAACTCCTTGGCGTGCTGGCTGCTCCGCGGGAAAAATAGCGGTAGAAGAGCGCCAAGAGCATTGTGTGCTTATCCCCGTGCGGGGTACGGTCAGAGTTGCTCAAGCAACTCCGCATCGTTATTGCGCACGTTTCCTACCCGCTCGCTGACCGGCCAGGCCCGCATCTTCTCTGCCGCGAAGGGCCGAAGCAGATCGAGCGGCGGCCGCGCCGGATCGCCCGGCTCAAGCCAGCGGTCATAGTCCTGGGGCTCCAGAATCACCGGCATCCGGTTGTGGATCGGCTCCATCAACTCATTCGGATCGGTTGTGAGAATGGTAAAGGTCTCCAGCGCCTCGCCCTCTTTAGGCTTCCAACTCTCCCACAGGCCGGCGAGAGCATAAGGCTCGCCGCTCTTCAGGGCGATGGCGAATGGACGTTTGGTTTTGGCATCCAGCCGCTGCCACTCGTAGAACGCATCGGCCGGGACCAGGCAGCGCCGCTTCTTCAACGCCTCGCGGAAGGCGGGCTTCTGCGCCACTTCTTCGGCGCGGGCGTTGATGGTGGAGTAAGCCGGCTTGGCCTCTTTGGCCCAGAAGGGCACCAGCCCCCAGCGAAGCAGCGCAAACTCCCTTTTGCCGGAGTCCCGGCCCAGGCGCACCACCGGCTGCACGCTTTGCGGAGCCGCGTTATGGCTGGACGCAAACCACGGCATGTCTTCCAGCTCAACGCCAAACCAGTCGGCGAGAACCTGCTGCGTTGATCGACGGGCAAATCGGCCGCACTTACCAGCACAGAATAAAGCGCCGGAGTCGCAACTGCACAAGCCTCCCTGCTTCCTCCGTCAACTTCAGCCTGGGCTGGGCATGGTGATTCGACTGCAAACCGGAGGCGAAAATCAGTTGGCGCGAAAAGCCACTGAGCCAACGCGCCCTACACGCGCATTGCAAACTCGGCGATGCGCTCTGCCAGTTGGGATCGCAAGCCGGGTGGCAGATCATGTCCCATTCCCTCGATCAGGACGAGTTCTGCGCCAGGAATGGCTTCTGCCGTCGCCCGGCCGCCGCTGACGTCGCACATGCGGTCCGCGAGGCCGTGGATCACGAGAGTCGGGACCTTGAGAGTTCGAAGGCGTTCGGTGCGATCACCGGATGCGACTGACGCGATTGCCTGGCGGGCGATGCCGATGGGATCGTTCGACCGGTCGTAGGCCCGGCCTGCTTTCGCGGCGACTTCATCTTCATTCGCCGGATATGCCGGCGATCCGACCAGGCGGGAAGCTCGAACCCTCTGCTCAATCACCTCGCCGCGGGTAACTGCGGTCGGTCCACCGAACAATTCCCGAAGCACTTCCGGCGAAGCCTGCCCAACCGCCATGTTCCCGGTTGTGGACATCATCGAGGTGAGCGAAAGAACGGTGTGCGGATGCTTGATCGCCACGGATTGCGCAATCGCGCCGCCCATCGATGCTCCCACGAGATGCGCTTTGCCGATGCCCAGCGCATCCAGCAAACCTGCCGCATCGGCAGCCATGTCAGACAGGGTGTAGGACACGGACGACAGGTCGCCAGCCAGAACCGCCGGCAAGTTCGGAGAGGGAGCATCCGCAAAATGTGTCGAGAGCCCGCTGTCGCGATTGTCAAAGGATAACCTGCAGGCCGCGGTTCACGAGTGCCTGGCAAAACTCGTCTGGCCAATGAATCGATTGCGCGGCGATTCCCATAATCAGCAGCACAACAGGCGCATCCGATTTCCCGAGACGCTGGTAGGCGATGTTGATCCCGGCCGTTCCGACTTTATAGGCCTTTTCATCTGCGAAAGAAATATTCTGCGGCGCTTTTGCCGCCCTCTTCTCCTGCGAATTCATGGATTCCTCCGATGGTTTCGGAATGTGGAAGGGAACGGCGAAAAGCAGCCATGCCGCGCTTCAAGCAGCGCGCCTTCCCAGGCGCGTTCGTCCTCCAGCCTGTTGAAGCCACACGATTGCAGCCTCGAAAAACAGTCTTGTTTTCAATTCTTTGCGGTTGGTACACTCAAAGCAGAGGGCAAGATTCGGCGCCGAAGAATTCGCCCAGCGCTGATTGGCGCAGGCAGCAGCCCACCTTCCACTCCATCCAATACAATGAACTCAGGAGCTTGATTCATGGCACATATGGTTTTTTGCGTTCGCTACAAGAAGGAGATGGAGGGCCTCGATGAGCCCCCCTTCGATTCTGAGTTCGGTCAGAAGATATTCAAAAACGTCTCGAAAACTGCCTGGGGCGAGTGGGTAGACCGGCAGAAAATGCTGCTCAACGAGTACCGGCTTCAGCCCTGGACCCCGCAGGCGCAGGAGTTCCTGGTCCAGCAGATGGAAGAGTTCTTCTTTGGCGCCGGTTCGGCCCTGCCCTCGGATTTCGTTCCGCCCGCCCACTGAAGGAATACGATGAGTTGCGGCCATCCGGCGCCGTATTATCGCCAATTTCCAGCCTCGCCACACGCAGCAGGCTCGGCTGGTGTAAACTAATTTGGACCCCAGTAGCCGGCTCCCACCGAGCCGGCTGCATTGTGTCGGGACGTGGCTCAGCCTGGTAGAGCACTCGCTTGGGGTGCGAGGGGTCGGCAGTTCGAATCTGCCCGTCCCGACCATTCAATTTCGCTCAATCAATTCAGCTCGCGTCGGCAGTCCGTAAAGGAACTGCCGACGCCGAGTACCCCAACCAGACCTTCGCCGCGCGAAGGTCCCCAGTCACGTCTGCGAGGGGCGCGAGGCAAAGACGAGCCATTCGGCAGCTCGAATCTGCCCGTCCCGACCATATTTCATATTTGGCCCTCTTTGCTGGGATGTCAAAGAGCTTTCTATGCGTAGGATAAGGACTTACTTCGTCAGTGGAGTAGTTCAAAATGCTGTTTTGAGCAATTCATCCTGGTCATATGTCGGATATGTTTCATTCGAGTAGCGCGGGCATTTCACGATCATGCCAGCGTCCGGTAGCCCGCCATGCATAATCTGAAACGATGGACCCGGGAAGGTCATGCGGCGACCTAAGGTCGGCTAAAACACTGGATTTTTTGAACCCGTCAGTTGCCTTTGCCAACGGTAACGGTGACGCCAGGCGAGGTTGCAGTGGCATAGTTGCCGTCGCCGCTGTAATTGACGATTATGAGGTGCTTGCCCACTGCCAGCTTGGTCGTGGAGTAGCTGGCCGCACCGCTTGCCAGGGTGCCTTTCGTCAGTGTGCTGGCGCCGTCCAGAAAGGTGACTGTGCCGCCGGGAGTTGTGGCTCCGGGGCCGGCGAGTGTGGCCGTGAAGGTGACCTGCGTACCGCTGGTGACGGACGTTGCCGATGCCTGCAGGCCGGCTGTGGGTGTGCCTTTGTTCACGGTAATGGTCCTTGATACTGCGGAGGCCGCGCTGTAGTTGCTATTGCCGGCTTGGTTTGCGGTGACCGCGACCGATCCCGCGCCGGTGATGGTCAGCGTGTTGCCGTTCACCGAGGCGGGACCAGTGGTCGTGAAGATCACCGGCAATCCTGATGCGCCTCCTGTTGCGGCCAGCGTCATGGGACCTGCGCCGTAGGTCACAGGAGTGGCGGGCGCGGTGAATGTAATGGTCTGGGTCCCCTTGGTCACAGTGACCGCGGCAGCTGTCGATGCGATCGCCGCGTAGTTCGAGTCGCCTGCATAGCCGGCCTTGATGCTGTTGGCGCCTACTGGCAGCGACGTTACTGTGAGCGAAGCTGCGCTGCTGGAGTTTAGTGCGACCGGGCCAGTCCCCAGCGAGGTCGTGCCGTTGAGGAAGGTGACCGTGCCGGTTGGCTTTGCGCCTGCGCCGGTCATAGTCGCCGTCAGCGTAACCGGTGTGCCATAGGCCGCCGTAGTGGCCGAGGGAGTCAGCTTCACCGTTGGCGTCGCCTGCTTCACCGTCTCGGTCACGGCTGCGGAAGCAGTCGCGCCGTAGTGCGTGTCGCCCGGGAAACTGGCAGAGACCCCGTCGGTTCCCACGGGCAATGCGGCGATGGTCAGCGTAGCCACGCCGCTTGCGTTCAGCGCGCTGGCGCCTATGGATATCGCCCCATTCAAGAATGTAACCGTGCCCGTTGGCTTGGCCGCGGCGCTTCCAGTGAAAGTGGCAGTCAGCGTTACCGCTGTGCCGTAGGTCAGGCTTGCCGCGGAAGAGGTCAGCTTGCCGTTCGCGATTCCAGGGTTCACGCTGATGGTTTGCGTCGCTGCCGTCGCTGCGGCGTAGTCGGTG
>Ga0073936_10012323_pt1 | contig 10200 bp, 8 predicted proteins | sample AliMusrvi5mmetaG_FD_87041 | JGI IMG/M metagenome (GOLD analysis project Ga0073936, IMG submission 87041) | Freshwater lake bacterial and archeal communities from Alinen Mustajarvi, Finland, to study Microbial Dark Matter (Phase II) - Alinen... | ecosystem: Environmental > Aquatic > Freshwater >... | reverse complement strand
CGTTTCACCGTGGCCCTGGAAGGCAAGGGGCCGCTCGATCCGCTCGACCGACCGTTTGCCGGTCGTCGCATGTCGGCGGTCGATCAGGGCTACCGCTACGCCATCAATCTCCAATGCGAGTGGGTTATCGTCACCTCGATCCGGCAAACCCGGCTCTACTGCAAGGGCTGCGACCAGCAGACCTACGAGCGGTTCGATACCGAGGAACTGGCCCACAACGAAACGCTGCTCAAAAAACTGGTCTTCCTGCTCGCGGCCGAACGTGTCGTGCCCGAGCATGGCCGCTGCCATCTGGCCGACCTGCTCGCTGCTTCCGAGAAGGTGGGCAAGCAACTGACCAAGAACTTCTACGTCAGCTATGCCAACATGCGGCAGGAAGCCTTTGAGTCGTTGTGCGAAGTCAACGCCGGTGAATCCCGGCACGCCATTCTTGCCGCCACGCAAAAGGTCTTGGACCGGGTGCTATTCACGGCATTCTGCGAAGACCGCGGTTTGCTGCCCGATGCCGTGTTGCGGCGGGCTTTCGAGCATCGCGACCCGTTCAACCCCCGGCCGGTCTGGGAAAACTTCCGTGGCCTCTTCCGCTCAATCAACGCCGGTAATGAAGCCTTGCAAATTCCGGCCTACAACGGCGGGCTGTTCGCCGACGATCCGTTGATTGACCGGCTCAACGTGCCGGATGCTGTCTGTGCCTACTTCCGCGACCTGGGCGAATACGAATACCGCAGTGCCCACGACGTTGCCGTTGATGAAATCAGCGATGCCCACGTGATCGACGTGGACATTCTCGGCCATATTTTCGAGCAGTCCATCACCGACCTGGAGCAGTTGCGGAACGAGCTTGACGGGCTGGTCGCGCCGCTTGGCAAAGAAAAACACAAGACCCGTCGGAAGAAAGAAGGGGCATTTTACACGCCGCCTTTCATCACGCGCTACATCGTCGAACAAAGCCTCGGTGCGGTGCTTGCCGACCGCTTTGAAAAACTTCGCCAAACCCATGCGGGCGATGCGTCGGGTACGGTATCCAAAGCCTTGGCTGATCCTCGGGTGTACGACCTGGAGGGCCTGAACAAGCCGCAGCGCGACGCCCTGATTCGTTTTTGGGAGGCATGGGAGGAAACGCTTATCTCCATCCGGCTGCTCGATCCGGCTTGCGGCAGCGGGGCTTTCCTGATTGAAGCCTTCGACCAGATGCACGCCGCATTGCAGCAGTCGAACGACCGGCTTGTCGAATTGCGAGGGCACCAGACGCTTTTCGACTTGGACCGGCAGATTCTGCAAAACAACCTCTACGGCGTGGACCTCAACGAAGAGGCAATCCAAATCTGCCGCCTCAGTCTTTGGATCAAGACCGCCTCGCGCGGCCGGATGCTGACGAGCCTGGACCATAATATCCGGGTCGGTAATAGCGTGGTCGATGATAGCCAGGTCCACCCCAAGGCGTTTGATTGGCGGACCGCGTTCCCCGAGGTCTTTGCCAATGGCGGGTTTGACGTGATCGTGGCCAACCCGCCGTACATTCGCCAGGAATGGCTTGCCCCGTACAAGTCCTATTGGCAAGGGCGATTTAAGAGCTACGCCGGCACCGCGGACATTTTCACCTACTTTTATGAGTTGGGCGTCGAGTTGTTGCGCGACGGCGGGCGGTTGGGCTTCATTACGTCCGGGAGTTGGGTACGCGGGAATTTCGCGGCTCCGCTGCGCAAGTATTTGGCAGGCAATGCGAAGATAGAGTCGATGATTGACTTTGGAGAATTTCAACCTTTTGAAGGAGCTGAAATGATCCGGCCAACCGTCTCCGTATTCAGCAAACAACCTCCTTCGGGATCAATGCAATTGTTTAAGTGGCTTACTGCGGGGAGCCCACCGGAGAACCTATCGGACGTGATAGCAAGCGCACCTACGATGCACACCGACCATCTCGGGGCCGATGCGTGGGAATTGGAAAGCGATGCTGTTCGGGCACTCCGATGTAAAATGCTCGCTAATCACCGGACTCTTGGAGACGTGGCCAGTGGGCGTTTGTTTCGTGGCGTCATAACGGGGCTAACAGAAGTATTTGTGATCGATACGTCAAAACGCGATGCACTTGTTAGCATTGACCCCAACAGCGTTCAGGTTCTCAAGCCGTTTCTGCGCGGGCAGGATATTAAACCCTGGAGTCCGGATTGGGCGGGGCTTTGGATTATCACGATACCGTCAAGTGGTGATCGTGTTTGGCCGTGGTCGGAATCGGGCGATGATGCTGAGACTGTGTTTCAAAACACCTTCCCCGGAGTTTATGGGCACTTGGAACCGCATAGAGAAGCCTTGACGAAGCGACAAGATCAAGGCCGGTTCTGGTGGGAGTTGCGGTCTTGTGCCTATTGGGACGCGTTTGACTCCGAGAAAATCATCTGGCCGGATATTGCTAAGTTACCAAGGTTCTGCATAGATCGCTCGTCAAGGTGCATGGGTAATACAGGGTACTTCGTCGCGAAAGGGAGTAACTATCAGTTGGGCATTCTTGCCACGTGGGCCACTTGGTTCCTTATTAGCAAGACGGCACAGCCTTTACGTTTACGGGGCGACCGATGGCAATACCGTCTCTTTACTCAATTCATGGAACAGATGCCAATACCTGCGGCTGAACCCGTTGAGGAACGGGCTATTGGGGACTTGGCGGCTGGCTGCAATAGCCGAGGGCAGGAACTCTATGAATTGCAGAACCAAGTGAGGCGGCGACTGTGTTCCACGTTCGGCGTAGCGGCCGACGGCATGCCTTTGGGCGGCTTGAACCAGAAGGCCGAGGCGTGGTGGGAATGTTCCTTGCAGCAACTTGGCGCCGCCCTGAAAACAAGCTTCAAGCTGTCGGCCGACCCGTTCAGAAATCCCCGCACGGCCGACGAGTGGGAACCGTACCTTGTCGAGAAGCAGGCTGCCGTTCATCGCCTTACCCGTGAACTGGCCGACGCAGAAGCCGAACTCAACGACCGAGTGTATCGGCTGTTCCAACTAACACCCGACGAAATCCGATTATTGCAACGCGAAGTAGAACATTGACCGACCGTTTCCCCCCGAATCACAGAACCGCACCCCATGCCCGCCACCATACCCATTATCGCCTTATCCCAAATCCTCCCCGGCCAAGAGGCCGATATCTTCGTCCTTATGACAACGAAGGAGCAACTCACAACACGGGAAGGCAAGCCGTATTATCGGGTGGGTTTCCGTGACGGCGGACGCGAGGTGGTTTTTCCGATCTGGGACAATTCACCGTGGGCGGCCGATTGCCGCGACAAATGGAAGCCCGGGACGTTCTATAAAGTTCGCGCCGTCTATCGCGAAACGAATTACGGCCCGCAACTCGATCTCCGCAAGGTCCGCGAGGTCTGTGACACCGATGCGGCCGACGGGTTCGACCCCACGGTCTGCATGCCGCAGTCGCGCTATGAACCGCAGCGAATGTTCGAGGAACTATTGCTGATCGTCCGCGAGCGGATCACCGACGCGGCCCTGCGGGTGTTGGTCGAGAGGATTCTGATCGACAACCGCGGCGAGCTGCTGCGAATCCCGGCGGCCAAGCACAATCATCATGCCTTTGTAGCCGGATGGCTGGAACACACCCTGAGCGTGACGCGAACGGTGATCTACCTGTCCGACAAGTACGCCGAGTATTACGACGAGTTGGAGCCGCCGCTGGACAAGTCGATGGCCGTGGCTGGCGCCATCTTGCACGACATTGGAAAGCTCCGCGAGTTGGAGCAACGGCCTGACGGCACGGCCTACACGGCCAGCGGCACGTTGATTGGCCACTTGCTACAGGGCCGCGACATCGTGCGCGAGACGGCAGCGGTCTGCCCATTGCCGCCCGACACGCTTTTGCGGTTGGAGCATTTGATCATCGCCCATCAACGACTACCGGAATGGGGCTCGCCCAAGCCGCCGATGACGCCCGAAGCCCTGCTCGTGCATTATGCCGACGACATTGACGCCAAGTTCCACATGATGGCCGAGATCCTGCGGAACGACACCAGCGAAGGCCCGGCCACCTCGAAGAAGAATGCCTTGATGCAGCAGGTGTACAAGGGAGGATTGGGGACCACCTGTTAGAACATTCCTAACTCGTCCCGCGCGGCTTCGGTCATCATCTCGGTCGTCCAGGGCGGAGTGAGCGTTACCTGAACCTTCACCTCGCCCGCGCCGACCAGCGCCATTAAGGTATCGCGGACGTCGGCCACCAACTGAGGGCCGTAGGGACAGGCAGGCGTGGTCATCGTCATCATCACGCCCAGGTTCGTCTTCTCGCCCGCCTCTTCCACGGCAACCCCGTAGATCAGGCCCAGGTCAACCACATTGACCATCAATTCCGGATCGCGAACCTGCTTCAATGCCGAATAGACCGTTTCTTCCTGGATAGGCATCGCGTTTAACCCCACACATACTTTTTCTTCGGTCGGTCAACAAACTTCACAAACACCTCGTCGCCTTCCACCTTGACTTCGTGCGCAGGTGTGCCGCTGACGGCCGGCATGCAGAGCACGCGGCCGTCGCGGATATCGAACTTGGCGCCGTGCCGCGGACAGGCAATGGCATATCCTTCGAGAAAGCCTTCACCCAGCGGGCCGCCATCGTGCGTGCATACGTCGTCCAAGGCGTAGAACTGGCCGTCGACGTGAAACAATACCACGTAGCGCTCGCCAACTTCCATGACTTGCTTCCCTGGGTCAGGGATCTCGTCTACCTTGCAGACCCGCACAAAATCATTCATATTCGCGGACCCTTCGCCCGATCGCCTCGCCCAACGCCTCGCGGACACTCTCGACCGCGATCCGATCAAAGACCTGCTGGAAGAAGCCGGACACGATCATGCGAATCGCCTCCTTGCGAGTCAGACCGCGGGCCTGGGCGTAAAATACCTGCTCGTCGTCCACGCGTCCCGCCGTGGCGCCGTGCGAACACTTCACGTCGTCGGCCTCGATTTCCAAACCCGGGATCGAGTCGGCCCGTGCCGATTCACTGAGGATCAGATTGTCGTCGCGCTGGTAGCCGTCGGTCTTTTGGGCATCGCGATCGACCTTGATCATGCCCCGCCAGACAATGCGAGACTCGCCCTGCAACGCGCCTTTGTAAAGCAGGTTGCTCGTGCAGTGCGGCGCCTCGTGGTGCTGGAGCGTATGATAGGAGAGGTGCTGCGTGCCGTCGGTGAACATTACGCCGTTCACCTGGGCATTGGCTCCTTCGCCGACCAGGGCAACATGTTGATTGACCTTGGCCAGGCGGCTACCCAAAGCGCCGATGGTCCATTGCAGGGAAGCATCGCGTCCAACCAATGCCTTCTGATGGGCGAAGTGCCAAACGCCGCTGCCCCAATTCTGCAAATTCACATAACGCAACCGAGCGCCCGGGCCGACGAGGATCTCCACCGCGCCGCAGTGCAAGGCGGCAGCCGTCGGATCGCTGCTGGCGGTCTCGGCCAGGAGCGTGGCCTCGGAACCTTCCTCCAAGACGATCAGGGCGTGACCGAAATCGCTCTGCCCGGCCGACAAGGCAGAAAACGCATGAAGCGGCCGGTCGATCACCACACCCTTGGGAACGTAGAGAATCATCCCACCCGACCAGCAGGCCGCATGCAACGCGGAAAACTTGTCGTACAGCGGATCGATCGCCTGGGTGAATAAGTAAGGCTCGATCCGCGTGCCGTGCTGCTGGACCAACTCGTCAAGACTGCCAAATAGCACGCCGCGCGCAACCAGATCGGGATCGAGTTGGCTTTGGCAGGGACGGCTATCGACGGCTGACGTATGCCCTGCCAGATCGACACCCGCGGTCAACAGCGGCGTGGGAGCGGGGAGCGACCCCGAATTCCCCATGCTCCCTGCTCCAAGATCCCCGATCCATGTTTTGGGCAGCGGAAATTTTTCCAGGTGAAAGCGGCGAATATCGGTCCGCCGCCATTCTTCCTGCTGCGGTCCCGGCGGCTGGTCGTGCGGAAAAGGCAGATCCTGAAACGCCTTCCAGGCATTCCGCCTCAGATCCGTCAGCCAGCGCGGTTCCAGCCGCGAAGCAAGAAACGTCTCGAATGCCTCTTGGGTAATTCCGGAAGTAACGGTATTTGTCATCCTATCCGACGGTCCCCTCCATTTGCAGCTCGATCAAGCGATTCATTTCCAAGGCGTACTCCATCGGTAGTTCCTTGACCAGCGGCTCGATAAACCCGCTGACGATCATCGTCGAGGCCTCCGTCTCGCTCAGTCCACGGCTGGCGAGATAAAACAATTGCTCCTCCCCGATCCGCGACACGCTGGCCTCGTGGCCAATCATTACGTCTTGCTCTCCAATCTCCAGGTAGGGGTAGGTATCGCTGCGGCTCTGCGGATCGAGGATCAAGGCGTCGCAGACGACGCTGGACTTGGACTTCTTCGCCCCCGGCATGACCTTGCAGAGGCCGCGATAGCTGGCGCGGCCGCCGTTTTTGGAGATCGATTTCGAGACGATGCGGCTCGATGTGTGCGGGGCGCAGTGGACCACCTTGGCGCCGGCGTCCTGGTGCTGGCCGGCGGAAGCAAAAGCCACGGAAAGCACTTCGCCGCGGGCGCCAGGCTCCATCATGTAAATGGCCGGGTACTTCATCGTCAAGCGGCTGCCAAGGTTGCCATCGACCCATTCGACGAGCGAATCGCCGTAGGCCATGGCCCGCTTGGTGACCAGGTTATAGATGTTGTTGGCCCAGTTCTGGATCGTTGTATAGCGGACGCGGGAACCGCGCTTGGCGATCACCTCGACCACGGCCGAGTGGAGGCTTTCCGTGCTGTACATGGGGGCCGTGCAGCCTTCCACATAATGCACCTGGGCGCCTTCGTCGACGATGATCAGCGTCCGCTCGAACTGGCCCATGTTGGCCGCGTTGATGCGGAAATAAGCCTGCAAAGGAAATTCAATCTTCAAACCCTTGGGCACATAAATGAACGACCCGCCCGACCAGACGGCCGAGTTCAGCGCGGCAAACTTGTTATCGGTCGGCGGGATGATGGTGCTGAAATACTCGCGCAGCAAGTCCGGATGCTCGCGCACCGCCGAGTCGGTGTCGGTGAAGATTACCCCTTGCTTGGCCAGATCCTCACGCAGCGAGCCGTAGACGACCTCGCTCTCGTACTGGGCCTTCACGCCGGACAAGAACTTCTTCTCGGCTTCGGGAATCCCTAGCTTGTCGAAGGTGTTCTTGATCTCCGCCGGCACGTCATCCCAGGAGCGGCTTTGGTTCTCGGTGGGCTTGAGATAATAAAAAATATCCTGAAAATTGATGTTGATCCGACCGCCCCAAAGCGGCATTGGCTTGGCATTGAAGATATCCAAGCTCTTGAGGCGAAAATCCCGCATCCACGGCGGTTCGCTCTTCATCGCGGAGATTTCCTCGACGATCTTCCGATCCAGCCCCTTGCGGGCCTTGAACACATAATGCTCTTCGTTGCGGAAATCGTACTTATTGATTTCGCCCAGCATATCCCCGGGGCGGGGTTTGGTATCCGTTGCCATCAAACTGCCGAAACACCGGAAAGGCATGTAAATGCCAGCGGGATTTCGTCTCCTAAGGAATTGGAAAAAACTGGAACCCTAATCTCGAAATCCGAAACAAATATAAATTATCAATTAGAAAGGCCCAAAATATCGAGGATCGTGATTAGATCGTGGGCGTTTCGTATTTTTGATTTGATTCGGATTTCGACATTCGGATTTCGTGCTTTGGACTATCCGGCTTTGGCGGCCGTCGCGAGCAGCGCTGCCTCGTCGGCCTGGGCTTCGGGATGGGCGGCGCGGACACGGTCATAGCCTTGCTTGTGCAACTCCATGGCCAGCTCCGGCCCTCCCGACTCCACAATCCGGCCGCCAAGCATCACGTGGGTGAATTGCGGCTGGTTGTATTCTAATAGTTGTTCGTGGTGCGTAATGATCAGGATTCCCATTTCGCGACCGCCGATCTGCGCGATGCTCAAGCTGGCCAGCCGCACGGCGTCTACGTCCAGACCGCTGTCGGTCTCATCCAGCACGGCAAACTTCGGCCGCAGCATGGCCATCTGTAGAATTTCAGCGCGTTTCGATTCGCCGCCGGAAAAACCATCGTTGACATAGCGGCGGGCGAACTCCTGATCGACCCGAAGACTGTCCATCTTCTCGCGGAGTTCCTTGCGGAATTCACGCATCGGGATCAGTTCCTCGCCTTCCTTGCGGTTCGGCCGGCGGACATTGGTCACGGCGTGGCGAAGGAAGTCGGCCATCTTCACGCCCGGTATCGCCACCGGTCGCTGGAAGGCCAGGAACAAGCCGGCCCGAGCACGCTCGTGCGGCTCCATGGCCAGCAGATCCTCGCCGTTGAGTTCGATCCTTCCACCAGTGACTTCATAGCCAGGGTGACCCATGATGGCAAAGCCCAGCGTGCTCTTGCCCGAGCCGTTGGGACCCATCAGGGCGTGGATCTCGCCACGACGAATCGAGAGGCTGACGCCTTTCAAAATCGGCTTGCCCGTCACCTGAACGTGCAGATCGCTGATCGCCAAAACGTCGCTCATGTCTCGTTTTTCTTCCCTGCTGTCTTGAACTGTTGTTGATGAAAGACCAGTGGTGTTTCTTCCACGTCAACGTAACCGGAATGGTGCGCTAGCGGCAACTCATCGGGCGCCTTGACGCCGGGACCGAACCAGCGGCCCCAGTACCCGCCTTCTCGCACGGGCGCCACGCTTGCGACCTCTGCATGGCGCGGGCGGGTGATCTTCTGGCCCATTATTTTGTCCTGAAGACGCATCAGGCCCTCCAGGAGCGACTCGGGCCGCGGGGGACAACCCGGCACGTACACATCGACCGGCACAATCAGGTCGACGCCGGGGACAATGTTGTATCCAAATTCATAATAAGGTCCACCGCCGATCGTACAACCGCCCATGGCGATCACATACTTCGGATCGGGCATCAGTTCCCAAAGCCGCCGTACGCGACTGGCCATTTTGTAGTTCACCGTGCCGGCGACGATCATCAGATCCGATTGCCTCGGACTGGCCCGAAAGGCGCCGGCGCCAAAACGATCGAGGTCGTAACGGCCAGCGCCCGCTCCCATCATCTCAATGGCACAGCAGGCGATGCCGAAGGTCATCGGCCAAAGGCTCGCTTGACGCGACCAGTTGATCGCCTGCTCGAGCGAGGTCGTCATTACGTTGGGGTCAAATCTTCCTTCAATCCAAGGCTGAGTCATGCATCCGTTCCTGGTTGCGTGAAAGGCGAGGTAAACCCGTTAGTATAGCCATTCATGAACCGGTTTGAAACCGACAATCACCACCACCGTTGAGCCGGCACTGTGTCAATTCCAACTCATTGCCAATAAGCTCGGAGAACATCATTTTCTCCATCATGCAAATGCTGCGATCCTCCTCGGCCAGATTCGGATAGGGACATGCATGGGCCGTAAGGGAGGATCCGTCGTCCGTCGATCCCACGGTAGTAGGGATTCTCCGCTGGTTGAGCAATTCGGACAGCGACTGTAGTCTTTCGGCCGGTGTGCTGCCCTGAATTTGCGCGGCATAGCCGGCCGCCAAGGCTCGCGAAATCCGCCGCAACACGTCGCGGCCCAGTTTCTCGTCACCGACAGTCCGAATCTCCCGCCAGAGGGTCAGTGCCAGATCGGTGAAGTTCGAGCCTGTTTGACGCAACCCTTTTTCAGTAAGGGAGTAACGGTGCTTGGGGCGGCCGCGGCCTGCGCGAATCGCCTCGCGCTCAATCATCAATTGGTCCATGAGCCGAGTCAGACGTTGACGCACGGCCGTCGCCGTGACTTCCATCGCATCCGCCAGTTCGGTAACGCTCAACGGACCGGCAATGCGGATCAAGTCCAAAAGGTCGGCATCAGAATTAGGGGCTTCCACACTCATGGTATTCCCATCCTAAACTCTATACGGTCTGAAGTGATCCGAATCGTGGCGATAAGGACAGATTGGGATCACTCTTAACCGTTCACTGTACATATCCCTGGAGCCTCGCCCAAGGCAACCCTCGCCGTGCGACAAGCACTGCGGAGCACTCGCTCCTAGACCGGCTCTCCACGTCAAATGCAGTCATCGACGCTATGGGTATCATACACCGCATCGTTAATATTAGCAAGTGTCGTTGTGAAAATGATTTTGAGAGGAATTTTCCGGTACACGAATCCCCCCGATTTTGATGGAATTGCGGCCG
>Ga0073936_10012321_pt1 | contig 10201 bp, 1 predicted proteins | sample AliMusrvi5mmetaG_FD_87041 | JGI IMG/M metagenome (GOLD analysis project Ga0073936, IMG submission 87041) | Freshwater lake bacterial and archeal communities from Alinen Mustajarvi, Finland, to study Microbial Dark Matter (Phase II) - Alinen... | ecosystem: Environmental > Aquatic > Freshwater >... | reverse complement strand
TTGACGCCGTCGTTGGCGGCCTGGCCGACCGGGCCGCCCGCCGATTGCAGATTGGTGAAGGTACCCGCCACTCCTTGCAGCAGGTCGTTGTTTTTGACATCCGCGCTGTAGGCGATCTGGCTCGTGCTGTTGACCGACGCGATGGAGATGGCGAGAGGATTGGCGGTACCGACCGCGCGGACCAGGCGGAAGTTCTGGGTCGCCGTGCCGGTGACCGAGCCGACCACTTGGATGCAGATTCTATAACTGGCACCTGCAGGATCGGTGTCGAATCGATAGCTGCCGGCCTCGAGCTGATTGCCGACAAGCGAGAAGTTGGCGTTGTCCGTGGACTCCGCACCTGCAACCAGGCTGTAGCTGAGGGTTTCCCCATCTGCCGCGCCGAGGCGTGTTAGAGAGGCGAGCGTCGAACCGGTGGTGGTGGTCGCAGGAATCGAGCTGGAGCTCAGCGTCATCGGCGTGATGGCGGGCAACCAGGTAGTTGCCATCAAACCGTAGGCCGCATTCGACGGATGGTTGATCGCATTGGAAAACTTGGTGGTATCAATCGAGGTGTTGTCCGCCGGATCCGTTAGGAAGTTCGCATATTGATCGACCGTCGATATGTTCCTGCCGGCCGCGGTGTAGAACGGAATGAGCGTGTTCCTGATATAGTCGTTATAGGTGATGACACTCGCGTTGTAGGAGACCGTCGGAATAATCTGGGCGACGACCAGTTTCACGGTCGGTTTGGCCGTGAAAATGCTACTAACCAGCGTGTCGAGATCCGTCGGGCTGCTTGCTCCGATGCCGTTGGTGCCGATGTGCAGGAGGATCACATCAGGATTGTCCGTAGCGATCCAGGCGGCCACGTTGGAATTGATCTGTGCGATGGTCCAGCCGCTGTAACCGCGATGGGATCCTTGGTCGATGGCCGGATCGCGCAGTTCATTGACCGGGAACACCGTTCCTGAGTGGGTGGGATTGTCCGGACTGAACGGCTGGGGCGAGAGACCCACGAATTTGAAGGGAAGCCCGCTGTTGATAAACGCCGTGGCCAGGGCGCCACGATAGCCAAACTCGAATGGTACGCTCCAGGTGTTGTTATCCGTATCACCGACAGTGATCGAATCGCCGAGCGGCATGATTTTCACCCGCGTGTCGACTACCGTTTTCACAGTGGTGGGCGGCTCATAGCCGAAATTAGCGCCGCCGTAGCCCGTGCCGCCGGAAGCAACGCTGTTGGTATCGCTCATGGCCCCGCCACCATTGGTGAAGGTGGCATTTTTGGTGCCGAAAATCTTGGGGATTGGAAAACCGTTCAACACGCCATTGGTCCACGGATCGGTTCCCTGGCTGGCGGTCACGCCGTAATAATCGCCGCCTTGCCCGATGTTGGGCAGCACGGTCTCGGGAATGTTGACCCAGCGATAGCCACTTTCCAGACGGGCTGCCGTGCCGGCCGGAATGGTCACCCGAATGAGCTTGGTCCAACTGCTTGTCGCCGCAACGTATTTGACCACCATCACATCATGACTGACGGCCAGGCCATCGCCTCCTTGGTCCCAGAATCCGAGGCGGTTGATGATGGTGCCGGACAACGGCGTATAGAACCCCCAGCCAGCAGCACCGTAGTTATCGGTGCGGATGGAACCGGACGGTTCCCCGGCGGCCGGAATGATGGGGCCGACAAAAGCCGGGGAGGTTGGCACCGGAACCGTCGCGGTTCCGAAAACGGAGAGTTCGCGGATCACGGTTCCATTGAGCGTCGGGATGCCGGGATAGGGGTCGGTGAAGACGAAGCGGATGCCCGTCACGTTGTTGGCGATGATGCCGCTGCTACCATTGTCAGTAACGGTGGTGCGCACCGAAAAACCGCTGTCGAGGACCGCGGGAAAGCCTGCCGGAGGTGTTCCGGTGTAGGGAGTCTGCCCGAAATTGCCAATAGCGGTGTACGTGCCGGATCCACCGGTCTCTAGAGAAGGTGGGGTCATCGTTGACTTCACTCAACGAGACAACATTGGCATTGGCCTGGCAAGCCAAGGCAGCGAAGAGGATGGACACCCAATTGCGGGATCCGGTGGGGTTGATGGGGATGGGTTTCATTTAGTTGTAGGCAGACGGTGTTAGATAAGCGAGACGAATTTCAAGGCGGGACGGCGAAATGGCATGGTGGCAAGTTTACGGTCTGGCATGACTCACGGTTGCACCCAGGTGAGCCGGTAGAACGCCTTGCCGGCTGGCGGATTCGGGTCGGTAAATGGTAGCAGTCCGTCGTCGCCGGCATGCAGCGTGGCGAGCGTGGTCCAATTGTTAGTATTGAGGTCGCTGCCGCGCTGGATGGCATAACCCTGCAACGCGGTGGCTGAGAACAGCAAGTCCATCTTGCCATCAGTGCGGATCGCGAGCAGCGACTGGCCGGGGGCGATGGCGGTGGCGGCGGTTACCGTCGCATTGACCGTGCCGATGATGCTGTGGCCGAAGCCATCAGCAAGGGTGATGGTGAAACGATCATTGCCGAGGAAATTAGATGCGGGTGTGTAGGTGACTCCCGCCGGTCCCAAGGTCAGGCTGCCGCCCTGCGCGCTGGCTGCACTCACATCTGTTAGATCAACACCTTGGCCCGTCGCCTTTGCCAGGAGCGCGGCGCGCGCTAGCAGGATAGCGGAATTTCGGCGGGTGGTGAAACTGAACCCGCCATAGGTCAGCGAGTTGACGGTGACAAGGGCCGCAGTGCTGGTAGTGGACGCTTGATTGGCACCGGTCACGACAACATCATAGGAACCGCCATCGGCCGGGCCAACCGGGCCAAGCACGAACCATGGGCTGGTCGCGCCAGAGATGGCCGCGCCATTGAAGCGCCATTGATAGGTAAACGAAGTGCTGCCGGTGGCGGCAATGGCAAAGGTGGTCGTGTCACCGGCATTGAGCAGGCGCGAGGCGGGTTGCGACAACAGGATGGGAGCGGAGCCCACGGCCGCAGTCCTGTTGGCGGGACGCACCAGCACGTAGAGGTTGCGGGTGGTGTAGCTGCCGGCGTTGTTGGCGCCAGTCCAATCCGGGTTGCCCGAGGGATTGTTACCGATGCCGACTGAGGTGGTGCCGGTATTCTGTCCCCAGTTATTAAAGGCGAGAATCGTTTGACCGGGGGCTTCATGGTTATGCACCTGCAGGCAGCCGTGGCCGCCGGAGAGAGCCATGGTATCGCCGAAGTCATACGTCGAGGCGCTGGCATTGGGAACGGCCAGGGCGTTGGCCGTGGTGTAGTCGAGGCCCCAGAATTCGATGTTACCGCCCGTTAGACCCGTACCGGTGACCACACCCGCCACGTTGGATGCGACGTTGAGGTTGGTGACGTTTTGTTGGAACGGAGTGGTCGCGCCGGTGACAGCGGTGGTCGGCACGCCCACTTTCGCGAGCACCTGGGTGTGGCGGTCAAACGAGGCATAGGCCCAGGATCCATTCAGCTCCAGCAGGTAGGCGACGCGATCGAAGAGTTGTTCGCCATAACGTGTTTCATCCACGCTGTATGGGATGGCATTGAGGTTCCACAGCGGCGAGGTGCTGGGCAGGGCGAGTTTGTAGATGAGCTTGTAACCGCTGGTTTCGGCCACGTTGGCCAGCACCGCCGGCGGCGTGAAGCCGCTGAAGGTGGTGGTGGCACCGGCCAGGAGCAGGTTGGCTGAGCTTGCGCGATCGCGCACTCCTGAGACATTCAAGGTGTATACCGTGCCGGGCACCTGCGCGCTGGTGGTCAGCGCGATTTCCTTTTGGCTCGCCAGAATAGCGGCACCGGTGACAGTGAGACCGGGGATACTGAAGTTGGCCGGGATCGCCGAGGAGTCGGAGACGGTTTCGTTGAACAGAACCACCAGGCGGTCGAGCGTGGTCGATGGCGTGGCGCCGACGAGGGTCGGTCCGGTGGCGTCCGGGTCTCCCGGCAGCACGAACACATGCAGGATGCGGCTGGAGTAGCTGTTTCCATTGTTAGAAAACGTCCAGTCAGTCGCGTTATTCACCGGGGCGGGGTTGTTGCCGATGCCGAAGTCAAAGGTCTGGGTGCCACTGGTGTTGCCGAAATTGTTGAAGGCAAACAGCGTCTGCTTGGCACCGCCATCGTGATTGTGGACCTGCATCGAGCCGTAGCCGTTGCCACCGTTGGCGGTGTCGCCGAAGTCGAAGGTGCCGCCGTTGGCGTTGGGGATGCCAATGGCATTGCCCTCGGTGTAATTGCCCGGCCAGAACTCAATGTTGCCGCCGCTGGCGGTGCTGCCATTGACGATGCCCGCGACATTGGACAACACGTCCATGTTGCTGATGGTTTGTTGGAAGAACGCACCGGAGGCGCCCGTCGGGATGGCGATTTTCGTGGCATCGGTGGTGAACGCGTTCATCGAGGTCCAGATGAACTTTGGGGTGGCGGTGCCGGTCTGCAGTTCGAGGTAGTAGGCGATGCGACTGAACGAACCGATCGCCGCGCTGTTGTTCACGCTGTAGGACAGGCTGGTGGCATTGCCACTGGCTGGAAGCGTGATCGAATAGGCAAGCTGATAGCCTGCGGAGGCGGCAACATTCGCCGCCACGTTGGCCGGCACGGCGGTCGTGCCCGGCAGCACCAGCACATGCAGGATGCGCCGGCTGTAGTCGGCCGAGTTGTTAGAAAAAGTCCAGTCGACGCCGGTGCCAACAGGAGACAGATCGTTGCCGATACCGACATCCATGACATTGCCGTCCACGCCGAAATCATTCACAGCCAAAACCGTCTGGTTCGCGCCGGGATCGTGGTTGTGAATTTGCATGCAGCCGTATCCGGCAGCGGTGCCGGTGCGGGTGTCGCCGGTATCATAGTTAGTGGCACTGGCGTTGGGAATGGTGATCGCGTTGCCCTGAGTATAGCCTTGGGGCCAGAACTCGATATTGCCGCCGCTCGCAGTGCTGCCATTAATCACTCCGGAAACATTGGAAACCACATTGAGGTTGGTCACGTTCTGTTGGAACACGGCGCCGCTGGCGATGGTGGGGATGGTCAGCTTGGCGCGGCTGCCGGTGAAGGCATCCATCGAGACCCAGACGTATTGACTTGGCTGGCTCGGCTTCTGCAGTTCCAAATAATACGCCACCCTGGTGTAGGGGCTGATGGCGGCGCGGTCATCGTAGGTATAGGCGGCATTGCCGGCGTTGAAATTCCCCTGCACCGGGACCTCGATCGATGCCACGAGCTGATAGCCGCTGGCCGCCGCGCCAATGTTGGTGACAATTTCCGCGGGCAAGGCCGGTGCCGTCACCGCGAGGGTGGTCGCCGCGGCGATGAGATTGGCTGCGGGCGAATTGTCGCGAATGCCGCTCACGCTGAGGGTCAGCGTGGTGGCAGCGGGTTGCGGCGTGGTGATCAGATAGACGTCGCGCTGGTTCGCTGCGAGGGTGGCGCCGAGCACGACCACGCCATGATCTAGCGAGAAACTTCCCGGCAGCACCGAAGCCGCGGCGAGAGGCTCGGAGAAATGAACGAGCACCTGGGTGCCGCCAGAGGTGGCGGTGGCGGAGGAGATTGTGGGAGCGGTGGTGTCGCCAATGGTCTGCACGAGCACCTGCAAGGATTTGACCGCGTAGCCGGCGGAATTGTTAGAAAACGTCCAGTCCGGATTGGCCCCCGTGCCGTTGCCGATGCCCAGATCGATATTGGCTGTGACCGGAGACGTCCCCCAATTGTTGAAGGCGAAAATCGTCTGGGCCGCGGCTGGATTGTGCAGTTGCATCGACCCGTAGGCGCCGCTGGTGCGCGTGTCGCCAAAATCATAGGTGGTGCCGCTGGCCCCCGCCACGCCGGCACCATTCGGCGTGTCGTAGGTGTTGGGCCAGAACTCGAGGTTTCCTGTTAGCCCAGTGCCGGTGCTCACCCCCGCCACATTCGACACGACATTCATGCCGGTGACGGGCTGTTGGAAAACTGCCCCCGAGTTGAACGTGGGCACGGCGATTTTGCCCGCATCGGTGGTGAAGGCATTGACCGAGGCCCAAACATATTGCACGTCGCCGCCCGGTGCCTGGAGTTCCAGATAGTAGGCGACCCGTGAGAACGGACCGACGGCATTGTGGTTATCCACCGCATAGGCAACCGCGCCGGCGGTGTAGTTGGCGGCATTGGGGATATCCAGCGAGTAGGCCAGCGTGTAGCCGGCGGCCTCGGGCACATTGTTCAAGTAGCCGCGCGCGGTGGCACCGGTGAAAGTGACGGTGCTATCGGCCGCCAGCGGCAGCGCGAGGTTGGTGCGATCGAACACGCCATTGACGGTGGCGGTATAGCTCATGGCGTTGGTCTGGGTGCTGGTGGTGAGGGTGACGATGTGTTTGCTGGGATCGAGCGCCGCCGCCGAAACCGTTAGGCCGCCGCTCAGCGCGAAATTGCCCGCAGTGGCCGTCACATCCGCGACGGGCTTGCTGAAGGTGATTGTCACGTGGGTGAGATCGGCAAGTCCCTGGGCCCGCGTGATTCCCGGCGGCAAGCTGTCGCCCTCGGTGCCGACCACCGCCTGGATCGCGGGCAGCCAAGCGTCCGCCATGTGGTCGTAGCCGGCTTGGCCGGGATGGAGTTGGTCCGGCATTTCTGCTAGAGGCACGGCCGAGCGCATGTCGAGGAACGTCACGCGGCGTCCGAGCGCGGCTTGTGCATCCACACGAGCCTGCACGTAGGGATTGAACTGCGCCTGGATGGTCGTGTTGTAGGGTTCGCCGCGCTCCATCAGGTTGGTGACGATGATATGGGCATAGGGCCGCAGCGTGGCCATCTTGGTGATCAGGGAATCCAAGCGGTCGATCGCGTGGGTCGGGTCATTGTTGGAGCCGAAATCGTTGGTGCCGATGTGCAGCAGGATGACGTCCGGGTCGGCGATGCTGTTGAAAAAGCCGGCAATGCTCTGGTCGATTGGCGAGATGATCCAGCCGCCATGGCCCTCGTGATCCGAATCCGGCAGGGAGGCTGCGGGGTTGTCGCTCTGGTTGCCGACGAAATCCACCGCGTAGCCCGCCGCGCTCAGCGACTGATAGAGCTTGTTGCGGTATCCCCCGGGCGCGCCAGCGCCCTGGGTGATGGAGTCGCCCAGCGGCATGATGCGCACGCTTCCCGGCGCGGTGAGACTGGGAGTGCCCTGAAGAATGAACTCCCGGTAGCCCACCCACGAGTTTTCCTGGTTGGCGAAAACAAACTTCACCGAGTGGACCCAGCGGGCGAGAATGCCCGTTGAATCTTCCGTGAGCCGGGTATGGGTGGAATTGACGGGGGTGGACGTTTGATTATTGATGACCGCCAGGTTGTTGAAAACCGAGGGGGCCTGGACGGTTGAAAACTGGATGGTGAAGTTCAGGTTGTCCCGGCCGCTGTCCCCCCACGCGCCATAGGCGTCGAACTGAGTGATGTCATAGCCGTGGGTGTTCACGGATAGATCCAACGGAATGACCAGCGAAGTTCCGTTGTTCGGGGTGTTGGACGCGGTGAGGGTTCCGGCGGTTCCGAGGCTGCCATCGGTCAAGGTGGCCCAGCTGGAGGAGGTGGTTTCAGCTCCATGGACAAACCCATCGGGCGTGGCAGGCGTGAAGGCATTGCCGCTGTTCAACAGATTGGTCCCGGCGGGAAGCGTGAAAGCCGGCACCGAACCCGACGCAGTGGTCAGCGATTCGTTGGTGTTGACAATTGCGCCATCGGCGGCAACGCAACCCAACACTGCGACCACTCCAAACGCAACGTGTCGGAAAAACCCCGCAAATGCGCCGCCACCGGACTGCCTCGCCGCCGGCCGTCCCGTGCCGCCCGTGCGCCCGGGCTGGGTGGCGGAGCTGATTGCATCATTGAAAGCTTCTCCGGCTGTTGGCGCAGCTGGCAGGGGGCGGCATTTCGCGCCGGATTTTGAAAATCGCAGTTTCATAGCAGGGAGCGGTGTGGGGATTTGAATCTGGATTCAACGTGTGACAATGATTTGTAAGCAAAGCGCCATAACGCGGTTGTGCCTATCTTGGTGTCATGGGCACGGATTGGGTTTTCAAGACGGTTGGACGTTGGGTTTTTTTGGAAGCTGACGACCGCCAGAACAGCTGGGTTTCTAACATATTTGCAAGTGGCTCTGCCTCCCCGGCGACCATTCTCCGCGGAAACCATGGCCCTCGTCTACTCCCTGTTTATGGAGTAATTGGTTGCGCGCGCTGCGGCGTGGCTCCTTGTGCATGGCATTGCGGCTTTCACCGGTCGCGGCGTTATGGAGCCAGCAGGAAACGAGATGAAGTATAAGCAGATGCGCGGCGGGCGTCCTGGCCTCGGCGGCGAGGGGATGATCCCACTCGCGAATTGGCGGCGGGCAAGGATGCCCGCGCCACGGCGGTCCGGACATCCTTGCCCGGTTTCTTACAGGTTCATTCAATTCAAGTGGCGTGCCCTGGCTCCATCAGCTCCAAAAATGCCGAATTGTACCCCTTGCTGGCCACTATTCCTTCACATCGGCAAGGCCGACGTCAATGCCCTGGCCGCCCTCGGTTTGGTGACAATGGACCGCAAGGGTGACCTTGGCACCGGGTGTCATGACCTCACGTGCCGCGCGGGAGATTTCCAGCGGAGTATAGTTTGAGGTGAAGCCGCCCTCCTGCGCGGCGAGGATACCGTTGATGTAAATCTCAACGTCCTCGTCGTGATAACAGATGAACCTGAGATCCGGATGAGGCCCCTGAGGCAAGGCGATTTCCCGCCGCATCCAGATATCAGCACTCGACCAAGCGGTGTGCCGGGCAAAACCGGGAGGGTTCGTTCCGAAACCCGCTTGGCCTTGTTTCCAAGCCGTTGCATCGAAGTCGGATTGCGCCCAGTTGTCAGCCGGTTTGGTCGTCGTGTAGCGCCAGGTCTGTGCGGTGGCAATAACCGGGCTGGTCTGCGGTGGCGGTGGCAATGCTGCCCATTGCGCAGGTTTCAACATGTCGCGCGAGGCCCATTTCTTCCAGGTTGCGCGATCCGAAAGCATCTTGATGAAAAACCCGCCGACGACGGGCCGCGCATGCATGCCGCCACTGCTCACCTTGTCCGTCACATAGGAATCAGCAATCGGATCGCGAGTGCTCGTCTCATTGAGATAGTCGAAAATCGGCGCGACGAGGGCCTCGAAGTCGGACTGATCCTCCGCCAGGGTCGCAGACCAAATGGACCAGTCGGTTTTTGTCAGATGAGTGCGGGAATCCAGTGGCACACCATAACGCAGCATGACGTTTATGTAGTGCGCGACTTCCTTCTGGGCGACGCTGGGTGGGAAGACGTTGAGTCCGAGCAGCCGATCCCAAACCAGATTGTATTTCTGGCTCCAGGTGCCCGGTTTGTCGAACGCTAGCCGATAGTGATCGCCATCGGCCGCGGCCTGCATCCAGTGTTGCGCGTCGGCTTTTGCGAGATCCATATAGCGTTTTGCATTCACCTTGTCGTCGCGCATCCGGCACAGATCTCCATAAGACGCCAGCCCGAGGATGGCCTTAACCGACAGGTTCGCGTTATGGGCGAGATGGCCCATGAAATCGTCAGTGCAGAGTTGGTTTTCCGGATCCAGACCGTATTTCTCCAGGTAATGCGCCCACTGCGTGAGTTGGGGCCACCACGGCGCGACAAATTCCGCGTTGCCTTCCGCCTGGGCGATCGCATCGCATAGGATCAACATGTTGCCGCTCTCCTCGACCGGCATGCCCTCGCCGCCTTCATCGCGACCGAAGACCAACGGGTATTCGCCCAAATCATGAGGGGCGTTGGGGAATTTCCAATGCGGCGACGCGGAATACATCAACACGTGAACCAGCGATGCCTTAGCCAGCGACGGGCTCAGCAAGATCCAGATCGGGTCCATCGGAAAGAACACATCCACCGTCGCCATGTTGCCGTTGCTGGTGTTCTCCTTGGTGAAAAACAACGGTTGCTTGTTCGCGTCGGCGGCGAGGCCGTTGCCAGCCACACACTCCCGATAGGAAAGCGCGGTGATTTTGGCGTATTTCTCGCCGCCGATGCGGGTCATGTCCGCCATGAGTTCCTTGTCGAAACGCTCGCATCGCGGCAGCAGTTTCTGATAGTCCCGCGCCGCGGCCACTAACAACCCGTCAATCTTTCCGCCATTGCGCGCCCAGTAGGGCAAGAGCTTTTTGCCGTAATATTTGACGGCGAAAATTTCGTCATAGGCGACGATGACCTGGCGCTGCACCGCCTCCGTGC
>Ga0073936_10012319_pt1 | contig 10201 bp, 11 predicted proteins | sample AliMusrvi5mmetaG_FD_87041 | JGI IMG/M metagenome (GOLD analysis project Ga0073936, IMG submission 87041) | Freshwater lake bacterial and archeal communities from Alinen Mustajarvi, Finland, to study Microbial Dark Matter (Phase II) - Alinen... | ecosystem: Environmental > Aquatic > Freshwater >... | reverse complement strand
GGCGCGGACCGCGCGGTCCTGCTGTCCGACCGGGCGTTCGGCGGCTCGGACACCTGGGCGACCAGCTACGTCCTTTCGAAGGCCATACAGAAGATCGGCGACGTGGACCTCGTGATCTGCGGCAAGCAGGCCATCGACGGCGACACGGCGCAGGTCGGCCCCGGCATCGCGGCGCACCTCGGATGGACGCAGGCTGCCTTCGTCATGAAGGTCGTGGATGCCTCTGCGACCGGGCTGCGCGTCCAGCGCATGCACGAGGACGGGTACGACGTCTGCGACGTCGACTATCCGGCGGTCGTGACCGTCGTGAAGGACATCAACTCGCCCCGCATCCCCTCGCTGCGCGGCCGCATGGCCGCCACGAAGGCCGAGATCCCGGTCTGGCACCCCGACGACATCGGTACCGACCTGGCCCTGATCGGCCTCAACGGTTCGCCCACCCGCGTCGTGAAGACGCAGCCGCCACCGGCCCGCAACACCGTCACGCAGGTCATGTTCGGCTCGCCGCAGGAGAGCGCGCACGCGCTGGTCCGCGAGCTGCGCAAGCGCAATCTGCTGTAGGAGGGACGCATGCTGATCCAGAAGGAATCCGACAAGTCCCTGTACACCGACGTCTGGGTCGTCGCCGAAGTCGGCGGCGGCAAGGTCCAGCCCGTCACGTTCGAGCTGGTCGGCGCCGCGCGCCCGCTGGCCGACGCCCGCAAGTCCAGGGTCGTCGCGGTCGTGCTCGGGTCCGGCGTCGGGAACGAAGCGCCCACGCTGTTCTCGCACGGCGCGGACCACGTCCTGCTCGTCGACGACGTCCGGCTGGCCGGCTTCACCGACGAGATCGAGGCCAGCGTCCTCGTCCGCCTGATCGGGAAATACAAGCCGGAGATCGTGATCTGCGCCGCGACGACGCGCGGCCGCGCCCTGATCCCCCGCGTGGCCGTGACCGCCCGCACCGGCCTCACCGCCGACTGCACGGAGCTGGGCATCGACCCCGAGAACGGCGACCTGCTGCAGACCCGCCCCGCGTTCGGCGGCAACATCATGGCCACCATCCGCTGCTCGAGCCACCGCCCGCAGATGGCGACCGTCCGACCGCGCGTCATGAAGGCGCTCGAGGCCGACGTGACCCGCACCGGCGAAGTCCTGCACGAGAAGGTCCTGGATTCCGACTGCTCGAAGATCAAGCGCATCGTCGAGATCGTCCACGGCGCCGATTCCGCCGTCAACCTCGCCGACGCCGCCATCATCATCTCCGGCGGCCGCGGCATGAAGGGTCCCGCCGGGTTCGAGCTGCTGCACAAGCTGGCGCAGCTGATCGGCGGCGCCGTCGGCGCGAGCCGCGCGGCCGTCGACGCCGGCTGGGTCCCGTACGCGCACCAGGTCGGCCAGACCGGCCAGACGGTGCAGTCCAAGGTGTACATCGCCTGCTCGATCTCCGGGCAGATCCAGCATCTGGTCGGCATGCAGTCCTGCGACATGATCGTCGCCATCGACAAGAACCCCGAGACGCCCATGATGCAGATGGCCGACATCGCCATCGTCGGCGACGTCTTCGAAGTCATTCCCGAGATCATCGCCGAGATCCCCCGGCTCTAGCCCCGGAAACCGCGCACCCGCGCAGCGACACCCAGCAAGGAGACGCACATGGCCATCCGAAGCGACATCGAGATCGCGCAGTCCACGAGCATGGAGCCCATCGAGGCGGTCGCCGCCCGGATCGGACTCGGCCGGGACGACATCGAGTTCTACGGCAAGTACAAGGCGAAGGTCGACTACAACCTGCTGCACGAGGGCCTCGCGAACCGGCCCGACGGCAAGTTGGTGCTGGTCACCGCGATCACCCCGACCCCGGCCGGGGAAGGGAAGACGACCACGACGGTCGGCCTCGGCGACGCGCTGTCGCGCATCGGCAAGAAGACGATCATCGCGCTGCGCGAACGCTCCCTGGGGCCGGTGTGCGGCGTCAAGGGCGGCGCGGCGGGCGGCGGCTACGCGCAGGTCGTGCCGATGGAGGACATCACCCTCCACTTCACCGGCGACTTCCACGCGATCGGCGCGGCGAACAACCTGCTCGCGGCCATGATCGACAACCACATCTACCAGGGCAACGACCTCGGGATCGACCCGCGCCGCATCACCTGGCGCCGCTGCGTCGACATGAACGACCGCCAGCTGCGGTTCGTGGTCGACGGGCTCGGCGGCAAGGCCAACGGCAGCCCGCGCGAGGACGGATACGACATCACCGTCGCGTCGGAAGTCATGGCGATCCTCTGCCTGTCGAAGGACCTCGACGACCTGAAGTCCCGCATCGCGCGCATCGTCGTCGGCTACTCCCGCGACGACCAGCCCGTCACCGCCGGCCAGCTCAAGGCGCAGGGCGCCATGGCCGCGCTGCTCAAGGACGCCCTCAAGCCCAACCTGGTTCAGACGCTCGAGCACACGCCGGCCTTCATCCACGGCGGCCTGTTCGCCAACATCGCGCACGGTTGCAACAGCCTCATGGCGACCCGGATGGCCCTCAAGCTTGCGGACTACGTCGTGACCGAGGCCGGCTTCGGCGCGGACCTGGGCGCGGAGAAGTTCCTCGACATCAAGTGCCGCATGGGCGGGCTGACCCCGTCCGCCGTCGTGATCGTCGCGACCGTCCGCGCCCTCAAGCACCACGGCGGCGCCGCCAAGGCCGCGCTCGCCACCGAAGATCTGGTCGCGCTCGAGAAGGGCCTGCCCAACCTGCTCAAACATATCGAGAACGTCACGACGACCTTCGGCCTGCCCGCCGTCGTCGCGATCAACCGCTTCCCGACCGACTCCGAGGCCGAGCTCGCCCTGGTGGAGAAGATGTGCAAGGCGAAGGGCGCCAACGTCGCGCTGTCCGAGGTCTGGGGCAAGGGCTCCGAGGGCGGCGTCGAGCTGGCGAACGAGGTCGTCCGCCTGGTCGAGACGGCGAAGTCCGACTTCCACTTCGCGTACTCCGAGGAGCTGTCGACCCAGGACAAGATCCGGGCCATCGCGACGAAGGTCTACGGCGCCGACGGCGTCGACTTCGCGCCGGCGGCCGTGAAGGAGATCGCGAAGCTCGACGAGATGGGCTTCTCGAAACTGCCGATCTGCATGGCCAAGACGCAGTACTCGCTGTCCGACGACCCGAAGAAGCTGGGTCGTCCGTCCGGCTTCACGGTCAGCGTGCGCAATGTCAAGGTGTCCGCGGGAGCGGGCTTCATCGTGGCCCTGACCGGCGAGATCATGACCATGCCCGGTCTGCCCAAGGTGCCCGCCGCCGAGGCGATCGACGTCGACGCCACCGGCCGCATCTCCGGCCTGTTCTAGGAGGACGCCATGGACGCACCCGCCTTCACCCCGGTGGAGACCACCGAGCGTTTCCTCGAGACCGGCGTCAAGAAAGCCGGCTATTCCGTCCTGAACACCCTGCTGCTCGGCCTGCTGGGTGGCGCCTTCATCGCCTTCGCCTCCGAGGGCTCGAACGCCGCGATCCACACGATCGCGTCGGTCGGCCTCGCCAAGGCCCTCGCCGGCGCGCTGTTCGCGACCGGCCTCATGCTGGTCGTGATCGCGGGCGCTGAGCTCTTCACGGGCAACATGATCATGATCGTGCCGCTGATCGGCAAGCGGATCGGCCTCGGCGGGATGCTCCGCAACTGGGGCCTCGTGTACGTCGGCAACTTCATCGGCTCGGTGCTGATCGCCGCCCTGATAATCTACTCCGGCCAGTTCGGCTTCTCGCACGGCCTGCTCGGCGGCTTCACGATCAAGGTCGCGACCTACAAGGTCGGGCTGACCTTCGTGCAGGCCTTCACCATGGGCATCCTGTGCAACTGGCTGGTCTGCATGGCGGTGTGGATGGCGGCGGCGTCGAAGGACATCGTCGGCAAGCTCTTCGCGATCTTCTTCCCGATCTGGCTCTTCATCACGTCGGGCTTCGAGCACAGCATCGCGAACATGTACTACATCCCGGCCGGGATCTTCGCGGCGACCGACCCGACCTACGTGGCGCAGGCCGAGACGCTCGGCGTGACCGCGTCGGCGCTCGCCAGGCTCAACTGGCCCGGGTTCCTCGTGAACAACCTGATCCCCGTCACCCTCGGCAACATCGTGGGCGGCGGCCTCTTCGTCGGCGTGATCTTCTGGCTGACCCACCTGCGCAAGTCGAAGAAGGCGGCGGAAGGGAAATAGCTTATTCGCGCCACTGCACGACCGACCCGGATCGATGGCTGCTCCGAATGGGAATGCATCGGTCCGGGTCGGTTTTTTGCGCGCGCCCCGACCTTGGGGTATGCTCGAAGCAGCAGACCCCCTGCACCCTCGGTCCGACGGGAGGCGCCCATGCCGCGCAAGATCGTCCTCTCCCTCGCCATGAGCCTCGACGGCTTCCTCGCCGACCCCGAAGGCGGCTACGCCTGGATCCGGGGTGACGGCAGCCGCGCGCTCGACGCATACTCCCTCGAGGAGAGCATCGCGATCCTGCGGTATTCGAGGAGGCCGCTTATGCCTGACCCGGTAGACCCGATAGACCCGATTCCTAGCTGACCAGACTTTTTCCGACCCTCCGAGCGTTCTACCGAAGGAGAGGGGTGAATCCTTGACGGACGAAGAGCTGATCGACGCGATCCGCGGCGGGGATACCGACTCCCTGGACCAGCTCGTCGAACGCTACTACCGCGATGTCCTCCAGTATGTCTGCCGACGCACCGGCGACTTCGACGCCGCCGGCGACATCACCCAGGATGTCTTCGTCCGGATCGTCGGCGTGATTCTCCGTTTCCGGAACGAGAATTTCAAGGGATATCTCTTCACCGTCGCGCGCCACGCCTGCATGGACCACTTCCGGAAGCGGAAACGCACCACGGGCCGTTGGGAGCCGATCGAAGAATACGATGACGTCAAAGCTGCGGGTCCCGACCCGATGGAGTCCGCCGAGCGACGGCAGGCCGACGAAGAGGCGGAGCGCATGCTCCGGTGCCTGACACGGAGGCAGCGCGACGTGGTCGAGCTCCGGGCCCTGCACGGACTCGAGCTCAAGGAAATCGGAAGAGTGCTGGACATTCCGTTGTCCCAAGTGAAGAACCGGCTCTACGCCGGGCTTGTGCGGTTGAGGAAGGAGGTGAACCGGGATGAAGATTGAACGACTCCTCGCGCTCGAGAACCATCCGGAAACGCGCGTTCGAATCAATCGATTACGTCGACGCTCCGCGAGGGAGCCGTCAGGGGAACGGCTCCCTCAGACTCAGGATGCGGCTCGCGAGGCACTTCGCACGGCACTCGCCGAAGGCGGATCCAGTTCGGCGCCGTACAAGGGACTCCCGCGCTTCCGTGTCCGGAAACTGCCGGTCCTTGCCACGGTTCTCCTCGTCGTCGTGGGTGCCGCTGCGGTGCTGACCACTGGTTACTCCGTCGCCCGAAGCCTTGGCGTCGAATGGCTTCAGGCCGGCGGCGACAATACGGTCGTCGCCATAGTCGGTGACGAAACGATTACGCGATCGACCATCGAGCAGTCGAAGATCAACGAGAAATTCGCTGCCCTGACCGCAACTCAGACAGGCAATGGAGATTCCTATGTCCCACTGACGGGGACCGCCCTCCTGGAACGGATCATCGAAGACAAGATCGTCTATCAGGAAGCCGTGCGTCAAGGATTCACCGTATCAGACGAATTCATCGACCAGGTCGTCACGACTCAGGAGACTACGATGAAGGAACACCTGGACGATCCTGATGTTTCTGGATTCGTGGAGTACATCGGAGGCATGGGGTATTCTCTGGACGAATACTGGCAGCTGCTCCGCCCTTGGCTGAGGCGGGTGTTCGTCGCTTCACAACTGGAAAAGAAGATTCTCGATGGCGTGACAGGATACTCCGAGCGGACGGCCGCCTGGAACAAGTACAAGACGGACCTTGTCCGGCAGCATCAGTCGGAGATTCACATCATCGTGGAAAACATTCCGACCGGTGATCTGGAGGATGTACGATGAACCAGAAGTTTACAAAGACCGAAGATCGGGCCAATCTTCCAATTTCCGCGGACCCCGCCGAACCCGGCGCGATCGAGGAGCTCGAGGACTGGCAGGACCACCAGTTCGTGCCCGGCTACTACACGGGTGGCAACCTCCATCCGATGCTGCGGAATCCGGGCAAACCGGTCTGGCTGGGCGTCGGGCTCCTGCTGGGCGGGTTGGGGGCGTTCGGCTCGGTCGTCCTCTTCGCCGTGCAGGCGGACCGGCAGGTCGTGACGGTCTTCGACATCGTCTTCCAGAACCTGCTGCCGCTGGGGCTGGGCGTCGGGCTGCTCGCGGCGGGCGTCGCGGTGATCCGAAGGGGCAGGACCCGTACCTAGTACGACGTTCTTGAAATACCTTTACTAACATTCGGCATAGCGATACAATGGATATGACCTGGAAGGGAGGGCATATCCGTGAAGAAAATGAAGCCGATTATTCTGACGAAAGAGGACAGAGACGCATTGCAGAAGATAGCGAATACTCGGACCGAAGAAGCCAGACGTGTGCAGCGTGCCAACATCCTGCTGCAGGCTGCGGACGGAGCCACGCAGGCTCGCATCGCGGAAGTCGTCGGCATGAGTCGTCCGTCCGTGATTCTCTGTCTGAAGAAATATGGCGATGCAGGTTGGGAATACGCGTTGTCGGACAATTCCAGGACAGGACGCCCGTCGATCATCAGTGACGAGGCCAAGATCTGGGTGCGCGACCTTGCTTGCCAGAAGCCCTCCGAATACGGATATGCGCAGGAACTCTGGTCGATCACGAAACTCCAGAAGCACATCCAGAAGACGTGCGGAGAAGCTGGATATGCAGAACTCAAGGATGTCGCCAAATCGAAGGTCTGGGAGATTCTGAACGCAGCGGAGATCAAGCCGCATCGCATTCGATACTATCTGGAAAGACGGGATCCGGAATTCGAGCGGAAGATGCACGACGTCCTGTTGGTGTACAAGCAGGTCGAACTGATGTTCGACGGAAGTGGGAACATCGTGTGGCCGGACGACAGGAGCCGGACGATCACCATCTCCTACGACGAGAAGCCGGGCATTCAGGCGATCGCCAATGTGGCCGAGGACCGTCCTCCGACCGGGAAGCATGGATTCACAGCCCGCGACAGCGAGTACAAGCGTCTCGGCACCATATCGCTCCTGGCAGGCATCGATCTGCTCACCGGCGAAATCATCCCGCGAATCAGCGACAACCACAAGAGTGCCGATTTCATCGCCTTTCTCAAGGTTCTGAACGACAAGTACGACGCGGGCGACAAGATCAGGATCATCATGGACAATCACAGCATCCACACTTCCAAAGAAACGCGCGCATATCTCGAGACGGTTCCGGAACGATTCGAATTCGTATTCACACCCAAGCATGGCTCCTGGCTCAACCTCATCGAAAGCTTCTTCGGAAAACTCGCTCATGTCTGTCTGAGAGGAATTCGAGTGAAAACGAAAAAGGAATTGGTCGAAAGAATCTATCGATATATTGCCGAGGTCAACGAAGATCCTGTCGTATACCATTGGACTTACAAAATGGATGAAGTCAATGCAGGCTGAATGTAATGGGATTAAAAGAACGTCGTACTAGTCCCCCGCGACCTCGTGTCCCGCGCCGCGCAGCGCCTTGACGGCGGTCTTGAAGTCCGCTTCGTGGACCAGCAGGTAGTCCGTGTCGAACGTCGAGACGGCGAACAGACTGATGTTCGCCTGCGCGAGCGTCGCGCTCAATCCCGCGAGGATCCCGACCAGCGAGAAATCCAGCGGTCCCTCGACCTGGAGGACGCGCCAGTCGGGGTTGGACGGCACGGATTCCGGGATGGCCCGCTGCGGGCACACGACCGACAACTCCTCGGAGGTCCGGGTGACCGAGACGAACTCGCCACCCGTGACCCAGGACGGAGCGGGGTCGTTCGGCCCGAAGCGGCAGATGCCGTACAGGTACTGCAGCGCACGGATCCTCACAGCCCCAGCCCCGATTTCTTCTGGCTGTTCTGCAGGCCGGCGTAGAAGCCGTCCGCGGCCATGAGCTCGTCGTGGCAGCCGCGCTCGATGATTTCGCCGTCCTTGATGACGAGGATCAGGTCGGCGTTGCGGATGGTGCTCAGGCGGTGGGCGATCACGAAGCTGGTGCGACCCTTCATGAGCTCGAACATGGCCTCCTGGATGTGCACCTCGGTGCGGGTGTCGATGGAGGAGGTCGCCTCGTCGAGGATCAGGATGGCGGGGTCGGAGAGGATCGCGCGGGCGATCGCGAGCAGCTGCCGCTGGCCCTGGGAGAGGTTGCCGCCGTCGTCGGACAGGACCGTGTCGTAGCCCTGTGGCAGGCGCTGGATGAAGAGGTCGGCGTTGGCGGTGCGCGCGGCGGCCTCGACCTCGGCGTCGGTGGCGGTGAGCCGCCCGTAGCGGATGTTCTCGCGGACGGTCTCGGAGAAGAGGACCGTGTCCTGGAGGACGATGCCGAGCGAGGAGCGAAGGCTGTCGCGGCGGATTCGGCGGAGGTCGATGCCGTCGATGCGGAACGATCCGGAGTCGACGTCGTAGAAGCGGGTGAGGAGATTGACGACCGTCGTCTTGCCGGCACCGGTGGGGCCGACCAGGGCGATGGTCTGGCCGGGCTCCGCCTCGAAGGTCGCGTGCTTGAGGACCGGGCGGGCGGGGTCGTAGCCGAACGTGACGTCGTCGGCCTCGACGCGGCCCCGGATGTCGTGCAGCGTCGCCGCGTCGGCGTCGTCCGCGGGCTCCGGCTTCTCGTCCATGACCCCGAAGATGCGCTCGGCGCCGGCGAGGGAGGACTGGATCGTGCTGAACAGGTTCGCGATCTCGTTCAGGGGGCGCCCGAACTGGCGCTGGTACAGCAGGAAGCTGAACACGACGCCGACCGTGACGCCGCGGCCCGTGACGACCATCCAGGCGCCGAAGGCCGTGACCAGGGCGTACCCGAGGTTGTTGACCAGGTTCATGAACGGACCCATCACGCCGGAGTAGATCTGCGCCTTCGTGCCGGCGACGCGGAGGCGGCCGTTGATCTCCGAGAAGTCCGCGCGCACCTGGGCCTCGCGGTTGAAGACCTTGACGACGCGCTGGCCGGTGATTGTCTCCTCGATGTAGCCGTTCAGTTCGCCGAGGATGGTCTGCTGCTGCTTGTAGAACCGGCGGGTGAACTTGACGACGAGCTGCGTGAAGACCGTGATGAGCGGGACCGTGGCGACGGCGACGAGGGTCATCAGGGGGCTCAGGAGCAACATGGCGACGAAAGTGCCGACGACGGCGATGACGTTGCCGAACAGCTGGGCGACGCTCTGGGACAGGGTCTGGTTGATGTTCTCGACGTCGTTGGTGAAGCGGCTCATCAGGTCGCCGTGGGTGTTGCGGTCGAAGAAGCGCAGCGGCAGGCGCTGCATGCGGTCGAACAGGTCCTTGCGCAGGTGCTTGATCGTGCTCTGCGCGACGTCGATCATCAGGTACTGCTGGAGCTGGGCGGCGACGGTGCCGACGAGGTAGATGCCCAGCAGCAGGAAGCAGGCCGCGGCGAGCCCGGCGATATCCTTGTTCGCGATCGTGGTGTCGAGGATCGAGCCGTTCATGCGGGTGGCGACGAGCGTCACGAGGGTGGAGACCAGGGTCGCGACGAAGACGAAGACCATCTTCCAGCGCTTGCGGCCGAGGTAGCCCACCAGGCGGAGCAGCGTGCCCTTCGGGTTCCGGAGCTTGGGGGGCGGGCCGGCCATGCGGCCGCCCATGGCGCCGCCGCCGCCGAATCCCCCGCCGCCGCCGCCGGGGCGCGCGCCGACGTTCATCGTGGGAGGGGCGCTCTGGGACTGGCGTTCCTCAGCCATTCGAGACCGCCTCCTCTCCGAGCTGCGAGCGCACGATGTCGCGGTAGATGTAGCTCGTCCGCAGCAGCGTCGCGTGGTCGCCCTCCGCGGCGAGGCGCCCGTCGTCCATGACGAGGATGCGGTCGGCGTCGACGACGCTCGAGATGCGCTGGGCGATGATCAGGATCGTGCAGTGCCCCATCCGCCGCTTGAGGGGCGGCCTGGAGGCGCGCCTCCGTGGCCATGTCGACGGCGCTGGTCGCGTCGTCGAGGATCAGGATGCGCGGGTTGCGGAGCAGGGCGCGCGCGATCGAGAGGCGCTGCTTCTGGCCGCCGGAGAAGTTCACGCCCTGCTGGCCGACGACGGTGCCGTAGCCTTCGG
>Ga0073936_10012316_pt1 | contig 10202 bp, 7 predicted proteins | sample AliMusrvi5mmetaG_FD_87041 | JGI IMG/M metagenome (GOLD analysis project Ga0073936, IMG submission 87041) | Freshwater lake bacterial and archeal communities from Alinen Mustajarvi, Finland, to study Microbial Dark Matter (Phase II) - Alinen... | ecosystem: Environmental > Aquatic > Freshwater >... | reverse complement strand
CAGCCTGACGGTTTCCTACGTGTGGAGTCTCGGCCTGCATTTGCTGCAGACGCGCGACGTCAACGCTGCGGCGCCGACCACCAGCTACACGTTCCCGATTCTGGACGCGTCCAACGCGCAGGTGGGCAGCTACACGACTCCGCTTTACACCACGCGGATCAACCCGGCCTATGGTGGTGTGTATCAGCTGGAATCGGCAGGCAAAAGCTACTACGACGGCCTGCTGGTGCAGATGAACAAGCGCTTCTCCGGCTGGTTCATGGGAGACGTGGCGTATACCTGGAGCCACTCGATCGACAACAACCAGGGCGGCGGCGGGAACACGCTGTTCGGTTCCACCTTCGCCACTTCGGTTTTCAACGGCGACTATAACGGCGAAAAAGGCAATAGCTCCAGCGATGAACGGCAGCGGCTGGTGGTCAACGGGATCCTCGCTCCGACGTTCACTAAACGGACCGACTGGTTCTCGAAGAACGTCGTCAATGGCTGGCAGCTCTCGGTCATCGAACTGGCGGGTACTCCTTTCGGCATCGCGCCCACGATCAGCACGCGGGATCGTCCGTATCTGCCGAACGGGACGACCGTCGGCACGCTCAGCACGAGTTCGCTGAACGGTTTGGGCGGATCGAGCCGCGTTCCGTTTGAAGATACCGCGTTTCTGAAGCTGAGCAATATCTTTAAGACGGACGCGCGGCTGCAGAAGGGCATTTCCGTCACCGAGCGGGTGAAACTGAACCTTTTCTTCGAAGCGTTCAACGTCTTCAACCACGTTCTGGTGCAGGGTTCGGGCGCCAGAGTGGCGCAGCAGTACACGGCGATCAAACAGACGTCGGGTCCCCTGAACGGGATCACGGCACTGGTTCCGAATGCTTCGTACGGGGCGATCTCGGCGACTTCGGAAAGCCTGAACGGCACCACGGCCCGGCGCGCGCAGGTGGGTCTCCGGATCCTGTTCTAGTTCGCAGTCAACGGAGTTGGTTGGGCAGAGCCGGGATTCTTCGGAATCCCGGCTTTGTCTGTTTTGGGGACGTTACCAGCGCAGGAGGACCAGTTCGGAGCAGAAGCCGGGGCCCATGGCGGCCAGCACGCTCCACGTGCCGGGCTGAGGACGGCGGTGCAGCATGACTTCTTCGAGCACCATAAGCACGGAAGATGACGAGAGATTCCCCATTTTTCGCAGGCAATCCCAGGAGACGCTCAGCGCTTTGTCGTCCAGGGCCAGGGCCTGTTGGGTTGCCCGGAGGACCTTGGGACCGCCGGTGTGGACCACCCAGCAGCCGATGTCTTTGCGCGTCAGGTCGTATTCCGCGAGAAAGCCATCCATATCGCCGCCGAGGTTCTGCGCGATCACATCCGGCACCTGCGGCGAGAGGACGATCTGGAAGCCTTTTTCGGAGATATCCCAGCCCATGACGCGTTCGGTGTCCGGGTAAAAGGTCGATTTGGTGCCGAGGATGGCGGGGCCGCGCAGGGGCGTGGTGGGCTCGGGACAGTCGTCGCCCGCCACGATGACAGCGGCGGCGCCGTCGGCGAACAGGCCGGTGGAGATCAGGTTGGCGACGGAAAGATCGCCGGTCTGGAGGGTAAGGGAGCAGAGTTCGACCGAGAGAAGGATGGCGTACTGATCGGGAAAGGCACGGACGTAGTCGGCGGCGCGCGCGATGCCGGCGGCTCCGGCGACGCAGCCGAGTCCGAAGATGGGGATGCGCTTCAGGTGGCGCGAAAGGCCCATGCGGTTGATCAGGCGCGCTTCGATGGACGGGCTGGCGATTCCGGTTACGGAGACGAAGAAGAAGGCCGAAGGGTCCGTATTTTGGAGTCCGGCGCGCTGCAGAGCGCACTGGACGGCCTTCTGACCGAGTGTCTGGGCGGTTTCGAGCCAAACGTCGTTGGCGCGGCCGAAGGTGAGCTCCGGATACTCGTCGATCGGCAGGGACAGGTATCGGTGGTCCACGCCAACGTTGGCATGGAGGAGTTCGAGTTTGCGGCCGTCCGGCAGGCGGTCTCCCCAGTGTCTGAGAAACGCTTCGACCAACTCTTTCTGACTGTAGTGATAAGGGGGGAACGCGCTTGACGCGGCGAGAATTCTCATTGAAAGGGTTAGTTCAGCTTAGCGAGTTCGTCACGATACAGGCGGTTGCCGGGGAACTCTTTGGCCAGCCACTGGAGCTTTTCCTTCGCTCGTGACGGCTCGTGGTTCCGCAGGTCGGCAATGGCCAGGAGGAGGCGGGCGTAGGGCAGAAGGTAGTGGCCCTTTTCCGCGGTGAGACGAAGTCGATCGAGGCCCGTGCCTTTATCCGTCTGCGCGCCTCCCATGTGAAGCAGCCAGCGCACCGGCGCCGGCTTCATGCTGAGCAGATAGTTTTCGAGGCCGATGGCGATCCAGGCGTCGTAATAATCGGGGTGTTTGGCGAGCAGTTTTTCGGCAAGGGCGCGGCTCTGTTTGACTTCGGCCAGGGCAGCCATGGCGCGTTTCTCGATGAGCGCGGTGTAATCCGCCTCCAGACCGAGACGGAGGGAGTTGGCCAGTTGCGCATTGGCGCTGTCCGGCGATTTCTTCAGTTCGGAATCGGCGAGGAACTGGGTTTTGGCGAGAGCCGCGTCGAAACGTTTCTTCACGGCGGGGTCGGCGGGCAGTTTGTGGAAGTCGAACAGGCTCTGGTCTTCGATCCAGAATTCGGATTTGAGGATGTGGAGGCGGTCGAATTCGGAGAAGAGGTAAGCGGCGGCGTCGGAGACCGCGCCCATGGGATCGGCGGCGTTCTGGCGCGAGTAGGCGGCGAAAGTCTGGTGGGCCTCGTTGAACTGGAGGTTATACATCTGGCGATAACCTTTGTCCAGCAAGGTTGATTCCGGCAAGGTGGGTTCCAGCGCGAAGGCGCTCCCCGCGGGAATCCAACAGGCGAGCAGCCAGGGCAGCAGGGCGGGGGCTCTTTTCATCCGTCTTTCCTATTGTCCGACGCGGGCTCCGACAGCGGCGTTCCTTTCAGGAGAGTTACGGGGCAAAAAGCCCCGAATCGCTTGACGTTTGGTGCCGTGTACCCATAATCTCAGAACTTGCCCAGGAAGGCGCTCTCTCCCGCGGTATCCACCGGGATTCTCATTGCGATTTATTGTTTTGTTGTTTTTGTGGTTCCCCGGCCGGCGGAACTCAGGCCGGAGGCGTGGCGTTTGTTCGGGATTTTCGCGGCGACTATTGCGGGTCTGATCCTGCAGCCCGTTGCGGGCGGCGCGCTGGTGCTGATCGCGATCACGCTGGCGATACTTCTGGGCGGGCTGACGGTGCAGAAGGCGCTCTCGGGCTTTTCCGATCCGGTGGTCTGGCTGGTGCTGTCGGCGTTTTTCGTGTCCAACGCGCTGCTGAAGACGGGGCTGGCACGGCGGATCGCTTTGGTGTTCGTGCGGGTTTTTGGCGGGACTTCGCTGGGTGTTTGTTATTCGCTCGGGCTTACGGATCTGGTGCTGGCCGCGATTATTCCTTCGAGCGGGGCGCGGTCGGGCGGGGTGGTGCTGCCGATCGTAAGGTCGGTGGCGGAACTCTACGGCTCGGAGCCCGGCGCGACGGCATCGAAGCTGGGCTCTTTCCTGATGGTGGGCGTGTACCAGTCGGTTTGCGTGGTTTCCGCGATCCTGCTTACCGGGCAGGCGAGCAATGCGCTGGCGGCGCGCATGGCGGGACAGTTCCTGCACTATCCGATCACGTGGGTGAGCTGGCTGCGAGCGGGCATCGTGCCGGGGATGCTCTCGCTGGCGATTGTCCCGTGGCTGGTTTACCGGCTGCATCCGCCGACGATACGGGAGACGCCGGAAGCCTCCGGATTCGCGCGGCGGGAACTGGCTGCGATGGGGAAGATGACGGCGCCGGAGTGGATCGTCTGCGGCGTCTTTCTGGGAGTCTGCGGGCTTTGGATCTTTTCGAAGCTGGACGCGAGTGTGCCGCCGCTGCTGGGTTCCGGGGTGCTGCTGGTAACGGGCGTGCTGAACTGGGCGGAACTGATGGCGGACCGGATCGCGTGGGATGTGTTTGTGTGGTACGGCGGGCTGTTCGAACTGGCTCGCGCGCTGGGTGAGGCAAACGTGACGCCGGTGTTCGCGAACCGGGTTGGGTCGAGCCTGGCGGGGTACGGCGTGGTGACGCTGTTCGTGGTGGCGCTGCTGGTTTATTTCTACAGTCACTACGGCTTCGCCAGTATTACCGCCCACACGCTGGCGATGTATCCGGCGTTTTGCACGGTGATGCTGGTGAAGGGTGTTCCGCCGGGGCTCGCGGCGTTTTCGCTGGCTTGTTTCGGCAATCTTTGCGCGGCGCTGACGAACTACGGCACGACTCCCGCGCCCATGTTTTTCGCGCAGGGTTACGTGGCGTTCGGGACGTGGTGGCGGATCGGGTTTATCGTTTCGCTGGTGACGATCTCGATCTGGGGAACGGTGGGTCTGGCGTGGTGGAAGTATCTGGGGATCTGGTAAATGATTAAGAGCATTATTTTCGACCTGGGGAAGGTAATTATCCCGTTTGAATTCGAGCGCGCCTATCGGCACTTCGAGGCGCATACCGGCCTGACCACGCCGGAGATCCGGCGGCGGCTGGGGGAGGCGGATCTGTACCGGCAGTTCGAATCCGGCTTGCTCGAGCCGCCGGAGTTCGTCGAGCGGGTGGGCGGCTGTCTGGGCATGAGCATTTCGTATGAGGATTTCTGCCCGATGTGGACCTCGATCTTCCTGCCTGATCCGCTGCTGACGGAGGAGTTCCTGGAGGGGCTGGCGCGGAACTACAAGCTGGTGTTGCTGTCGAATACGAATGCCATCCATTTCGAGATGATCCGGGAGACCTATCCGCTGCTGCGGCATTTCCATGAGTTCGTGCTTTCGTACCGGGTAGGTGTGATGAAGCCTTCGCGGGCGATTTATGAGCGCGCGGTGGCTGCCTCGGCGTGCCAGGCCGAAGAATGTCTGTTCTTCGACGACATGGCGGAAAATGTCGAGGCAGCCCGAGAGGCGGGGCTTCACGCGGTGCAGTTCCTTTCGGCCGGGCAGGCCGAGTCAGAACTGGTGGCGCGAGGCGTCCGGATCCGTTAGCAGAGCAGGCCGCCGTGGCCGAGGCAGGAGACTTCCCAGGTGGAGATGCGGTAGCGCGCCATCACCGGGGGCAGCAGCAGGTCGATGACGTTGGGACGCAGGGAGCGGAAGCAGCCGGGGGCGGAGAGGATGGGTACCTGGTCTTTGTAGCCCATCAGGAGCAGATTGCCGGGTTCGACGGGGGCGAGGAAGCGCTCGATCTCGCAACCGATCTTGCTCATCGCCTGGCCGACGGCGTCTTCCGGGCCCGCGGGGGCGGTGGTGGAGGCGACCAGGATCGCCGCCGGTTTCGAGCGAAGCAGCTGCTGCAGCCCGCGGGAGACGTGCTCTTCGTTCTCGAGGACGGCCATATTGACCTGGGAACGGAGGCCGAATTTTTCGAGCTTCTGACGCAGCACCGGTTCGAAGAGCAGGCGGGCACGGTCGCCGTTCAGCGGGTCCGTGTACAGCACCGCGATGGAAGCGCCTTTGACAGGGCGCGCCTGCATGATGGGACCGCGATCCCGCAGCATGTTCAGGGAGCCTTCGAAGTCCGATTTGGACATGGCGAAGGGAGCGCTCTTGACGGTGGCGATGCGCTGGCCGGCGGTGGCGAAGCTGAAGTTCAGGGCGGTTGCGATGACGACCCCGGAAGTGCAGTTGGCCTGACGGAGGAGGTCGTCGTCGACAAGGACGCAGCTGTTTTCCGTGGCAAGCAGGTTGGCGCGGCCGCCGGGGGCCAGCTGGATTTCATAGGAGCCGCAGGCCATCTCGCCGGCGATGGCGCAAACCGCCTCGTCCTCCGGGATTTCGTCCGCTTCCAGTTCCGCGACCCAGATATTCGCCATGCCCTCCGACTGGAGGATGCGGATATCTTCTTCGCGCAGGATGTGGCCTTTGGCGAGTAGCTTTTTGCCGCCGGGCCGGAAGATCGCGGACGACAGAATCCGGCCAGTACACTCCTGAACATCGATAGTCTGTGCTCTCATGTTGGGTTGATAATCTCCTGGTCCCGTGCAAACGTCACGGTGTGTATTCACTTACAAGAGTAAGTGGAGAGGGCTAATTTTCTCAGGTTTTTTTGGACAGGAAAAATACGGAGAGTTTTGGGGGGATAGTACCGGGAAGATATGGAGGGGAAAGAGGTTAGTGACCGGAACGGGCTCGGCGTTACAGCTCAGGAAAAAGAAATCCGGTGGCTAAGGTCAGTAATGGAAAAAGCCGCCTTGCGGCGGCTTTTTTTCCGGCTGGAGTAAGAATCAGGCGGTGACGGGTTCCGGTTCGGCCGGCTGTTCTGCCGGCGTCATCTCACGCTTGTATTTGCAGCCCGCGGCGGGGCACTGGAGGAAGGCCCCGGCCTTGAGGTACTTTTCGGTGAGATAAGCGCTGCCGCATTCCGGGCAGGTTTCGGCGACCGGCCTGGCCCAGGCGACGAAATCGCAGTCCGGGTAGCGATGGCAGCCGTAGAAGGTCTTTCCGCGTTTGGAGCGGCGTTCGACCACGTCACCTTCGGAGCATTCCGGACATTTCACGCCGATGGTCTTCTGCTTGACGTATTTGCATTCCGGGTAGTTGCTGCAGGCGGTGAACTCGCCGAAACGGCCGGACTTCTGCACCAGGTTGCTGGAGCACTGCGGGCACTTCTCGTCGAGGATGACGTCGGCCTTTTTCTGCGCGCCACCGATCTGCTTGGTGGTCTTGCAGTCGGGATAGCCGGAACAGGCGAAGAAGGTGCCGAAGCGGCCCTTTTTGAGAACCATTGGGCGTCCGCAGTTCTGGCAATACTCCTCATCGCCCTGTTCGGTGAGATCGGCATTGTCGATGTCGGGCAGATCGACGGTCAGTTCACGGGTGTAGGTGCATTCCGGATAGCCGGTGCAGGCGAGGAAGCTGCCGTGTTTGCCCCATTTGATGACCAGGGGCTTTCCGCATTTGTCGCACAGCAAGTCGGTGGGTTTTTCCATCCGCTTGATGTTGGTCATGTGGGTTTCGGCGTTGGTGAGATCTTTGGTGAAGCGCTCGTAGAAGTCGCCCATGGCATCGCGCCAGTCGAGCTTGCCGTCTTCGATCTCGTCGAGTTCACCTTCCATGCGGGCGGTGTAACGGACGTCGAAGATGTCGGCGAAGCTTTCGAGCAGCAGGTCCGTCACCACCATGCCGAGTTCGGTGGGCTTGAACTTGCCGCCTTCTTTGGTGACGTACTCGCGTTCCTGAATGGTGGAGAGGATGGACGCGTAGGTGGAGGGGCGACCGACGCCGTCGGCTTCCAGCTTTTTGACGAGCGTGGCTTCGGTGTAGCGCGGGGGCGGCTCGGTGAAGTGCTGTTCCGGCTTGAGGGCGCGGAGTTTCAGTTCTTCGCCCGCGGTGACCGCCGGCAGCTTGTGTTTGAGCTCTTCGTCTTCTTCGTCCTTCTGGTCTTTGCCTTCTTCGTAGACGGTGAGGAAGCCGTCGAATTTGAGGACGGAACCGGTGGCGCGGAAGGTGTATTCGGCGGCGCTGACGCCGGCCGCCGTGACATCGATGGTGGTCTGGTCGAGCAGCGCGGGGTTCATCTGGGAGGCGATAAAGCGCATCCAGATGAGGCGATAGAGCTTGAGCTGATCTTCGGCGAGAAACGGCGCGACGTCGTCCGGGGTGCGGAGAGCGGAGGTGGGGCGGATGGCTTCGTGGGCGTCCTGGGCGTCCTTCTTCGATTTATAAACGTTGGGGGACGCGGGGACGTACTGCGGTCCATATTTGGAACCGATGAACTCGCGGACTTCGGTGAGGGCTTCTTCGCCGATACGCGTGGAATCGGTACGCATATAAGTGATGAGACCGACGGAGCCTTCGGCTCCGACTTCGACACCTTCATAAAGCTGCTGGGCGAGCATCATGGTGCGCTTGACGCTGAAGCGCAGCTTGCGGGAGGAATCCTGCTGCAGGGTGGAGGTGATGAAGGGCGCGACAGGGTTGCGTTTCTTCTCTTTCGTGCCCACGGAGCGGACGATGAACCTGGCGCCTTCGAGATCCGCGACGATGGTGTCGGCGGAGGTCTGATCCGGGATTTCCGGCGTGTCTTCGCCTTTGCGGCTCAGGCGGGCGTCGAAGTAGGGGGTCTTCTTTGCCGCGAGGTTGACGTCGAGGGTCCAGTATTCCTGTTTGACGAAGGCGCGGACTTCGCGCTCCCGGTCGACGATGACGCGGACGGCGACGGTCTGGACGCGGCCGGCGGAGAGGCCGCGGCGCACTTTGTCCCAGAGAAGCGGCGAGATTTTGTAACCCACGAGGCGGTCGAGGACGCGGCGAGCCTGCTGGGCGTCCACCAGATTGATGTTGACGACCGTGGGCTTCTCGAAGGCCTTCTCGATGGACTTCTTCGTGATTTCGTTGAACATGACGCGGAAGATCTGCGGCGCGCCCTGTTCGAGGGTTTTCTTCGACTTCAGTTCTTCCTGGAGGTGCCAGCAGATCGCTTCGCCTTCGCGATCGGGATCGGCCGCGAGGTAGATGGCATCGACTTTTTTCGCTGCGTCCTTCAGCTCCTGGATCAGCTTCTTCTTGCCTTCGATGACTTCGTATTTCGGTCTGAAGCCGTCTTCCACGTCCACCGCGAGATCTTTTTTCGGAAGATCCTTGATGTGGCCGAGCGAAGCCTTCACGATGAAGTTCTTCCCCAGGTACTTGTTGATTGTCTTTGCCTTCGCCGGTGACTCGACGATTACCAGAGCTTTTGCCATATCCTTATTAAATGCTTTCCCAGAATAAACTACCTTCCACGGCAAACCGTATCCGGACCGGCCAACCTGCACGAGACCGGCCGACCGGAAGACCGGCTGATCTGGCTACCACACTTTAACAAAGTTCCTGCCAGGTTGTTGGCGAACCAGCCCGAGGATCTCCAGTTCGAACAGCGCCGCGATGATCTCGGAGGGCGACATGTCGTCGATGGATTCGACCAGTGTGTCCAGCTGAATGGCGGCGTCGACCCGGAGTTTTTCGAGGACTTGCCGGGCGGCCCGGGCTTGTGCCGGGGGTAAATTCTGTACGGCTGGATCTGATGCGGGGTTGTTGCCGGAAGTTTCAGGGCGGGTTTCGGCGGGGCCTGAGGAAGCGGTTCCAAGTCCCTGATTTATCAGGCGTTCACGGCCTTCGTCGATGAGCCGGCGCTGCACCGCGGCGGGGAGTTCGACCACCACGTCGTTCCAGTCCTGCACCAGTTTCGCGCCCTGTTTGATGAGGAGGTTGGGGCTCCAGCTCATTTTAGAGGTGATGTTGCCGGGGACGGCGAAGACTTCGCGGCCCTGGTCCATGGCGAGGCGCGCGGTGATGGCGGAGCCGCTGTACTGGGCGCCTTCGACGACCAGGAGTCCGCAGCTCAGGCCGCTGATGACGCGGTTGCGGATGGGGAAGTTCTGGGGGAAGGCGACGCCGGTCATCGGGAATTCGGAGAGGATAAGGCCGCTCGAAGCGATTTCGGCGGCGAGTCGCTTATTTTCCGAGGGATAGACGACGTCGACGCCGCAGCCGAGCACGGCGATGGTGGCGCCGCCCGCGGCGAGGCTGGCGCGGTGGGCGGCGGTGTCGATGCCGCGCGCCATGCCGGAGACGATGGTCAGGCCCGCGCGGGCAAGGTCGCCGGAGAGCCGTTCGGCGGCGGCGATGCCGTAGGGCGTGGCGCGCCGGGTGCCGACCACGGCGATCGCGACGGAGGCGAGGAGTTCGAGGCGGCCGCGGGCGAAGAGCACGGGCGGCGGGTCGTAGATGGTGCGCAGGGGTTCCGGGTAGCGGCTGTCGCCCAGGGGAATGACGTGGGCTCCGGCGCTTCGGACGAGTTGCTGCTGGCTGGCGGCTTCCTCGAAGCTGCAGCCGCTCGCGACCGACCGGGCGAGGGCGCCGCTCATGCCGGCGCCTTCCAGTTCACTGGCGGAGGCGCGGAAGATTGCCTGGGGTGTTTTGAAGCGCTGGAGGAGGAGGTTCGATCGGCGGGCGCCGAGTCCGGGAACCAGGCGAAGTGCGAGCCAGTACAGTTCTTCTTCGTCGGTGAGCGGGGCGGAGTGTCTCGTCAGTGAGGTGGCCATGGTCGGTAACATAGTTGTGGATACGGGGCCGATTCTCATGAAAAAAGACGCGTACTATTTCGAGGGCGGGGAGCCGCAGCTGATTTT
>Ga0073936_10012313_pt1 | contig 10203 bp, 6 predicted proteins | sample AliMusrvi5mmetaG_FD_87041 | JGI IMG/M metagenome (GOLD analysis project Ga0073936, IMG submission 87041) | Freshwater lake bacterial and archeal communities from Alinen Mustajarvi, Finland, to study Microbial Dark Matter (Phase II) - Alinen... | ecosystem: Environmental > Aquatic > Freshwater >... | reverse complement strand
CCCCTAATGCACCTCCTAACCCATTTTGATACAAAATTACACTCCGACTACGCCAAACCATGGCATTAAAAACGGCCCCACAGAGAGGGCCGGTACCGGAGGTGCTGCACAATATGTAATTATGCGTTGAGATGCCGTTAAACGGGCTTTTTAGCTATATTTGCTACAGTAATTAAACCCCATTACAACATCGATTAAACCTCAATGCAGGCAGAGAGTGTTAACCAGGGTAAAAATGAAACCAAAATGAAACCTTATTACCGTTCGTTTATAAAAGGCCGTTTTTGCTATTATCGCTGTGATGTGCATTTCTGTAAGGATATCTGCAAATTTTGATTGATTAACTTTAAACCTTTTGATTTGTGGGCCTTAAACCGTCGATATTGTATGCTAAAAGTGTCACCTGGTGAAAAACCTGGTGGAAGGGAAAAGGGGAAAAAACGAACCCTTTTGGTCCTTGCGATCCAGATCATTTCACCACGGGGGTATTCGAAACTCGGTTGGTACCTATTCAGGGGTTCTGGATGTGAAACAAAGGTAAGGTATAAAATCCAAAAGTCAAAAGCCCCCCTTTAGGAAGGCTTTTATAACCAAGCGGGTAATATAATTGGATAATGAGTGCTGTTCGAAAGCGGCGATGGAAGGTGTTACAGGAGCCAACGCACTGATATCAGTTGTCCCGGCAATCGAATCGTTGAAATCGGCTTCGACGGGAGCCAAGGGAGCAAGATATGAATAGTCAATGATTGCATCGGGAGCGGCATCGCTGAAATCAGCTTCAATTCTCAGGTTTAAAATTTTCCCATTACTTGCCGCCTGCTTCCTTGTAACGATAATCTTTGTGGTATTTGCCTATAACCCTAATGCTTTAATAGCTTTCCGGGAATATCCGATCCTGAAATATCTCACTTTTTAATGGAATTCCTCAAAAAGGCAAGTGCTTTGAGAACATCCTTCACTTCTGAAACACTTCCACACTGGAAAGCCTGCTCATCCAGTGTGTTGGACGACGCCGGGGCATCATATTTCCTTATGCAATTCTTACATTCAACCAGAATGCTATTGGCTGGCCCTTCGACATTTATAAATGAAAACCAATCCGACCTGACCTTATGGTTGAGCGCACTGGAGAGTTTTACCTCGTTGAGATTAAACCTGTAGATCTCTTCAGGAGCGTTGAGGGTTAAAATGCCGTCATGACCGACGCCAAGAATAATGGAATATACCAGACGTGCGTTGATGAAATCAATGGCTTCAACCGGATTTGTATAGCTGGCAACCCTCACAGCACACAGATTTTTAAGTTGGGGTATTTTATTGGGATCGAGGTTTGCATAAGTACTTTTAAGATAATAAAGAACCGTAATTACCTTATATGCCTTTGCCCTGTTTGGCGTTTGAAAGGATTTCCGGGTAATCAATTCCTGTTCTCCCCCATGTTTTTTCAAGCCTATGCAGAAATCACCATAAATTCTGACTTTTGAACCATCTTCCGCATCATTGTACCCAAATTCAGCCTGTAAAAGATTTACCTGGTAATCCTCCTCCGGGCTGTTTATTGTCATCATTCCCTTGTCATCGATCCCTGTGATTACTGAGTAAGAGAGATTCTCATTGATAAAATCCAACGCTTCATCGACCGTTTTTACCGTAATAGTTGAATCACCTGTCTTCAGGATTTTAGGACTGGTCATGGCGCTTTTTTGGTCTGCACAGTACTTCTGTTTTAAGAATTTGAAAGCATTGATCACCATTTTCGCTTCATTCTCAGACTCACATAAAAACGATTGCCGGCTTGTTTTTTCTATTAGGATTTTATGATCGTAATGTTCGATTCCATTTTCAGTCGTCACCCTTACCCGGCTGTCATTGTTGCCATCGTTGTAATTAAAGGCGGCATGGTGAAGGTTGAATTTTATCTTTTCACCTGGTGTGCTTATCGTAACCGTTCCGTCCGGATCGATCTTCTGTAATACAGAATGCGAAAGTTTGTCATTGATAAAATCTTTTGCTTCCTCCGTTGTTGTGTATTGGGCGAAACTGTTCAATGTCATTAAAAGGAGAACTAAAAAACCCAGGTTTTTACACTTGATTCTTTGTATTTTCATAGTCGGATTTGGTTAATGTTTTTTCACTTTTGAAGATCATAGGACGTGACGAAAAGATCAACGTTACAATTTTTTCATGTTTTTCAGGGATATTTCCTACCAGGAATAATCTTTTCGACATTGATTGTTGGAAATGTTGGATGGTGCAATAGTTACACCGTATAACATTTTTACGAATAATAACCTTTTTCCATGGCATTCGATAGCGGTTTGCATGGCATCATCAGATCACCTTTAACTTTTTGGTATCTTCTTTATTTTGAAAGAAAGCTGCGTTGCTTGGAGGATTTGCAACTGCTTTCTGCATGAGATATAAATGACCCGGTCACTTTTCTATTGTATAAAGAGACGATTATAACCAACATGGTTGATCGCACCTTAAAGATATGAAAATCCGAAGGATTACTGGTCCTTCATACACCGCACTGACTGGCCGGCGTTTTTCATTGGAAATAAAGAATAGACATCGCTGTAACACCAGCGCAGACTCCGATACCATGCTGCAGTGGTATTATAAGAGGTCGCAGTCCAGAAGCTATCATCGTGATTATTGCCCGGTGCCAGGCTCCACGCTCCCGTTGCATTCCTGTAATTTGAGCAAAGAGCCGTAAATCCTGCTGAATTTAATCCGTATGTCGAATCCATGTATTCCCATCTTGTGTTACACCCTTCCTTCAATATCCTTCCAATGATATTGCAGGAACCACCGAGTGCTGTTGTATCAACCGTGTTGTCAAGAAACTTCTCCATGATGTTCCATTCACTGTGAGAAGGTACATGCCATCCGGTAGGGCACATATTCCGGCTATCGGCTACCGCAAAGAAATTGTAGAGATGACCATAATATTCTCCCTCGGCCGGAAGGTTGTGATAATCGCACCAGGCCCCTGTGGAGAGACTTCCCCAGGCGGCGCTGTCAGGCACATTGGGTATCTCCGACCCGTCACGATATTTGGTTGTTTTAAGATTTTCCTGCATCCATAATTGTGACCCTATATGAACAACCGCATAATGGTTTCCATCGGCATCGCTGCAATAGACAAAATTGAAGGTTACTGTCTGACTTTGAACCGGGAAAAACATATTTACGGTTCTGTAGATCCCTGATTTCCCGGTCAGTTTGAGTGTGTCACCTGCATTGAACTGCATGTAAACGATCGATTTGACGCTCCCCGGGCCTTGCAATTCCATTGACCCGGACAACTGGGGTCCTTCACTTATATCTCCTGTTAATTCATTGTATTTTATATGAGGGCGTTCTGTTTTGGCTCCGGTGCTTATCAGTTTAGCCGAATAAAGAGATTTGTTTGATTCAATTTTCAGGATGTATAAGCCGCCTGGAATATCACACAGCTGAAACAGGTGTTTCCCATGCTGAATAAATTCAGCCCGTTTCACGACCTCTTTCCCATCAATACTGTATAACCCGATGCTTAACCTGGTTGCTGAAGTTGCTTTAAATTTAATTGAACAATATCCCGGTGAAGGGTTCGGATATATGGATACCCCGGTTTCATTTTTGTGGGATTCATCTATTCCTGCTGTTCCATTAAGGTTTAATATGTCCGTTCCCGCAAGCGTCAGGCTTGTGCATTGAGAGAGGTTCTCTGCTTTAACGGAATCGATGATTGTGCTTGCACCTGTTCCTGCAAAACTAATCTGGTAATTCTGCGCATAAGTTTCACAGGTTGCCATTGTAATTATGATCGAGAATAAAAATGTTTTCATCTTCTTTGTTTAAAATGTTGTTAGAAAACATTTTTGTTTGGCTTGCACTTTAAAGATCTGATAACACAAAAGGATACATTTCTGTCTTCGGGGTGAAATTATAGTTTTCATAGAACCCTAATCCTTGATGCATCTGATACTACAACCGAGGGTCTTGCCATAATTGTTACGGGTCACCATCGTAGTACCACCATCAAGGTTACGTACCCATGCGCTGCCTGAATCGTATGCGGTAACCGACCACCAGTAACCAATTTCACCTATTCCAACGAAAGAGCCATCATAAGGACGCATTCCGCCCGGAAGTGCTGAGAAACCACTGATGTTGTCACCAGTATTAAAATCTTTCCAATGAGATGTACCTGCTTCCTTCATTTTCTTTCCTGCCAAACTATCACCACCCAAAAAGGCGGTCAGTGTTGTCCATTCGGCATCGGAAGGGATATGCCAGCCAATGGGTGCAAGTTTACCGGTATTTATAGCATACCAGTTATAAATTGCTCCATAAGTATTTTTATAATTTGCAGCATTATTCTTATACCAGCAATATCCGGGAGTGCTCGAGTAAATTATGTTAACCCATGCAGCACTATCTGCAATTAGCGGGATTGCTGAACCATCGTTGTATCTTGTTGTTTTCAGGTTCTCAACCATCCATGTCTGATTCCCAATCGTAACAGAATGGTAAACATTCCCATCAATGTCGGTTATGGGTATTGTTGAGTTTTCCTTTTTTTCGCAGCCGTACGTTGCCATGAAAATCACTCCAATAATTAACAAAGAATAGATCCGGATTGTTGTTAATGTTTTCATATGTATCAAGTTTTTAAGTTAAACTTATTCTTTTGGTGGTATCATTTTCACTCCAACGATTTGTCAGATGCAGGTTTATTTAATGGTTATTCAATTTTTTAATTATAACATGCAATGAATACCAACGGTAATTGATGAAAATTCCAGAAAACTTTAGATAATAATGATTTTTCAGCGATAACTATTTGATCTGTAATATAAGGCTGAATGTCATGATCATATTGAACACTAGGCAAACACACATTTAGATACTTTTCATATGGGTTTTATATCGTAAAGATAAGTTTAATAGCCTGTAATTATTCCAATTGCAAAAAAATATCTCAAAAATATTTCTCCCGGCCGGGTTTTACAATTCATGATGTAGGTTCGAGAATAAAGGCCCCGGTTTCCAGGGGCCAGAAATCATAAGGAACCTTCATCTGCAAATAAAAAGTTACCATCCCGGGCAACAATGATATGATTGAGAACCGAAATTTCAATCAAAGCGTTGGAATCTTTGACTTTCTTTATAATTTTCAGATCAGCTTCACCTGGAGTAGCTGTCATCAAAGAAAAGTGCATCGCCTTTTTAGAATACCTATACACTCATTCTTGTTATTGCGGGTTTTCAATTTGCGTTTCAGGTATCGGACAATTATCAATGTTTTTTTTCTTTCCAGGTGACAAGTGTTGTTTTAATTCTTACATTTGTCTGATTAAGATGGAGATTTAAGCAATGTTTTGACATAAACATTTTCCATTTATATATTGATTACCAACACATGCGGTAGTAGCTCAGTTGGTAGAGCATCAGCTTCCCAAGCTGAGGGTCGTGGGTCCGAATCCCATTTACCGCTCTTACAGTATCAAGGGTTTCAGAAATTCTGAAACCCTTTTTTTGGCAAATGCCTGCAAATACACCTAAAAAATTGCAACCTATTGGCTAGGCAACTTAATCACTTATTGGGGAAGACCATACGCCCTATTGCCTGATAATCTTTGCAGTTTCAACCTTTCCACCCGATATAACCCGGATAAAGTAAACTCCTGCCGGCTGATCTGATAGTGAGAATTCGTGCCTGTACTCTCCGATCAAAACTTTAGAAAAGATTTTTTTTCCGTCCATCCTGAAAAGATCAATCCTGATGTGATCATCTGTGATTGCGTCGTTGATCTCAAGTACGAAGCTTCCTTTTGTCGGGTTGGGATATACCCTGAGCGATGATGCTTGCTTTCCCGGAATCGCAACGTCCTCTTCACCTGACTGATTTTCCGGAATGAGCGGTGCCAGGCAGGACTGGTTAACAGGATCTATATACCCATGAAGATAGCCACTTGATACAACATTAACAGTGGGTAAAAAATGGATGTTCTGGCCTGCAATCATCGTGGCACTGCCACCTGGCTGAACCGTAAAAGTGTTCCCATTCCCTGCAACGGTGATTGACTGGGTGGCATTATAGCACATGGCACCGCTTACAGTACCGGTTGCCGTTGTAGTAGCAGGAATAAACGGAGGCAATACATTCAATGAATAATCTTCAACTTCTCCGTCAAACAGGGTTTCACACAAACCCGGATTGCTGCCAAACTTTGCAGCAACCCTGATTCTTGTCACTCCGGTGCGTGCTGTTTCAGGAATTACAATACTCAACGGACTTAAATTAGTGACCCCGTTCGCCACATTGGTGGCAGTTCCCAGGTCGTAGGTTTCTCCGGCGTCTGAAAAGTCACAGTCCTTGTTCCAGTCGATCCAGGCGAGGGCATGGATGGTATAGTTACCGTCGGTATTTACATTGACCGAAAGGTTGTACGACGAGTTTTTGTTTACAGTCGTTGACAAGCCCGTATAGTCGTTGTATCCAGCTGGTTTTGCTGTTACATTGTTGATCGTGTTGAAATTCACCGTCGTAATCCCGGTGCTGAACGTCATGTTGCCCGAGCAGGCACAATAAGAGCAAACACCGGTAATTGCACTGGCTGCAAGGGCAGGTTTCAGATAACAACTATATGTTGAGTTGTATTCGTAAACTGCATAGTAATACGTAGTTTCTGACACCAGGCTGGTAACATTGACAGAGGTTCCTGTCCCGTTATACACAACGAAATTTCCTGTTCCGATCTGTGTTCCGCTGCCAAATGAAGCGTTTGCTGCATAGGTGATCCCATTCACAGGATCCGTATTTACAGGACTGCCTTGCCGGGCGATCACCAGCACGGATGTTCCGGTTCCATGGGTCCAGCCTGCAGTCATGGATGTGCCTGTGATGGCAGATGAAGTAAAAACACTTGCCTGGGCTGACGGAGGTGTACATGGCGGGGGAACAATGATCGAATAATCTTCCACTTCGCCATAGTAAGAGTTGCCGCAGGGAGCAGGGTTTGGTGAGTACGCGTTGTACAATGACCTGAGCCGCATTCTCGTCGTACCGATATATGAACCGGGTGGAGGAATGAAATTCGTTGAATAGGAACTATAAGAAGCGGTTGAGGAATAGATATTTTCCCCAGCTTCTCCAAAATCTCCATCCCTGTTCCAGTCAATCCAGATTAAAAGAGAATCCCTTGTAAACCATGCCGACCTGTTTATTGAGATGTTGTAACTGGAGCCGATCTGGACAGTTGTGGCCTGCGCGGTATAATCTTCATACCCGCCCGCCCCATAGGTGGATGACTGATCTATTGAGCCCAGCCTGACCCTTGAAATATACCCGGCGTTGGAGGAGGTTGATCCGGCATTACAATAAGTTAAAACAACCTGCCTGTTCCCGGTTGGATTTGTAACTGTGGGTGTTTTAGATGTCCCCACTGTCAGTGATGTGCACTGGGCATCGAGGAAATCATTCATGGCTACTGTTGCCGGAATGTCGTAGGTCAGCCAGAAAAAATTGGTGCCATTGTTTAGGAGTTGGTTTCCGGTGATGGTAAACGAACCGTTCGGATTGGGTACCGTGGAACCAACCTGTGTGGTTGGTGCAAATATTCTTTCCGGCCCGGTATAAAAAAGCTTTGCACCAGAAATATCGGCGGAGGGATTGGTCGTTCCGATAGTGTTGAACGTAAATGAAGTGGCGCTCAAAGGGGTGAGGTCGCCGCTCGTAACTACTTCAACCCCTATGATGACCTGGTTTGCCTGATTTGGATTTACCGAAGTCGTGTTGGTTTGTGTTGTTGTGCACGAACCATACACCATGGGGGTCGAGAGATAATAGAGGGGGGTTTCCCAGAGGCCCCTGGCAAAAGTAGCCGCCCTCAACTTGCTTTCCTGGGGATTTCCGGAATAGTAAATTTCAATTTCACCAATTTTCGCATTTGGCAGCCCGGTGTTGTATGGAATCCAATTATCGGAACCCTTTTTGAAATAGACCCCAAGCTCGGTGCCGGCATATAACTGCACTTCACCTGTTGATTGTTTATTTTGAACAATGGAATAAGCAGGGATAGACGGTAACCCGGCTGAAATGTTTGTCCAGGTTGATCCGCCATTAACAGATTGGTAAACTTTAGTTGCATTGTACCCGCTCAAGGTGATCCAAACCGTACTTGCATCATCATTTTTTACAGCGATGGAGGTAATGTAGCTGGAACTTACCGGCAATGTCCCGGTAACATTGGTCCAGGAAGTTCCTCCGTTAGTGGTTGTCCAGATGTGGTTGTAATCCGCAACAAATAAACATTGGGGATTTGAGGGGGCAATGGCCATCGACTGGAGATAGTTCGTTGTGTTCATGGTGGAAATTTTGGTCCATGTATCTCCCCGGTTGGTAGTTTTCCAAACATCTGAATACCCGGCGTATAAAACTTGATTGTTCGTAGGATCAAGGATATAGGGAGTCACCCACCCCCCGGTACCGGCACTTGCCGGGGTTATTGTAGATAAGCTTGCCCAATGGTCTGTAGTCCTGTAGATTACCCCACCGTTTTGTGTCGAGCTGTATTGAACATTCACATCCGAGTAATCAATGATGCAATCCATCCCGTCACCCCCTGTCACAGTAGACCAGTTGCCGCCTGACATTAGCTGGGTATTGTTGTCCTGCAAGCCGGTAATTACATCTCCCGATACAGTACCCGAAACGCCAAGCTTATACATCTGGCTGATAACCAGGCCGCCGGACACATTGTTCCATGTGATCCCATTGTCGGAGGAGCTATTCACACCCCCATCGCTGCATTCAAATAATTTCCCATCGGTTCGGTACCGGAGCATGTGTTTATCAACATGAGTGTTATAAGAGTTTATTACAGCCCATGAATTCCCCCCGTTTATGGACTTCCATGAGATGATTCCTCCGACAAATAAAGTATTCGCATCTGTAGGGGAAACTGCAAAGGCAAGGTCGTACCAGGCCTGACCACCTGTTTGACATGTATCGTAACCCAATAGATTATGGCACGCTGTTGTTCCATCGAAAACCAACGAGAAAGTTGTTCCGCTTGTTGTGGATTTGTAGATTCCAGATAACCCGTAAGTGGATGCTGCAGCAACTGCATATACCCATGTTGGCTGATTCGGTGATACGGACAGGTCTATCCAGCGGGCACTTGCATTGCTGAATACCAGAGTCCATGTTCCTCCGCCATTTGAAGAAAGGTATATTTTTCCATCCAGAGTTGAGCCATACAATGTGTTTGCGTCACCCGGCTTATATTCCATGTCCCTGAAAACAGTGGATGTTAATTTTGTATTCCAGGTAGTGCCTCCGTTTGTCGATTTGAAAACCCCATCCGAGGTAGATGCCAGTAACGTTTGGTTGTTCCCGGGATCGGACAACAGGCGGTAAACCATTTTTCCGGTACCGAAGGAATAGGTAATGCCTGTTGTATTCCAGGTTAATCCCCCGTTTGTTGATTTAAGCACCCCGATGCTTAGGTTATCCCAGTGATCCCGATCGCCGGTCGCGATGTATATTGTATTTGACGTGGCAAAATCTGTGGGAATGAGGACATCACTGACGGCAAGGACCCCGTTGTGGTCAGTTAAACAAGTCCAGCTTGATCCATTTGTTGTTGTCACCCACAAACCTCCGGATGCGGCACCAACCCAATAGGTATTGTTGTCTGTCGGATGAAAGGAGATACAATTTACGCGGCCGATTGTCACGTAACCGTTCCCTGTACTTACAGGCCCCAGGGAAGTCCAGTTTGCCTGGAGGGTCGATCTTGAAGGTGGAATGGAGTCCAGGTAAGCTTCATAAATCTCCTGTGCTGTACGTCGGGGAAATTCCCCCGTCGCCGGATTTATTTGCCGTTCCATATCATACTCCCAGCGTTTGAACTGCTTCCACCCAGCAGCTTTCTTTTTCACACCGTTTTCAACGTAATACCCGGTGTCAACCTTGTACGGGGCCCAATAGGAATAAAAAGCATTCCTGTAATCAAAAAATGTCAATTCTGCCTTGGTTTTCCCTTGCGGCAAGCTGGCCAGCCATACCTGAGAAAACAAGGAGGAGGCCAAAAACAACAACAACGATATTAATGATACTTTTTTCATGTAATTTGATTTTAAAGCAGAGAATTAACACGATGATAGAGAAAATATGAGAATTATGATATTTAGTAAGCGTAAAAT
>Ga0073936_10012312_pt1 | contig 10203 bp, 19 predicted proteins | sample AliMusrvi5mmetaG_FD_87041 | JGI IMG/M metagenome (GOLD analysis project Ga0073936, IMG submission 87041) | Freshwater lake bacterial and archeal communities from Alinen Mustajarvi, Finland, to study Microbial Dark Matter (Phase II) - Alinen... | ecosystem: Environmental > Aquatic > Freshwater >... | reverse complement strand
ATTTAATAGATCGGGAATAAAAGTTACCGCATCATAATAATTAAGACAATAAACAGTAAAATTCCCTTTACTATAATGTCAATTATTGTGTGCAAAATATTGATTCCTCCAATTTCTCTCGCCTTGCGAAGCTATAAAATCGGCGGGGACTATGCAATGAAGGGTGATGCTCACGGGCAAAATTCACGATTTCAGCAACCCGCAACAGATTGGTTTTAAATTTATTGTAAGTCACCGGACTTTTAAATATTCGGAATTCCAGAGTAGGATAACGGGTGCTTAAATTTACGGCAGCATAATGATTATCGGTATTTTCGGTATAACCATATTCAAGATAGTCGTTTTCAGTCCTCCCGCCGATACGACACATGGTATCCTTATGTTCCATCACAAACCGAAAGATTCGCCGGATGTCACGATCAGAAAAATCACGACGATCAACATGAACATGCATCCCGACATCCTCATAACGATTTGAAAGGAGATTTGAATACTGCTCATAAAACTTTGGCCAAAAATCCAAATGGGATTTAAGGGTGGCGGGTTTAGTAACTACTTCGCGCCCGATTTCAATATCCCCGTCAAGATATTCATTTCCATTTCGGGATTCATACCGTGACAAAGAACCATCACGCTTAACATTAATAAAATCGCCAAACACGGTTTGCATATCCCCACTGATATGACCCAAGCGGCGTTGATGACGAGACTTGAGCGCAAATTCAAGTTCCACTCCAAACAGTAATGATTTATTGATAGCCATAGGATTATTTATTGATAGCGTTATATTGTTTATTTTTTATAAAATTCTTCATACCAGTTATTGAAATGCAATGCTACGTCTTTTTCGTGAGTGGTCAATAAGAAATTGTGAAAATCTTGAACGCTATTCTTATAATCGCGAATGATATTGCCCAAGGTCTTGCCGTGGATCATCTTGGCAATCAATTCTCCATCCACTTCGGAAATCCAATCTAATACAAGCAACCCATTAAATTTAGATTTAACTATTTGGTTTTGTGTATAGCGAACCCGACATTCATCAAATTCATCTTGAAGTGCTGGAAATTTCTCAACGATCCAAGGTAGATAGTCTTTTTTATTTAAATTTCTCTGATAATTTGGAAGGGTAGCTTTATGGGCTTCAATCCAATCCATTAAACGGGCGTAGTCTGGCCTCTTACGATCACGGACGCGAGCCCGTGCATTCATCGCCTCAAATGAAAACAAATTAGGATTAAAATATGTGGAAGAACAAATATACGCAAAAATGTCTTCTTCTGTTTCAAATCCGAAAGAATAATCAGAATAGTTCAGACCGATCATTTCGTGAATTTCTTTAATGTCGGTAGATAAAATTACTTCTTTCATCACATGGGAATTATCGGAAGATTCCGCGCCTATATTTTCCTCACGAATGATATATTTTAATCCTTCGTGGCCGTATTGAAGGCCAAATTGGTGTGCTAACTTGCCGATCCCATTTCCGCTAGGGGAAAATTTGTAATAATTGGATGCGGGATAAAATATATTATTAGAATGAAATATTAAATCAATTTGAAATTCCTTATAACAAAAACTATAAGTATTTGAATTTCGATGGATAATAGCCGCGCCAAATTCTGTTTCAATTAACTTTTTAATATAATCGGCGGAATATCCCTTATCTTCAATCACGGCGTCTAAATCCCCGAAAGATTTCTTTTGGGCGTATGCCTCGACCACATAGACATTCCATCCCTTTTTTACAAGAATCTCTGAAATCTCTTGGGCTATTTCAAAGTATTCGTCACGCTGGTATCGTCGTGTATTGATACCGTAAGATTTGAGTGCCGCGCCTCCCATATAATTTATTTATTTTCTTGTTCGTTCCAAGCTTTAGCAATTCGTCGTGCGTCTGCCATTGATTCATTTCGATTTTCGGCATTAGATTTACCGCAAATGGCAATAACTTTGTAAGGGGGGATATATACCCCAATGATTAAATCCTCGCCAAATTCCGGCACATAAAGATTGTCCTCTGCCGTTGCTAATCCCTCTGATTCGTTTGGATTGGTTTTCATAAATATATACTAAGGATTTTTACGATTTTGTCAAATACTTGGTTTACTGATTTCCAAAATTTCTTCCAAAATTTCAATTATTCGCGCCCGCTTATCGGGAGGTAAAAATCCATTTGGTTTTAATCCTTCCTTACAATAAGTTCCATCGGAGAACGTTCTATTGATTTCCAAGGCATTCCACGCCAAATCAAAAATTTTGTCCATAGAAAAAGGATAAAGGAAATTAAGGGAACGTCAAGTTATTTCTTGCTCCGTCCTTGTCAGTTTTTCAAATTTTGCCACATAAGCTTGATATAATCTTCCTTAGATAGCTCTTTACCGTCCAAGATTTTAAAACACATGCCCGATTTATTGTTCTTTTCCCCTCCGTATGATTGAATAATGGCCAAGGCTTGCTCTTTTCGTGACTCGAATTTACTCATTCCCCTTATAAACTCTTGCATGTGAGTAACGGTATTTTTCACGTTTTTCCCAGCGTCAACCATGCGGCTAATACTTCCCTTTAATTGTTCCGCGATTTCAAAATCGAATGAAGTAAGAATTGTATTATAAAACGTCTGATAATTGGGCATCCCCTCTTTAACATAATATTCAATTAGATTATTTTCAGAAGACAATTCTGATTTGATTCGGTGTAGGCAACAATACCATTCGCCTTTAAATTTCACCATATTTTGGTTGTTGTTATACGCTACAACTACGCCCTCTTTCCCCCTCCATGCCGACACGATAGAAATTAAATCAGTCAAATCATTAAATTTATATTTTTCGGGTTGTGGCAATCCCAAGGTTTGCGCTATTGCATCTACTTGCGATTGTGGCAACGCAGAGCAATCTTGCTTATTAATCCCCCCCAAAAAGGTAAAGGTAACTTCATCTGAACGCAAAACTATTACATTGTTGGGGGTCATAACCTCGAATAAAAGAGAATAATTAGAGTTTTGTTTAAGAAATTCCGGTAATTCGGGATATAAAATAGGTAGCAATTCAAAATCTTCCGCATTATCTTGGGAAGTATGTGAAACAGTCCCGCGAGTTCTCATATTAAACTTGTCGTTAAAGTAGTCACAAATAACTAGAGAGCCATCCTTTTTCTCAGTAATTACCCAATCTCGGAATTTCTCAGGGTCAGGGTAGGCATCCGGTTTTTCCCCATAATTCATGAATTTGGAAAACCCACTAGAGCATACTTCAAAATCACTTCCGCGCACGATTAAACTGCGATAAATTAAATTTTGCCTATTCCATTTTGCGTCAATAGATGGAATAATGAGATATGATTCAATACCGCAAAATTCCACGGGATAAGCTTTAAATCCATCGGCCTCATCGGGCAAAGAGTTAAGTTTCATACCAAGAGTCTAAGGAATTATAGCGAAAGGTCAAGCGAATAATAGAAATTTTTCAGAAAATTAATTAAAAAATAATTGGCGGTAATTAAAAAAGCAATCCATAAGATGACTGCCCACCAATAAGTTTTGACGTTTTGCCAAGTAATCGGGAGTCCAATTAGAAAAAAGATAATTAAGCGTTGCCAAAAAGTATTCATTTTTTAATTTTAGTTGAACCTTTTTGAAATTTTGGCTCGTATGGACAATTTACACATTCGCGACCACAACACTTTCCTTGTCCTTTTAATGCTTCGTGGGACAACGGTGGATAAGATTTAGTCATCGGGTATTAATACTATACCTTTTCATAAATTTGTCAAGTTCTTTTTTACTCTTCGTGAACCATGCAAATCGGCCAGCCTCTACAATCCAACCATCCTCCCATTCAAAAATTGAAACAGTAAATGTTTGAGGGATAGGAGACTTGCCCCAAAATTCAAAAATAATGTGTGGGTCGTTTTCCCTGTGATTAATAATTTCCATAGCAGAGTTTAATAATTTAACCCGTTCATTAGTAGATAGTTTATTACACGCTTTTCGTGTTTCCTCTGCCATAATTGTTCCTTTAGATTTCATTATTTGATACCTCATGGATTTCATAACGATTAGAAGGCAACCCTGTAATGTGACTAATCATTTGGCAAAAGAAAACAGTTTCATCTACCCCTTCGCATGACTCTTCCACAATTTCAATAGCTTCTTTGACAGAGCAAGCCAATACGCGATAATCGGTTTCCCTAATCTTACCATTATTTTGTTGTGTATCCGTTTTAACCAAATATAATTCAATATTCTTTTGGGTCTTCATAAATCTATATCAGTTGTAATTACAATTCCTTTATTCGGAATAACTTTTACTGCTTTATCATCCACAAAATGAGTGAATCGGGGGGATTTATCGGCAGTAATCTTCATAATCGGCAACCCATTATCTACCAAAAACTGATTAATCAACATTTTTTGTCGCATAATAAAAACGTCACTTCTCTCTTCTCCACTTTTAAAACACCTAGAAACACGGGCAGTAAAAATAGTAATATCGTATCCTTTCGCAACCCATTGTTTGACCTGTTCAACCATCGGTTTAATCGGCTTACCAATAGTTAAATCTCCCCCACTTTCATGTTCCGCAAGTGTAGAATCAAAATCTAATGCAATATGAATAAAGCGTCCCATGATTATAGACTACCACTTTTATCTGATTTGTCAAGACTTTTATAATTGATTATTCGGTTCTCCACCATCGTTTTAAATTGAGTTTTATCTATCGCCCCCGTGTATTGAAGCTTGGCCAATACTTCAAAATCTTCCGGCGTAATTCCGCAATCGGCAACCCCAACTTTATGCTTATTCAGAATACCTAAAAAATCATTTAATAGAATGTTACAAAGTTTCTTAGGATTCATGGGATTAGTCCCCAATCGGAGCAAAAGAAATCGTAATTAACAATCCATTGATAATGAGAATCGGTTAATTGTAATATAAATTTGCCTTCAACAATATCGGCATAAATTAAAGTTGCGGTAACTGTAATAGTCCCATGATTGATATAGGAATACCGCGCCCCCATAATCATAGGGCGATCTTTTCTAATTAAATTGATGTTCATTTTAATATTCCTCCATCTCTCAATGCTCTAATAACCGCTAAAGCAGTCCCCAAATCATTTCTCCCCGTTTCCCTAGCCCATTTGGCCCCCTCTATGCATTTGGCCAATACGGTTTTATCCATATATATTGACCTTTCTTCTATGTCTGCCCCATCTCCTACCCTGCGAGCATAATCCATACCACCGTCAACGGCGATAGCCCCGCATGAACATACGCGATAATCATGTCTATTGGCAGAAAATATAATATCTCCGCATTTTCTGCATTTTGCTTCATTTTGAATTAAGATTTTATTCATTTTAGTCCTTATATAACTCGCCGATAATTTTTCCTGACCAGTAAGGTTTGCCCAATACCAAGCTAGGGAATAATTTATCCGTTTTAAATACTACTCCTTCGGCTGGTTTGCCGTTAGGATATTTAACTGCATTAACTGTTTTTTGCAAGTCGCCTGATTGAAATGCACGGATAAATTCCTTAACTTCCATATTCCCGATAATTTCCACGGATGGAAGCAAATTTTCATCGCACCATTCTTTAACTTCACTAGGAGATAAAATTACTCCCGTTTGAAGGTTTTTAACATGGAATACCGCAATTTTATGCGCCATTTCACCTAAAGCATTCCCATTTACGCCATTACCATAAATTTCAGATTGAACGGCCCAATGCCCACCAGCTAATTGAAGCTTTTCTTGAATATGATACTGTCGGGCCATTTGCCAATAAATTGATTTTTCAGTATCTTTTAATTCTAAATTACGCGAACAAACATGGAATTCATTTTCGTGTAAAACTGTCGTGAAACTCGTTCCGTCCACTTTAACGGATAAAACAATTTCCCCGTCATAATTCTTCAATTCGTCCACGGCATCTGGATTAGACCTTAAATTATCTTCATCTGATTTAGAAATAAAATATGAAGGGAAATCTCCTAATGCGTCACCAGCCATAGACACGGGGATTTGTTTAATATATTTCTCAATTCCTAACAGTTCCGCGACATCTTGACCTTCCTGCCAAGCTTGAGGAGGAACGGGAGCAAGAATTGAAATAGGTAAAACAAGACCAGCGGAATAAATCCCTTTCATACGAATAGTTTTCAATCTGATTTTGTCATCACCTTCATACGTTTCGTCCACAAGACTTTTTTTAATTAAAGTATCTGGATAGACGAAAATGATAGTATCTCCTATCTTATGTAATCCTTTACGCACTACACAATTCCAGTTTTTTACTAGACATTTTTCAATACGATCCGCCCCTTCAATCGGAGACAAATCGAGAATTTTAGTAATTTCGGTTAATTTCATATACCCACCTTATCAGATTTTTCTAAATTATCAAGAAGATTTATTCTAAATTGTCCACCAAATAATTCCTTTGGCCTCTATGGGTTTCGCGCATTTTTCCCACCGTCGAGTATTTCTACTCCATTTTAACCAGCGTTCAGAACCAGCAACCGCGCCGACTAATACCCCCTCACCCACTTCTTCGATTACAATGAAATTCCACCTTGCTTCAATTAAATCTGATCCCAAACGATTAATTTGCTCAATCAGTTCATCAAAATTTTGGCAATATCCTAGATTTTTAGAATCATGTAAAACAGGGTTGCCGATTTCTTTCTGATAAAAACAAACGGCAGCGGCACGAAATACAGTAAATGGGTCAAATCCAGAAGTTTTCATAGAGTTCTTTTTTTTCGGAAAGTCCTATCGCTTTAGCGTAGGATATGAGAAAAATATCATATAATTGTTAAATTTCTTAGAATAATTATTCTCGTATGAATTTTTTGGTGTAAATATTATCGTGTTAAGTTATAATACGAGATTAATCGGAAGTCCAGAAGATTTATTATCTTTAAAAACCGTTTTAGAATGGGAACGCTTGGCCTTTAATGAAGCATCCCAAATCCAGTTTCTTGAACCTAAAAAATCTATTGTCATACTACATTCTAAATTCTATCGAAAATTACGGGAAAGTCAAGCACAAATTCCGTCGCAAGTGTTAATTCGCGGAGAACAGGGGTGTTTAAGTGCTTACCGTTCAATTAAATCTAACAAACATAAAATTAAGAAACCAATCGAAAAAAAACGATTAAGTATGAGATTAGATAAAAGACTTTACTCCCAAAATGCTGACGATAAATATTCTATTAATATCACAACCGCTAACAAGCGCAAGAAATTTAAATTTATTCTATATCCAAAACTACAAAATTTATTAAATCAATCTAATTATTGTGACCCATTAATCTATCAAGATAATAGCGGTAATTTGTGTATCTGTTTCACTTTTGACAACAAGGTAGAAAAAATTAAACAGAAATTATGCTTAGGGGTAGATTTGGGTATTAGGGTTTCTGCCGCTTGTAGTGATGGACGATTGATTATAGATAAAAAATTTAATAAAGAAAAACGTAGATTGCGATATTTGAAACGCCAATTACAATCTAAAGGCACTAAGTCGGCAAGGAAACATTTATTTAAACTACAACATAAAGAGCGCGATAAGAATAAAAATCAATCGCATTTAATAGCCAATGCTATCCTTCAAACTAAAGCAGATACCATCGCGCTAGAAAATTTAAAAGGTATTAAGGCTAAAAAACATAAATTTCAAAATAAAAATAGGATTTCTCAAGTCCCATTATTTGAATTAAGGCGCATCATAACCTATAAGGCAGAAAATACGGGTAAAACCGTAATTCTTGTTAATCCCGCTTTTACTTCTCAAATTGACTGTCTGACAGGCAAAAAAGAGGGTAAACGCGCCGGAAGAAGGTTTTATGCAAAGTCTGGATTGGTATATGATTCAGATTTAAATGCTGCAAGGAATATCGGTAATCGTTCCAAACTACCCGTTTCGTATGGCAACATACTTGATGGGCAGGGTATTGTTAACTACCCAAATGTATGTAAGTATTTTTCGCAAGAAAAACCATTACAAGCATCTACGGCTTTAGCTTAGATGTTGTTGACTTAATTAGTTTTTGTTCAGTAATGTCAAATTTTGAGAATGTAATAATATCACCAATATCCTGCATCCACATTCCAACATATTCTTTTTCAGAACATTCTTGAATATCATTATATGGTAGAGCATCATATAATTCATACATTTTTTCTATCTCTTGATTCTCAAAAGCATCTAATATAGCAATCTGCCTCGCAAATATCTCCATAGATTGAGGCTTTAAAAAGCATCTACGGATTCTATCGCGCTCTTTTTCTATATCAATAGTATAGGTTCCGGTAAAAGTAAATTTCATTTGACATCATCCCCCAAATTATAAAACCATCCAGTATAATCTTTCAGAGTTGGAATATGTTCTATTTGAGATTCTGCAATATGCGATATTGAATCTGCTTCCAATTTCGGGCCATAATGCTCCGCGCCTTCTGTTTCAAGAAATCTAACCTGTCGGGGGGCGGTTACAGGAGATTTATTAACTGGTTTCGCCCAAACAAAATATTGGTTGACGGTTTTACCTCCCATTTCAATAGTTTCCGTTCGCGCATCTTCTAAGGCAACGAAACATCTAGCGCGTTCCCACATTTTATCACCTTTTTTGATGTTCTTAATTTCTAGCCTCATAACAATTCATAGCTTTCCCATTCTTGAAAACCCCTATTTTCGCAGCACCCTTTCCCTCCCCTACCTTGGCAGATTGAACATGTTTTTCTATGCTTCTGTTTATTTAGCGATTTAATAACCCCTTTGCCAGCACACCTATAACATGTCGTTGTCGTTTCGTGGCCACAAAAGTATCCGACTTCTCCCTCTCCATCGCACGATGGGCATACTAGCGCACCACTTGACTTTATGAGTTGTTTGATGGCGTTTGTCATAATATAAGAATAGAAGAAATAAGAATAAGGTCAAGATAAATTATCGAAGATGCTTATTATTTCCGATTGTGATGTGGAGCAAACTGAATCCATCTTGTTTTTTAAATCCATAATCATCTAAAATCGCCTCGGCCTCTGGACATTTGATGTCAAACCAAAAATTGAGAAATCCTTTAGAAAGCCCGCCATAATTGCCGGTTATATCGTAATTAAAATATACTTCTTTATTATTGAGACTCATCCATTTAGTGCAATCTACCTTGTGAATCTTGGGGCTGATTACCGTCACATGGGAACCATGCTTGGGAATTTGAAGATTTTGTGTAAAGTAGTGTGCGCGAATGAATAGCCAACGGTAAAATTGAGAAAATCCAACATCGGTAACAATGCGGATAGTATCGTGCGACACTTTGAATTTTCCTTTTGCGCGTAATTGCATAAGAAAAGGATATAGAATATTCTACTTTTGTCAAGAATTAAAATGACTCGTAAAAATCATTTAGTCCCTTATCTGACATAATCGTATCTACCAAGCCTCTTAAAACTTCATAAGCACTAGCCAATCCCGCACGATCATCAAGAAAAATATTATAATAAATTTTCGAGGAACTCCAATCCAAGCTTTTATCTTTGTGCCAATCAATTACATCTTGATTTATACCGCTAATTTTTACTCCGATTTTTTCACAATATTCGCGGATAAATGGGTGACGCTCCTTTGCAGAACCGCTAAATATAACAATTTTGAATCCAATTTTGTTGCAATCTTGTAGTAGCTTAATTAAAGCGGGGAATTTATATCCTTTAGAATGGTAGTCGAACAGGGTATTATCCATATCTACAGCTATTACCAACGATTTATGCCGATTATACTCCTCAAGAAGTCGAAGATAGGCACGGGTATTATCAAGAAAAGGGTCATTAATCATAAAATATAATCACAGATTGTATTATCTAGTGTAACTTTATTTTATGAAAAGTCAAGAACTATTTACCTTTAATGTCGAAAACCCCGAAACTGCATACATTTTGGGATATTTATGGTCGGATGGATCGGTATTTTATGATAAACATAAACAAGCACATATCCGATTATTCATTAATGAATCAGACGGTGAAAATATAAAAGAATATTTTAATAACTTTTCTTTTCTTAAAAAATGGACATCTTATAGATACCATTATCCAAGTGCTACCCGTAATAATGGTCCCAAAATTCAATTTACATAATATAATCAGCTATTGGGAAAATTTTTATTAGAAATCTTAAATTATAAAAATAAGT
>Ga0073936_10012308_pt1 | contig 10206 bp, 7 predicted proteins | sample AliMusrvi5mmetaG_FD_87041 | JGI IMG/M metagenome (GOLD analysis project Ga0073936, IMG submission 87041) | Freshwater lake bacterial and archeal communities from Alinen Mustajarvi, Finland, to study Microbial Dark Matter (Phase II) - Alinen... | ecosystem: Environmental > Aquatic > Freshwater >... | reverse complement strand
GGGATAGTGTTTCATCGGTGTCGGGATCGGTATCGCTATCGAGGTCGAGACGATTTCAATATCAAAACCGACTTCGAACCCGGCACCGGGAATTCGGGAGTTGCTTCGACCTAATAGTCTTCAGCTAAACCGCTAACAGCCTTTTCCAAAGAGAACGTACATGTCCGCCACCGCATACGCAACCATCCACGGCTCCCCCGGCGAGGGCGCGCGCATGGCCGGGCTGGCGCGCCTGATCTGGCCGCTGCTGGCCGCGATGTTTCTGACGGGGTGCGTTGCGGGCGTGGTGCTGGGCGCATGGATGGGGGGCTGGACGACCGCGCTGCTGGCGGCCCTGGCTGGGCTTCTGCTGGTGCCAGGCGCGACGGCCTGTCAGCGGCGCATCGGCTCGTTTTTCAAGGGCGCTGCGGGCGAGGAGATCGTGGCGCGCGAGCTGGCGCGCCTGCCAGCCGGATGGCACGTGTTCCATGCGTTGGACGCGGACGGCGGCGTGCTGATGTGGCGCGGCGGCGATATCGACCACGTGGCGCTCGGCCCGGCGGGAATGTTTGTGATCGAAACCAAGAACTGGCGCGGCGCGGTGACGCTGGCGGGAGACGAGATCCAGGTGGATGGCGCGGCGCCGCAAAGGTCGCCGTTGGCGCAGGCGCGGCAGGCTTCCTCGAAGCTGCAGGTGCGCCTCGGGCGCGGCGGGATCTACAATGCGGAGATCGTCCCCGTGGTTTGCTTTGCGGGCGATAACTTGGCGGCTGGACGCGGGACAGCCGGCGAAGCGGTGGTGTGCAATGCGGAGTGTCTGCGGGAGGTGCTGACGGCGTCTGGCCGCAACCGCACGCCGCTGGATGTGGACGGGGTCGTCCGGGCGCTGCTGAGCCCGGTGCCGTCCGCTGGATGAACGGCTGGTTTTGAAACGGAGCGCATGAAAACAATCGCAGCAAGAACGATTCGCAACGGAACGATCACGCTGGCCGTATGGCTGGCGGGCGCATGGATGGCACTGGCTGCTTCGACGGGGCCCTTGGAGCCGGGATCCCGCGACGGGCAGATCGCCCGGCTGCTCGCCCGCGTCCTGCCGGCGGCGCATCTGCTGCAGCATCCGCTGGACGAGGAGATGTCGGCGCGCGCCTGGACCAACTACCTGAACCTGCTCGATTTCGACCACAGCTATCTGCTGCAGTCAGACATCGACCGCTTGGCCACCAATCGCGATGTCATCGGCAGCGCGCTGCGGCGCGGCGACGTGCAGTTTGCGTACGATGCGTTCAACCTCTACCGCCAGCGCGTTCAGGAGAGGTATGCGTTCGTGACGAATCGCCTGGCCGCGGGGCTCGATTTTTCGGCGAACGAGAGTTACGGCTGGAAGCGCAAGGGTGTTCCCTGGCCGAAAAACCGCGCCGAGCAGGACGAGCTCTGGCGTCTCCGGATCAAGAACGAGTACCTGGGTTATGTGGTGGCGCGCGAGCTCGACGCCGTGGCGGCGACCAATCAGGCGCTGAGGGCTGGCGCAACCAACCGGCCGCCGGCTGCGCCGACGGTGACGAACGGCGCCGCCGTCCACTCGGCCACCAACGTCGTCGCACCTCCGCCGCCCACGCCGGAAGAGTTTGTCCGCAAACGCTACCAGCAGTACCTCTTTGTGCTGCAGGACGCGGATGCGGAGTTTGTTCTCTCCCGCTACCTGGAGGCCGTGACCGGGGCCTACGATCCCCACTCGGAGTACATGTCGCCGGCGCGGATGGAGGACTTCAACATCGACATGAGCCTCTCGCTCTGCGGTATCGGCGCGCAGCTCCGCTCCGAAGACGGCATGGCCAAGATCGAGGAGATCATCCCCGGCGGGCCCGCCGCGCGCGACACGCGCGCGATTCGCCTGCGCCCCGGCGACAAGATCATCGGCGTGGGCCAGGGGAACGGCCCGATCGAGAGCATCCTCCACCTGCCGTTGACCCAGTCTGTGCGGAAGATCCGCGGTGCCCAGGACACCCGGGTGGTTCTCAACGTGATCTCCGCCAGCGACCCGAGCGGTGCCAGCACACGGTTGGTAGACCTGATTCGCGGCGAAGTGAAGCTCGAGGCGCAAGCCGCCACAGGGCATGTCGAGCGTATTACGCTGCCGGACGGCCGTGAACGCAAGCTGGGCATGGTGCGTCTGCCTGAATTTTACGGCACCCTGCAGCAGCGTCCCGGCACGCCGGGATACCGCAGCGCCGCCGAGGATGTGATGCGCATTCTGGGGCGCCTGAACGCCGAACAGGTCGAGGGCATCGTGCTGGCTTTGCGCAACAACGGCGGCGGCTCACTGCGCGAGGCGATCGAGCTAGCCGGCGCATTCATCCGCAGCGGGCCAGTGGTGCAGGTTCGCGAGGTGCGGCAGATGCACGTGCTGCCGATCCCGGACACCGGGCCTGCTGTGGCCTTTCGTAGGCCGATGGTGGTGCTGGTGAACCGCGTCAGCGCCTCGGCCTCGGAGATTGTGGCCGGCGCGCTTCAGGACTACGGCCGCGCCGTGACGGTGGGCGACTCCCAGACGCACGGCAAGGGCTCCGTCCAGTCGATTCTGCCGCTGGGAGACGAGAAGCAGGGACAGTTGAAGGTGACCACGGCGAACTACTATCGCATCAGCGGGCTCTCGACGCAGCTGCGCGGCGTGCGGCCGGACATCGTGATCCCGTCGGTCTACGACACGCTCGACCTGGGCGAGGACAAGCTGCCCAATGCCATGCCGTGGTCCTGCGTGACCGCCTCGTTCTACACGCCGGTCTGGGATCTATCCCAGTGGCTCCCGGCGCTGCGCGCGCACTCCGCGGAGCGCCTCGCGAAGAATCCGCGCTACGTCAGCTACTGCCGTCTGGTGCAGCATCTGCGCGAGCTCAACGAGCGGACCACCGTGCCGCTCGAGAAGCAGGCACGCCGCAACATGGCCGCCTCGGAGCGCGAAATCCAGAAGCTGCAGAACGAGGAGACCCGCGTGGCGGGTGACGACGGCGCCAAGGACGACGTGCTGCTGGACGAGTCGCTACACATCCTTTCCGATCTGATTGAGCTCGGCGGCGGCGCGGAGATGTCTTGGGAGGAAAAGCCGGACATCCACCAGCAGATGATGCGGCTGTTCGGAATCGGGATGTGAGGAGACTCGCCATGAAACTCGATTTCGTAAAGATGCACGGCGCGGGAAACGACTTCATCCTGCTCGACGACCGCGACGGACGGGTGCCTTGGCACGATCACATCCTGATGGCCGCGCTGGCCGCGCGGCGCACGGGGATCGGCTGCGAGGGGGTGATCCTGCTGCAGCCCTCCGACCGTGCCGACTTCCGCATGCGGTTCCTGAATCCTGACGGCGCTGAGGCGGACATGTGCGGCAACGGCGCGCGTTGCGCGGCAGCCTTTGCCCATGCCATCGGCGCGGCGGGGCGCGTTTTGACGATGGAAACGCGCTGCGGCCTGATGGATGCCGAACTGACTGAGCACGGCGTGCGGGTCTGGATGCCGGAGCCGGACAAACGCCGCTATAACATCGAGATCCCGCTCGACGGAACCGTCCGCCGGGGGCATTTTGTTCATACCGGCGTGCCGCACTTTGTGGTGCCGGTCCCGGAGGTCGGGACCGCGGACGTGGATGGCGAAGGCCGGATTTTGCGGCGCCATGCGATGTTTGCTCCGGACGGCACGAACGTGGACTTTGTCACCTGGCGCGCCCCCGACCGCATTCGCATGCGCACGTTCGAACGCGGCGTGGAGGCGGAGTCCGGCGCTTGCGGCACCGGGGCGGTCGCGTGCGCCGTGGTGGCGGTTGAGACCGCTGGCCTCACGCTGCCGGTGCGCATCCGCACCACGGCCGGCTATGAGTTGATCGTGGATGGCGACTGGCGCGACGGCACGTGCACGGGACTGACCCTTACCGGACCAGCCACGGAGGTCTTCCGTGGCACGGTGGACCTGGACACAATCAAACCGGGCGATGGAATCGAGTGAACCGGATCCTGTTCGAACCGCGGGAATTGCAGTCGGACGGTACCGTGACGCTGTTCGGCACGCGCGCCGAGCACATCCGCGCCGTGCTGGGCGCTGAGCCTGGTCGGGTCCTGCGCGTTGGCTTGGTGGACGGTCTGGCCGGCATGGGCCGGGTGCTGGCCTGCGACCAGGAAACAGCACGGCTGGCCGTGACGCTGGATGAGATGACACCCGCGCCGTGGATCGATCTGCTGCTGGCCGTGCCGCGCCCCAAGGCGCTCAAGCGCCTCTGGGCGCAGCTGGCGGCGCTCGGGGTGGGGCGCATTGTGCTGCTCGGCGCGGCGCGCGTGGAGCGCGAGTATTTTGCCACGCACTGGTTGCAGGAACGCTATTACCGGCCGCTCCTGATGGAGGGGCTGTCGCAGGCCGGGACCACGGCGCTGCCGCAGGTGACTTTCGAGCGGCGGTTCCGGCCGTATGTTGAGGACCGGCTCGACACAGATTTTCCGGACTCAGCTCGGCTGCTGGCGCATCCGGGCGCTGTCGCACGGCCGACAGGACTGGCAGCCGGTGCGCGCATCCTGCTGGCGATCGGGCCGGAGGGTGGCTGGACGGAATTCGAACTCCGGATGCTCGAAGCGCGCGGGTTCTCCCGGTTTTCGCTGGGAACGCGCACGCTGCGGACCGACACGGCCTGCGTGGCGCTGATCTCCGTGCTCGCGGCGGCATTCGTGTGGGGTGACGGCGAGCCATTGACAATGGTCGCGCGGTCAACAGCGGGAGGCGAAGCATGATCGAAGCGGAAATAAGCGCGACCGCAATGCCGCGCTCGTGGACCCGCGCCCACAGCTTGCTGTTGGGTGGCGTGCTGTTGTCCTATGTTTTCATCTCCTGCCAGGCGCTCCATGCACCGCTGTGCATGCTCGACGACGCGGCCGAGTTCGCCTTTGTCCGCGCGCATCCGTCGCTGTCTGTTCTGTGGTCGAACGATTGCTTTTTCTTCTTCCGGCCGGTGAAGAACCTCTGCTTTCTGGCCTTCCACGCGCTGCAGCCGTTCGGCATCGAATCCTGCCGGCTGCTGGCCATCGGGATCGGCCTGGTAGCCGCACTGGCGGTGCACACGTTCTTCCGGCGGATTTTCTCCGGCCGTCCATCCGCCTGCCTGCTGGCCACGGCCTGCTGGCTGCTGGCCCCGACGCAGGTTTCCTGCACGGTTTGGTTGAGCTGCGTGAACATTCAGGCCATGGCCGGGGTGTCCGCGATAAGTTTGTGGCTGTTCATGGGCGCCGGCACGCGGGAGGGGCGGGCGAGGGTCTGGCTCTTGACCGGTGCGTCGTTGACGTGCCTGCTGGCCATGCTGTCGTACGAGGGTGCCATCTGCCTGCCGGCGCTAGTGGTGCTGGTGGACTTCTTCCTGCGGCCGGAGCGGCTGCGTCAGCCCCGTGGTTGGCGGGTGTATGCTGTGGCGGTGCTGACCGCGGTCGTGTATTTGGCACTGCGGGTTGCGCGTGCGCAGGCGCCGCAGCAGATCTTCTGTCAGCACTTCGGCGTCTTGCCCGACTGGCAGGTGGCTGTGGCCGCGCCCTGGTTTTTCCTGCAGCACCTGTCGATCTGGCTCTGGCCGTTCGGCCACCAGGCGATTCTGGGCGGCTACGTGGCGGGGCAGGTGTCTCCTGCTCTGCTGGCCTGCGCCTGGCTGTGCGTGGCGCTTCTGGTGGTCGCGGGCCTGCTGTTGCGCCGTCGCCTGACGCTGGTGGGGATGGGGCTGTTGTGGTGTCTCCTGGCGTTCCTGCCGATGAGCAACATCCTGGCATTTCGCAACGGCCCGTACGGCGACTATTACCTGGCGCTGGCCGGTATGGGTCTGGCGCTGGCATTCGGCGGACTGGTTGTCCGGCTGCAGCCGTGCGGCGGCGGCGCGCGACTGGCCGGACTGGCGCTGCTGGCCGCGATTCTCTGGCGCGCTGCAGCCGCCGGGGAGACGGTCGTCTGGTCGCGGGCGTGGAATGAACCCGCGGAGCTGCTGCAGCGCACGGTGCGGACCTTCCCGCGGGCGTTCAGCGCCATGAACGAATATGCCCGGCTTTGCTATCGGGCGGGGGAGTTCGGAGAATGCCAGGCGTGGGCTGATCGTGCGCTGGCCATCGCGCCGCGCAACCGCGATTCGCACGAACTGCGCGCGCTGGCAGCCGAACAGCGCGGCGACAGCGGTGCGGCTCTGCGGGAGGTCGAGCAATTCCTGCAGTGCGGCGGCGCGAACGAGTCGTGGGGCTGGTGGTTTAAGGGGTATCTGCTCGACGAGCGCCTGGGCGATACGAACGGGGCGATCCACTGCTACGATCGCGCGGTGGCCAACCGCGCGGGCTGGACGCCGGACGCGCTTCAGGCGCAGACCGCGCTGGGATACTTTGCCGCACAGCGCGGCGATTGCCACAAGGCTGTCCGCCTCTGGGAGCAGGTCCTGCAGGCCGATCCCGCGCAGCAGGCTGCGCGGCAAAATCTGGTGCGGGCGTATCTGGAACTCGGCGAAACCAACCACGCACGGGAGTGCATGCAATGGAATCAAAGGGCGAATGGATCTACGGCCGCCGGCCGGTGATGGAATTGCTGCGCGCCGGTCGCCGGCATCTCTACGAGGCGCTGCTGCCCAGCGGTGGCCGGGACACCCCCGAGGTGGCGGAGCTGCGCGCCAAGCTGGTGTCCGCCGGCGTGCCAGTGCGCCCTGGCCAGCGGCAGGAGCTCGACGCGCTGGCTGCGGGCGGCAACCACCAGGGGCTGGCGTTGCGTGTGGGCGGCTACCCGTATGTCAGTCTGGAGCAGGTGGTGCACGACGTGCGCGAGCAGCCGCTGGCGCTGGCGCTGCTGCTGGACCACATTGAGGATCCGCAGAACGTCGGCTCGCTGCTGCGCAGCGCCGAGGCTGCGGGCGTCACGGGCGTGCTGCTGCCCGAGGATCGTGCGGTCGGGATTACGCCGGCGGTGGTGCGGGCGTCTGCCGGCGCCTCCGAGCATCTGCGTATCGCGCGGATGGTCAACCTGGTCCGCGCCATGAAGGCGCTGCAGGATGCCGGCGCCTGGCTGGCGGGGCTCGATCTGGGTGACGACGCGCGGCGCTATACGGAGATCGACTTCCGTGGCCGCATGGGGATCGTGGTCGGCGCCGAGGGCGAGGGGATCGGCCGGCTGGTGCGGGAAACCTGCGACTTTATCGCGCAGATCCCCATGCAGGGCCGGGTGGCGTCTCTTAACGCCGGTGCGGCTGGCGCGATCGTCTTGTTCGAGGCCGTGCGCCAGCGCGCGGTGCCGGGCAGGGCAACGTAAGAAATCGTGTAGCCGCAGATGAAGCCCTCATAAAGCAGCGGACGGGCAGGCGAAGAGGTCGAAGGCAATTTGCCGCGCGTAGCGCGCAAGCTTTCCCTTCGTGAACTTCCGGATTTGCTTCCGCTCCTTCGTGTCCGCTTTTCCGATCAGACGGACTGGTTTGCCAAATCATCCCCGCAGTCGGCGGAGCTGTTCGAGCAGCGGCAGGAGCGCCTGCCAGCGGTTGCCGGGGGTGATGAGGTAGACGCCGTCGAGTTCGCCAGCGAGGGTGTCGAGCAGGCTGGCGACGTGGTCGAGCGCGGCGCGCTGCTGGTCCGCGGGGTCCGGCAGCGAGGCTAGGCGCGCGAGCAGCTCTTCCGGCAGGCGGATTCCGGGGACCTCATGGTGCAGATAGGCGGCGAGCTTGTGGGTTACCGGTGGCAGGAAGCCGAGGAAGACGCGCAACCCCGGGAGGCGGGTCTGTTCAAGCACACGGCGAGCCTGTTCCACGGTGAATATAGGCTGCGTCATGACGAACATGGCGCCTTCGGCCTGCTTGCGGCGCAGGCGTGCGGTCTCAGCCGCGAGGTTGGGCGCGGCGGAGTTGAATGCCACGCCGATGGAGAAATCGGTCGTGCCGCGCAAATCGCGTCCGGCTGCGGAACGGCCGCGGTTCAGGCCAGCCACCAGCCGCACCAGGCCGGCGGAGGTGAGTTCGTAGACGGAAACCACGCGCGAATGGCCGCCGCGCTGGGCAGGGTCGCCGGTGACAGCGAGGACGGATTGAATTCCAGCGGCGTGCGCTGCGAGCAGCGTGGACTGCAGGCCGAGCGAATTGCGGTCGCGGCAGGTGACGTGGCAGACCACCTGGCCGCCGGTTTCGCGGCGGATCTGCGCGCCGAGGAAGAAATTATCCATGCGCACCGATGCCAGCGGGTTTTCGGCGAGGCTGATGGCATTGGCGCCGGCACGCAGCAGCGCTCGTGCGCCGGCCAGTACAGGTTGCCATTCGAGGTGCGGGGGAGGGTCGAGCTCGGCGATCGCCGGCAGGCGACCGTGCAGGCTGGCGAGAAACCCGCCTGGCATGGTTGACGCGGGTTGCGGATGGAGAACAACGGCCGGCGCGGCAATGGAGATAGGGCCCGGCGTGGCTACGACACGCGTTGGCGGCACGCGCCGCAGCGCAGCCAGCGCATGATGGATGGCGCGGATCGTCTCGGGTGTGGTGCCGCAGCAGCCTCCAATGAGTCGCACACCGCGGCCAGCCCATTCTGCGGCCTGCGCGGCGATGTAGGCGGGCGTGGAGAGGTAGACCGTGCGGCCGCCGATGCGCTCGGGGAAGCCGGCGTTGGGGTAGAGGCTGACAAAAGCACGGTCGCCGGCGCCGGCCAGAAGGCCGTCGAGCGCCTGCCGGATGGCGGGTAGGCCGCTGCCGCAATTGGCGCCGACCACGGCGGCGCCGGCATCGACCAGACGCTGTGCTGCCTCCTGTGCGGCGATACCCGAGGCGGTGTGTCCCTCGGCAAAGACCAGTTGTGCAATGATCGGCAGACGGCCCCTGGTTGCAGCGCGCACTTCTTCCAGGGCCAGCAGGATGGCGGCGAGGTCGTCGAACGTCTCGAGCAGCAGGGCGTGCACGCCGTTCTCGCAGAGCACCTGCGCCTGTTCGCGGTAGGCGGCGCGCACAAGGGCCTCGTCCCAGGCTTCGTCGTGCGGCGCGAGCGCCACAGGGCCGATCGAGCCGGCGATCCAGGCGTGGCCGTTGGCGGCCGCGAGCGCGAGACGGGCTGCTGCGGCGTTGATTTCTGCGGCCTTCCCGGCGTACCCCTGCGCGGCCAGCGACACGGCATTGGCGCCGAAGGTGTCGGTTTCGATCAGTTCGGCGCCAGCCTCGAGAAAGGCGGCGTGGACGCGGCGGACGGCATCCGGATCGCGCAGCACGAGCGCTTCCGCGCCCTGGCGGATGTCGTGGCCCAGCTCGTGCAGATAAGTTCCCATGGCCCCGTCGCCGACGACGGGGCCTCTGGCGAGGCGTTGCAGCAATGGTTCCAAAGGTGGCATGCGGCAGGCTCCGAGTCGATTACCAGCCTATTGGAACAGAACCGGGGCGAATGGGCAAGCCGGGTAGGGTGCAAGACACGAAGTCGCGCAGGACACGAAGCGGACAAAGGAGAGGGGCAAAGCACGAGGGTCGTTCACGGGCATGGGGCTTCAAGCCTGGAGGCACTCGCGGATCTTCCGGTCGAGGCTTTCGCGCGTGAACGGCTTGGGGAGAAAATGCACGCCGGATTCGAGCGCGCCGCGCTGGGTCAGCACGTCGGCGGTGAAGCCGGAGATAAAAAGGTACCGGGTGTTGGGGCGGGTTCCCGCCAGCCGATAAGCCAGGTCGCGGCCGTTCATGCCCGGCATGATGACGTCGGTCAGCAGGAGCTGGATCTCGCCTGGATGTTCCGCGGCGAGGCGCAGGGCGCTTTCGGGACCGTCTGCCACGAGGACCGAGTAGCCAAGGCTGGAGAGGAACATCTGTGTGATGTCGCGGACGGATTCGTCGTCCTCTGCCAGCAGGATGGTCGTGCGGCGGTTGTCAGGAACCTGTGTGCTGGTACGGCTGGCAATGGCTGGCGGCTGCGCGACTGCTGCGGCGGCGCATTGCGGCCAGTAAATCTGGAAGGTCGTCCCGTGCGCCGGGGTGCTGGCGACGTCGATGAATCCGCCGTTCTGCTTCACGATGCCGAAGACCGTGGCCATGCCCAGACCGGCGCCGACGATGCCCTTGCTGTGGGCGGCAAAGAACGGCTCGAAGATATGCGCCAGCGTTTCCGGGGCCATTTCCACGCCGGTGTCACGGAACGTGAGCCGAACATATTCGCCGGGCAGCGTGCCGGGGTGGCTGGCACAGAAGCCGTCGTCCATGGTGGCATTGGCGGTTTTGATAAAAATTGTGCCAATGCC
>Ga0073936_10012307_pt1 | contig 10206 bp, 5 predicted proteins | sample AliMusrvi5mmetaG_FD_87041 | JGI IMG/M metagenome (GOLD analysis project Ga0073936, IMG submission 87041) | Freshwater lake bacterial and archeal communities from Alinen Mustajarvi, Finland, to study Microbial Dark Matter (Phase II) - Alinen... | ecosystem: Environmental > Aquatic > Freshwater >... | reverse complement strand
TAGAGTGAATTATCATGACGCCCAGAAACTGAAACCGCCGCGTAACCGGGGCCAGGATCGCCGGAATATGGTTCCAAAAATTCCGGGATTTGCCGCCGCCTGATGGAGCTGAGCTGTTTGATTTCATCCGATTTTGGCGGGGACCCGACATGCGGGGTAGGGCCTCGGGGTCAAATGTCCGCTTTTCTCCAAAGCGGTCATTCAATCCCGGTCGGCTGAATGTCCGCTTTGCGCCAAAAGCGGACATTGAGAAGTGCATTTTTGGATCTGATCATGAGGGATGATGTCGGACCGAAGCGGATCCTTGAGTGATTGCTCGGAGACAGGCCATGTATTAATTCTCGATCGGCCCGTTTGTCCGGTTCCACCAGCCGCCGCCAAGCGCTTGGAATAGCATGACTGCATCCGCCAGGCGTGTCGCTTCGGCCTGAACCATGGTCATAAGTACGGATTGATAGCTCTGCTGGATAGTCAGCACCGATCCGCCCGACATCGCTCCCAGTCTTGCCCTCGCCTCGGCAACCCCCAGAGCTTTTCGGGCCGCATCTAGCGCGGCTGCATCGGCCTTCACTGCGTCGCTATCATGCTCAATCGCATAAAGCGTGTCGGCCACATTTTGAAAGGCCGCGACCACCGTTGACCGGTAACGGGCGCGGCTCTGGTCCAGATGAGCTTCCGCCGCCTTTTGCTTATGGACAAGCGCACCGCCTGCAAAGATCGGTTGGGCGATGCCGGCCGCGACCGACCAAGCTTGGTTCCCCGGACTGAGAAGATTTGAGAGCACCGTTGAAGCGCCGCCGAAGCCGGCGCTGATTTCCAGATCCGGCAATCGGTCGGCTTCCGCCACGCCGACCGCCGCCGTGGAGGCATGCAGCGCCGCCTCCGCCGCACGAATATCGGGGCGCTGGTTGACCAGGCTGGATGGCAGGCTAACAGGAAGTGTTTGGGGCAAAGTGAAATCCGACAGCTTGAGCACAGGCACCGTCGCTTCGCTGGGGACCTGTCCACCCAATGCGGCCAGAATATCCTCTTGCTGGGCGAGGGCCTTGCGCAGCGGCGGAAGGGCCGCCTCGGCTTGCGCTAATGCCAGGGCCTGGGCAGCGACATCGGCGCCGGAAACCTGACCAAGGTCTTGCTGACGGCGTTCGATTTCCAAAAGCTTGCGGGCCGCTGCGATAAGGTAATCTTCGGCCTGGATCTGATCTCGCAGCGAAGCTGCCTGGATCGCAGCCATGGCGACGTTGGTGGTCAGACTCAGATAGGCTGCTTCATATTGGTAGCGTTCCTGCTCGGCCACGGCGCGCATCTGTTCCACGCCGCGCCGAACCCCGCCAAATAGATCGAGCCGGTATGACAGCGACGCCTGCCCCGTAAAGAGCGTGAACTCAGGAACAGGCGTGGCCAAGGTTGGCGAAACAACCGAGGAGTCCTTCACGCGTTGCACCTGGCCCGAGATGCCAACCGCGGGAAGAAGCCCGCCTCTCTGCGCAAGATAAAGTTCGCGCGCTTCGCTCAGGGAGGCCCGTGCGGCTTCAAGATCCGGATTCGCCTTGAGGGCTTCCTCCTCCATCAGATCAAGCGCGGAAGAATGGAAAAGGGCCCACCATTTGGCGGGCACATCCGCGCCGGCAGCAAGGCTCTGGGCCGGTAGCACGGATGCCTTCGCCGCCGAGGGTGCACGCGTATAGGTTACCGTGGGGGGAGCAGCAGGACGCTCAAAATCCGGACCGACGGCGCAACCCGACAGAAATGCCGCAGCCAGAAGCAAGGAGGCACGCATCGATCTTTTGCGGGTTTGCGTCATGGGCGCGCCTCCCCCGCCCGAATTTCGTCTTCGGTATTGGACTGCGGATGCCGCTCGCGGTATTCGGCGACGGCATCGATCAACACCGGGAATATCGTAAGGATCAACACGGGCGCCAGAAGAATGCCCCCTACAATAACTAGCGCCAGGGGGCGCTGGACCTGCGACCCGATGCCGGTCGACAGAGCCGCGGGCAACAAGCCGACACAGGCGGCCACGCAGGTCATGACCACCGGACGCAACTGGGTGGAACAGGCTTGCCGGATCGCCTCGCGCCGCGAACTGCCATGCCGTATCTCGCCATTGAAGGCGGACAGGACGATGATGCCGTTCATGATCGAAATGCCGAAAAGGCCGATGAATCCGATCGCGGCTGAAATGGACAAGGGCGTACCGGTCAGGGCCAGGGTGAAGATGCCGCCGACCATAGCCATGGGAAGGACAGAGAAAGCCAGCGCCATGTCCATCAGGTTGGAGAAGTTCAGGAACAGCAGCAGAGCAATCAAAGCGAGAGCCACCGGAACAGCCAGCTCCAGCCGGGCGATCGCCTGCTTGTATTGATCGAGCTCTCCGACCCATTTCAGCCGGTAACCGCTTGGCATAGGCCCCATCTTTGCCACAGCCGCCTGGGCCGCGGCAACGGTGCTGCCAAGGTCGCGTCCCCGAACGCTGAACTTGATGGGAATGTATCGTTCCTGCGCCTCGCGGTAGATGAATGACGGTCCCGTTTCGAGCCTCACATGCGCCACCGATGAAAGCGGCACTTGGATCGTGCCACCCGAACCATCTACGGCCTGGGCAGGGATGGTCAGGCCGCTAATGGCCTGAAGGCTATTACGGTCGGGCGCCGACAGGCGGACCATGATGGGGAAATTCCGGTCGCTGCCGTCTTCGTAAAGTGAACCGGCCTGTTGCCCGCCGATGGCGGCGTTGATCGTGGCATTGATATCCGCAGGCTGCAGCCCGAATCGGGCCGCCTCTGCCCGGTCTATGTCGATCCGAACCGTGGGCTGGCCCAGGGTACGCAGCACCTGCAAATCGGTCACGCCGGGCACCTTGCTCATGACCTGGCGGATGCGGTCGGCAACGCGTTCCAGGGTGGCAAGGTCGGGACCGAACAGCTTGACCGAGTTTTCGCCCTTCACGCCGGAGGCAGCCTCTTCGACATTATCCTCGATATTCTGGGAGAAGCCGAACGTCACGCCGGCAAATTCGCGCTGCAGCCTGTCGCTCAGTTCCTCGGTGAGCTTTTCCTTGGTTACGCCGCGCGGCCATGTGTCGAAAGGCTTCAGCGGAACGAAGAACTCGGCATTCTCGAAGCCGGTGACGTCGGTGCCATCATCGGGCCGGCCATGCTGGGAGACGACGGTCACCACCTCGGGAAATTCGCTGATCACCTTGCGGATCCGGCTGACATAGGGTTCGCTTTCGTCGTGAGAGACCGATTGTGGCATGGTCGCCCGAATCCAGAAATTGCCCTCTTCGAGATGCGGCAGGAATTCCGTGCCCAGGCTGTGCGCGGCGAATACCGCCAACAGCAGGATCGCACCGGAAGCGACTAGGATTGGCCGGCGGGTGGCCAGCGCAAAGTCCAGGGCCGGCGCATATATGCGCCGCAGCCAGCTTACGGCCCTAGTGTCGGCATCGTTCAACACATGGGGGAGGACGATGGCCGACAAGGCGGGGCAGATCGTGAAGGTCGCCAGAAGACCGCCCGCGATGGCATAGGCATAGGTGCGGGCCATGGGACCGAATATGTGTCCCTCGACCCCTGACATGGTGAACAACGGCACGAAGCTGGCGATGATGATCGCCGCGGCGAAAAAGATGGAGCGGTTCACCTCCGACGCCGCGTCCGCGATGGTCGCCAGACGCGTCGTCAGCAGGTTGCGCCGGCTTGTCGGGCCCGGCGCGACCCTTTCGGCTAGGTGGCGGTATATGTTCTCGACCATGATGACGGTGGCGTCGACGACCAGGCCAAAATCGATCGCGCCGACTGAGAGAAGGTTCGCGGATTCGCCCGTCAGCATCATGATGGCGACGGTGAAGGCCAGGGCAAAAGGCACGGTCGCAGAAACGATTAGGGCGCTGCGCAGATTGCCCAGGAACAACCATTGCACGGCAAATATCAGCACGATGCCTTCCACCATATTGCGCAATACGGTGTTGGTCGTTACGGCAATGAGGCTTGCCCGATCATAGATGGTCCGGACTTGCACGCCCGGCGGCAGGATGCCGCCGGCGTTGATGGCGGCGATCTCCGCCTCCACGGCCCCGATTGTGGGCTTGCTCTTCTCGCCGTGGTGCATCAGGACAATGCCCTCGACGACGTCATCGTCCCTATCCTGGCCGGCCTGCCCGAGGCGCTCTAGGTTGCTCACCCGAACCGAGGCGATATCCCGGATCAGAACCGGGGTGGAACCATGCGCGACCACCAGAGTTGCGCCGATCTGGTCAGGAGAGCGGATCAGTGCCTCCCCTCGCACGATCGCGGCCTGGGGACCGATCTTCAGGGTCTGGCCGCCGACATTGCCGTTCGCGCTATTCAGCGCCTGCAACACCTGCGCCAGCGACAAGCCATTGGCCTGCAACTTGGCCTTGTCGATGGTGACTTCGAAACTTTTGGTGCGGCCGCCCCAGCCGGTCACGTCGATCACGCCGGACACGGCCTTAAGCCGGCGCACCATGACCCAGTTCTGCAATGTCTTCAGGTCGGTGAGCGAATAGCCCGGCGGCCCTACCAGCCGGTACCGATAAATTTCTCCCACCGGGCTTTGGGGTGACAGACCGGGCAGAGCCCCGTTGGGCAGCGGCGACAATTGGGAAAGCCGGTTGATGACCCGCTGCTCCGCCTCGTCATAGCTGAAGTCGTAGGTGAACTGCACCAGGACATCGGACAGTCCGAAGATGGACGAGGTACGGACGCTGGAGACATGCGGAATGCCGGCGAGCTGCACCTCTATCGGAATGGTGATATTGCGCTCGATATCCTCCGCCGACTGGCCGGAACTTTGGGTCACCACATCGACAAGAGGCGGGACCGGGTCGGGATACGCCTCGATGTTCAGATTCAGGAAGCCGACCAATCCAACCAAGAACATGGCCGCCATGCCCACGATCATCAGCCAACGGTACTTCAGCGCGAACGCAACGAAACGGCTCACGCTATTCGCCCTTGGCCGCGCGGTCGATGAAAAGGGCTCCGGCGGTTACGACCCGCTCGCCGGCGGCGAGGCCCCCTAGGACCTCTAGCAGTCCATTCTGGCTACGGCCCACTTTGATAGGTCGAAGCAGCAGTGAGCGGTTGGGCCCAATCACCCAAACCCGCGCCTGCGCTCCATCATAGACGACCGCCGAGACCGGAACGGCCGTGGCGGTCCTCCCCGCGGCCGAGATGATGGAAAAGTCCGCAAACATGCCCGGCTTGACCATCCCGTTTGGGCTGGACATCACGGCGCGTACTGGCAGCCGATGGGTCGCCGCGTCGACCACCGGCGCGACATAGCTGATCCGGGCATTGAAAAGACGGCCCGGCAGCGCGGCCAACCTAGCCTGCACTGGATCGCCCACATGCACCCGTCCGGCATCCTCCTCGCGCAGATTGGCGACCAGCCATACTTTCGAAACGTCGCTGATGGTGAACAAGGCCGTGGTAGCACCATTGGCGGTGGAGTTGATGTACTGGCCGGGACCCACCTGTCGCTGCACCACCATGCCCGAGATTGGTGAGGCGATGGTGGCAATGGCGTCCTGATCAGGTGTGGTCTGCCTGGCAAGCGCATCGATCTGGGCATTGTCAAACCCCAGAATATTCAGGCGGCTGCGCGCGGCGGCGAGCGTTGACTCCCCGGACGTGACCGCGGCACGCGCGGCGGCCAGATCGCCGTCCGCCTGTTGCAGATCACGCTCAGATGCGCCCTGGACCGCGAAGAGGGCCCGTTGGCGGGTTGCATTTGCCTCGGCGGTGCTCAACTGAGCACGCGCGCTGGCAAGGCTGGCCCTGGCCGCGCGCAAATCCGCACGGCCTTGGGCGAGCTCCGTTGCCTTCACGAGCGCCAGGGGCTGTCCTTGGCGAACAGCATCGCCGACTTGCACAAGGACCTTGGCGACCTGCCCACTGAAAGGCGAGAAGATGGAAACCGTGACATCGTCCGCCGTCGTGATCTGACCTTCCGTCTGCTCCTCTTCGGGAAAGGAATGGGCACGGATAGTGGCTGTGCGCAGGCCTTTCCATTGATCATCGGTGGGACGGAAGTTGCCGCTACCCCTGGCTTCAGGTCCTGCGGACTGCGGTCCGGCGCCGAGGCGAAAGAAACCGCCTCCCCAGACAGCGATTGCAGCCAGGCAAATCACAACGACCAAGACGACTTGGATCCTGGGCTGCGAGAAAAGCCGCCTATCAAGAGCAGGCCATGACATCAAAATCTTCCTCGACCGGCAATCGAGCGGATACCGCTCCCGGCATCATGCAAATTCTCGAACACATTATTTCCCCAGGACCTGGACAGCCCACAGCGTTTTCCCTTTCGGGGAAAGAGCGCCGTTCTATAGCCCGGTATAGGCAGCGGGAATACTTACAGATTTGCCTAGACAAGAGTCCCGCGCCAGCGAGCAATTGGGCGCAATCTACAGTCTATGATTACATATTTTTAATCGAGAAAATTCACCCGATCTGGATTTTGAACCGTCATTGCGGCGGAAGTTGAAGCGTCTCTCAGGTGAACGTCCGCTTTACGCCAAAAGCGGACGTTCACCCGCTGCCAAGGCCACAACTCCACGGCTTTAGGTCCGCCATACGCCAGAGCGCATTGCGAGCAGCCTTCTGCCTAGCTACTTCTGTGAAAAAAGGTCTGCTCGGTCAATTGTGACGCGCACCGTGCGCAACTGGACCAGGCCCTCCGCAAAAAAGACCTTGGAGCGGGTACCTAAGGCATCCGGCGACTCTCTCGAGCCGGCTCGATGGGTCTCAGACATGGACATAGCCCAACCGTCAACCTCTGATCCACAAGGACACTTTGACCAATGCGCGCAATGTTCGCTTTGGCGCAAAGCTGACATTTGGCTGAGATGGGCTGAATGGATGGTCCTGCCCCACAGCGGCCATTTAAAAGCAGCGAATGCGTTCATTTTAGCAAGGCAGGGCGAAGCTCGTTGCAGTGCGTTTTCGGCAATTCAATCAGTTTGTCAGATTTTGGTAGAAGCGGTCTATTCCATCTCTCCGTATAGAATGACGTTTTGGTCAGCGCCGCGAATCGTCACTTCTCGCGCTAGCCACCCGCCGCTTACCCATTTCCCGTTAAGCCAATGGAAATGCGCGAGTAAGGAAAATTTACCTGCGTGGATTTTGGAAAATTGGAAGGCTCCATCTAGTTCGCATTCAGTCTCGACTGCTCCAGGCGCTTTGCGAATGCTGGATATGGCGCTATCATACTGCCAATCCATCAAAATGTGAGTGCCAGAAAGCGGAATGCTCTTGGCGTTCGCACCGCTATCGGGAACGAGGACGGCTTGATTACAAAGAAAAGTGGAGCGATGGCGGAACAATATTTTTCCACTTCCCGTTATCGTCGCATTTAATGCGCCTGTTTCGTCTTGTGCTTTTGAGGGTCCCAGGATCAAAACAAGGCCGATGGTCACAAGAAGGTAAATTAGCTTGCTAGGTCTGTTATTGCGCGATTTCTGCATTCTTGTCCTCATGCTCTTTCTGCCTGCCGCCGCCGAGAGCGGCAAATAAAGCGATTGTGTCGACATAGCGAGTGGTGTGCGCCTGAATGAGCGCGATGGATGTCTGCTTATGCGCCTGCTGCGCCAGTAGAAGGGTGACACGGTTAACCTGGCCGAGCTCGAGCTGCCGGTGCGCCAAGTAAAGGCTGTGTGCTGCAGCCTGTTCCGCCACCGCCGCCGCGCGCTCGGTTTGGGCATCAGCGGCGATGGCGTACAAAGTATCGGCGACATTTTGGAAGGCCGCGATGACCGCAGCTGCCAGGCGGGTAACGAATCTTCTGTCTATCTCGCTCATGGAATCCCGGGGCTAAATTTATCGAATCGCCTAGAATCAATTGCTAAGTCGCACCATTATCCGCCCGACCAACCTGCACCGCGAATTTCCGCTTTGGGTCAAAAGCGGTCATTCGTTCGAGGGCAGCCCAATGGCTGCTTTTGACCCAAAACGGACATTTAGGCCTAGTCAGGGCCAGTTGAGGCGCGCAGGGCGATTCAGTTAGATCGCAGACCTACAATGCGGCAGGCAATCAGAATGTTCTCGTCCCGATACCAACTCGCACAAATTCTGTGATATCCGTCAGCTACAAGAAGAGGAACGTCCTTTCCTGCATCGCCGCGCACCAGCAGGACTGGCGACATCGGCTTTCCCTTCTTGATTTTCTTGAGGTCTTCAATCACATGGGGATTGTCGCGTGAGAGCAGCGGCAATCGACTTGCACGAAGCAAATCCTTCGCCTTCTTATGTTGTGTGGGTGCCTTACGCAGCGCTGCCACGAGCTTGCGCGCCACAGCGTCCTCCAACGCCAGGGTCAAATAGTCTAGGGCCGCAGGAAAGTCGTGCGCCTCAGGTTTATGTTTCCAGATATCAAACATCTTTATCTCCAATGAATTATTTCCGATGATATATAATTCATCCTCAACTTCTGAAGCCCCGCACTGACTTAAATGTCAGGGGCTAATCGCGTGTATAGCTTCGTCAACACTGTGAAAAGTCTGCGCTGCGCCCAAGAGGGGGAAAATCCCATACTTTTCAATGGCCTGCTGCGCTCGAAGCGATTCTAGACGAGCGATATAGAATCTAGTTCCCCGATCATTCCAGAAGTGGATTGTGGCAATTAGGGCCTGCGCACCAGTGAAATCAATCTCTACAACACTGCTTGCTTCAAGGACGATCGCACTTATCGGCTGAGGTGCGCCAAGGACGGCCTCTTCCAAAGTTTTTCGAAAGATTTCGGCGTTGAGGAAGAACAGCGGTGCCTGAAATCCAACGACGACGACACCTGGCCAGGTTGCGCCCTTGAACTTTTGGCTTGCGGGCCACCAAACTGTTGTTTCTGGAACTTGTTCAAATGAGACAGCGCGCGTCTGGGTAATCGTCCATACACCGTGGAAAAGCGACAAGGCGATGCCCAACCCAACCCCAATCGCGATTGGCAACACGACTATTGCCGTCGCAGTTATTATCAGCAAGGCAAACTCGGCACGGCTACTCTCAGCCACATTCTTAATTATCCCAAAGCGAAAAATTCGCTGTGCAACGAACATCAAAAGACCCGCCAACGCCGCTAATGGCACCGTCGCAAGCAGTGGTAGACCAACCGCAAGAAATGTCGCGACGATTACTGCGGCACAAAGCCCAGCAAGCCTCGATCGGCCTCCGCTTTCGGCAACGATGGCCGTTCGCGGTGGGCTGCCATTCGCAGGGAAGCCTCCGAGCACGCCGCTGAGGATGTTGCTAAAACCAACGCCTAGTAGATCGCGGTTGATATCGACTCCATCGACCTCGTTGGGAAATGAACGCGAGGTAGCCGCCGTCTGGATCATCACCACCAACGCAACTATCAATGCGAGGGGGAGCAGATTAGCAAAATCAGGATAAGCGAGACGCGGGACCGTTACTCCCAGTGGGCCAAGCTGGACCGTTCCCAACGTAGCAACCACATGCCCTGTCTCTCCCAATGACCATACGAAAAGGCTCGCCAGTATCACGGCGATCAGAGCGCCTGGAAGGCGCATATCAATCCTTTCGCAGACGAAGGTTATCGCAAACACGGATAAGCCGATTGCCGCTGTGATCGGATTGACGTGGGAAAGGTTCTGGATGAGCGCCGAAACGGTGCCGAAAAACTCGCCCTGCCCTCTGGCTATACCCAGGAGCGCAGGTAGTTGGGACACCACGATATGGATTGATATGCCCGCCAGAAACCCTGTGACCACGGGCACAGAGAGCAGACGCGCAATCCATCCCATGCGAAAGACGCCTGCGGCGACAACTATGGAGCCAACCAGCAGGGCGAACATGGCGCACAGGGCCATGTAATGCGGCGTTCCAGAGACAGCCAACAGGGCCAGACTGGCGGCAAAGATCGGCGTAATAGTGGAATCGGCGCCGACAGAGAGAAACCGGTTTGATCCCAGAAGATAGAAGCCCAGCGATCCTGCCACGAACACCAGTAGACCCGCCGTTGCCGGCATTCCTGCCAGTCTTGCTGTCGCGATCTGCTCAGGAATCGCCACGGCCGCGACCGCCAGGGCGGCCACCAGGTCATGTCCCATTTCTTTGGTGCTTGAGGGCAGCAGGCCGTGTCGGTAGCCCCGCATAACGTCGCCCCAAGATCTTCCGCTAGTCATCCGTCGCCCCCCGTGACCTTTAATATTACAGTTTCTCCCAATAGCTC
>Ga0073936_10012300_pt1 | contig 10210 bp, 1 predicted proteins | sample AliMusrvi5mmetaG_FD_87041 | JGI IMG/M metagenome (GOLD analysis project Ga0073936, IMG submission 87041) | Freshwater lake bacterial and archeal communities from Alinen Mustajarvi, Finland, to study Microbial Dark Matter (Phase II) - Alinen... | ecosystem: Environmental > Aquatic > Freshwater >... | reverse complement strand
CGCGATCGGCACCGGCACCAACGCGCCCGACCAAGGCGGCACCGTCACCATCAGCGCCGATTACAAGAAACTGATTTACACCCCCGCCCACGGTTTCACGGGCGTCGAAACGTTTACCTATACCGTGACCGACGGCGACTCCTCGGACACCGCGCGAGTTTCCGTTAGGTCCACTGCCGGGGAAATGGTGGCCAGCCCGGATTCGTTCCTGATCTTCCGCGGCAGTTCGGCCAACCGCCTGGCGGTGTTGCTTAACGACCGGGTGATTCCGGATGCGGGACAATCGTTGTTCATCACGGCGATCGACACGGATCCCGGCAATCTGACAAACCCGGCCCATCGCGGCACCTTGGAGATCGTGGAAAACGGCGCGGCATTGAGCTATACCCCATCGCCGGACAACTTGGTTTATCCATATATCGAAACATTCAACTATGAGATTTCGTCCGGCGGCACCACCCGTGCCACCACGCAAATCCAGTTGAATATCATTGACCGTGTCGGCGCCCGGAACCTGGAAACCAACAACGACAAGTTCACCGTGCGCGGCGATTCGTTCGGCACGTTGCTGCCGGTGCTCGCCAACGACAGTGTATTGCCCGCCGGCACCAGCGCCTGGACCATCACCGAGGTCACACCTCCTACCGCGAATGTCTGCTCGCCATTTTTGTTAGGTGATTTCCCCGATCCCGCCGCGCTTGCGGCCCGCCTCACCGCACACGCGGATCCGCTTTCGCAATACCTGTGGGCGCGCATCACTCCCGCAGCGCGCACATCGCTCGCCAACACAGCCAACACACCGCTCCAAACGCGCATCACCCTGGTCGCGGAATTCAACACCATCGTCGAGGCCGGCACCTCGATCTATGATACGACGCGCTTCACCGGCGTCACCCTCCGCACCCAAACCCAGAGCCTGCTCACCCAGGGCGTCACCGGCGAACAATGGATCGTGCTCAACCGCCTTTTGTTAGAAGACGCCTTCCCGACCCTGATCCGGCAAGCCTCCGGCGGTGGCGCGGCGCAAATCAGCGGATCCTATATCCTCTACGCGCCGCAACCCGGGTTCGTCGGCACGGAACGATTCACCTACCGCGTGTCCGACGGGCTCGGCGGCACGGGATTTGCCGAAGTCATCGTGCGCGTCGGCGACATCAGCGTGAGTGACGACCATTACACGCTGCTCGGCAACGGGCAACCGGTGGCCCTCGATGTCACCGCCAACGATGGCGTGCTGCGCACCGCGTATCCTGCCACCCCCCAACCGTCCGAAGCGGATTTCACCCTCGCTCCCGAACCGGGCATCACCGTGCAACCGTCCACCGCCGGATCCGCCGTCGTGGATGGCTCGATTGTTAGATTCACGCCTTCCGCAGCGTTTGCCGGGAATGCGGTCTTGACGTATTGGGTCGAGGACGACAGCGGATGCCAATTCCCGGGCACGGCATATCTGGACATCCGCGCACCGGGTGGCGACCGGTCCACGGCGGTGGTTTCCGTCGTGGTGACCGGAGTGAACGATCCGCCCAAGATGTTGAATGCGGATCCTGGTGCCACGACCGACAAGGTGGCCACCCATCCGTTCGCGAATGCGACGGTCATCGAATACGACGACCAACGTGCCGAACCCGTGCGCATCCGGGTCACCTATCCGGTTTCCCATGGGGTGCTGACCGGCGGCTTCACCATCATTTCTCCCGGGGTGATCGAATTCTATGGCACTGCGGCCCAGGTTACTGCGGCGCTGCGGGCGCTGGTATTCACGCCGGTGATGGACCGGATCACGGTGGGCCAGACGGAAGACACGCGCTTTACGGTGTCGTTGGATGACGGTCATGTCAGCACGCCGGTGATCGTGGACTCGGTGGTCACGACGGTCACGCCGGTCAATGACCCGCCGGTCATCACCGGCACGGTCGCCGGTCAGAAGGTCTATCAGCACTCGTCCCTGCGGCCGTTCGCCGGCGTCAATATCACCGATCCGGATGACCTGACACTCCAACCGCAAACGGTTTCGGTCCAGATCGACAACCCGCTGAAAGGCGGATGCTCCAACTTGGGCGGGTTCACGCAGACCCCGGCTGGCAGTGGGATCTATGTTTTCCACGGCACGGCCGCCGCCGCCTCCGCAGCCCTGCGCGCGCTCGTCTTTGATCCGACGCCGGGCAACCGGGTCACCTCGACCTCTCCCGAAATCGTCGGGTTCACAATCACGGTGAATGATGGCTTTGCCGCACCGGTGGTCGATGCGATCACCACGGTGGTGGTGAGCCATGCGCAGGTGGATCGTCTGCTGGCCTTGGATGCGGTCGGCCAGGATGAAAGCCAAAACACGGCGATGTTCGGGATGAGTGTTGCCGTCAGTGGCAATACCATGGTGGTTGGCTCGCCCAAGCGGGACACCCCGGCCGTCGATGCGGGACGGGTGTTTATCTATGAACGCTACGCCGGGTTTGGCGCACCGTGGGGGCAGGTAGCGGAAATCACGGGGTCGGATACCGTGGCGGGCGATACCTTCGGCCAGGCGGTTGCCATTTCCGGAGATGTGCTGGTTGTCGGGGCACCGTGCGCCAATCCGGGGGGCATCAACGATGCGGGGGCGGTGTATGTTTTCCGCCGCAATCCGGCGAATCGCAACGCCTGGCTCCAGTCAGCCAAGCTGGTGCAATCCGTGCCCAACCCCGGTGGCGGCGACCTGTTCGGCAGCTCGTTGGCGCTCCAAGGGGATACGTTGCTGGTGGGCACCCCCAATGCCAACCTTTCCGGAGCGCCCAAGAGTGGCAAGGTCTTCGTCTTCCAATACGCGAGCGGCACATCCACTTGGACTCTCTCCCAGACATTGACCGCCGCCGTCAATCTGTCGTCCGGCAATTCCTCCGACGGCGAATTCTTCGGCTGTTCCGTCGCCATGGACGGCAACACTGCGGTCATCGGCGCTTGTGGTGCCAACCGCACCGCCTCCACCTCCCTTGACCGCTGGGATTACGGTGCCGCTTACATTTTCACCCGCACCGCCTCCGGCCAACCGTGGTCCGAACTCAAACGGCTGGATGAATTCACCGACGCCGCCGCCAAGGCCAATGACGGGTTCGGCTATGCGGTGGCCATCGCCGGCGACCGGATCATCGTCGGTGTGCATTCCGTGGGCGGCGGCCTGTTAGGTTCCGTGGATACCGGCCGGGCCCGCATCTACGAACGCGACTTCGGCGGCGCCAACACTTGGGGAGTGGCGCGGAAAATCACCGCTTCGGACGGTCTCCATACCTACGGTTATGGTTTCTGCGTCGCGATCTCCGGGGATCTGGCACTTATCGGTTCGCCCGTCGGCACCAATGGAACCGGGGAAAACCGCGGCTTCACCGAAGCCTATCGCCGCAGCCCCGGCACCACCCCGACTTGGACGATGATCGACCGCTTCACCCCCGGTGCGGCCCTCGTCAATGATCATTTCGGGGCTGCGGTGGCCTTGGATGGATTCACCGGGGTCATCGGTGCCTCCCTGGACTCCGTCAACGCAACCAATATCGCCAACGCCGGCAGCGCCTTCGTCTATCAATTCCAATACGATCTCGGCCCGCGTCTCACCATTCCGGTTGCCGATCAGTTTGCCACCGAAAACACGCCCTTCACGTTTGCGGTGAATCCCGCAACCTTCGATGACCCGATCTATCCAGGATCGCTCACCGTGTCAACCCGCCTGGCGAACGGCAATCCGCTGCCCGCCACCGGATGGTTGTCCTTCAATCCCGCCACGATCACTTTCTCCGGCACCCCAACCCCGGCGAATCGCGGCACTTATGATCTGGTCCTGGTCGCCACCAATCCGTTAGGCACCGCGTTGGTCTCGAATGTCTTCCATGTGACCGTGGCCACCACCCTGAAGAGCGCCTATCAGGCATGGGCCAACGCCCATTTCCCGGAGGCGGCGCAGGGGATCCTCGCTCTCGAAACCGACACCTGGGGCATGTCGGCCGACCCCGATGGCGATGGCATCAGCAACCTGTTGGAAATGCTCTTCGGAACCCAGCCCGATCACAAGGACCCGTCGCAAGTCACGTTCCAACGGATCAGCGACTCCCAGGCGTCCCTCACCTTCCCGCTGTCCAAGGATTTCCCGCTGGCATCCGCGCATGTGGAATGGTCCTCCGGCTTGAACGGATGGTCGCGCTCAGGCGTGGCCATCACCACACATGAGGATGCCCAGGGCATCGTTTGGGTCACCGCCGTGATCACACCATCCGCTCCCCAGTCAAAACTCTTCGTCCGGGTGGCTGCCGATCCACCATGACGGCCGTTTATGGGCTACGAGCGGGTGTTGGGAGGAGTTTCCTGGGAAACCACCGCGCAGGCATGCCCCGCACATCGCTCCGCGACAGCCTCCTGGTGGGGAGCAATCAACCTAAATGGGAAAATGAGAACCACTGATTACACTGATTTAACTGATTTGGAATACCTTATGTCGCTAGGTCCGCTCACCCAGAAGGTGAATGGTCTAACTTTTCTTTCCAATCCAAATCTTTCAGAGAAATCAGTATAATCAGTATAATCAGTGGAAATTGCCGCCCGGCGGACCGATTCCATTTTCCCGTCTAGGATCAAGGCTCCAGGCTCAAAACGCGTGGAATTTAGCAGGCGATAAGCCGCCATGGTTTCATTCCAGCCGCCGGTGGCGGCGCGTTTCCTAAAACATTTTTGAAAAAAACTGAAAAAATTGCTTGCATCCCCCCCTCATGAGAGGTCGCATATACATATAGTTCGCTGGAGAAAGGTTCATCACCACGCTTCCAACGGGCTAGGACCGGGGCCCCAGGGTCTGAGGGGCGGCGCGTTTGCCGCTCCGATTCTGCGAACCGAAAACCAAAAACAAGCAAAAACGAGTAAATACAACCAATAGAGTCAGCAATCCAAGCTGCCCAGACAAGCCTGCCTAACATGAAAATTCGGAACACCCAAACACCATGAAACTCCTGAATCGAATTGAATGCATCACAGACTATTTGAACCATCCCGCCCGCGCTTTGCCGCTGGCGGCAGCCTCAGACACCCCCAACGTCATGCGGTCGTGCCAGCCACTCCGCCGCGTGCTCAGATCCCTCGCCCTGCCATTCGTCGCGCTCGGCCTCGGCCAACTGGTGCCATGCGCGCAGGCGGACGTCCTGCCTGTCACCTCCGGCTTGCAATGTTGGTACGACGCGTCGGTGGGCGTGACCACCAGCGGCACGACCGTCACGGCTTGGGCTGACCAATCGCCCAATGGGCATACGGCGACGCGGTCGAATGGTACCCTCACCAAGGCCACAAACCAAATCAACACTTCTTTGCCCACGGTCCAGTTCCGCGGCAACGGCCGGGCGACCATCGCCGGCACCATGTTTGTCAAGGACGAGTACATTGTCTTCAAGATAACAGGCGGCGATTGGGGCACTGTGTTAGGCAGCCAAAGCAGGAGTGGATACTTGCTAAACCCCAACGGCTCATTCTGGGGCAGCAATGTCCCAACTAGTGTCAAACAAAATGGTGCCACCGTGACGAGTCTAAGCAGCGTCGGCACCTTCATGGTCGCGAAGATCACCGGCAACAGCAATGATCCAAGTGTCAGGTCAGGGTGGGCGCTGGGCCTTCAGGAAGGCTGGGGTGCAGTGGATATGGACTTGGCCGAAATCATTGCCTATGACCATGCCCTGACCTCCACGGAAGAAAACCTGGTGGGCGGTTACCTGACGAAGAAATACGCTGTGAGCACGACCTATCCAGCTTACCCCCTGATGGTGAGCGTCACCAGTCCGGCCAACACCCAGGCATATCCGTCCGGTTCGTCCGTTACGGCCGTCGCCACGGTGCCTTCGCTCTCCGGCACGGTCCCCTATAATGTCAGTTTCTTCGCGGATACTGGCGGGAGCGGTTTGGTTCAGGTCGGCAGCACCCAGACCGGGTCCGGTACGACCTTTACGCAGGCGCTCGGCACCCCGCCCGACAACATGTCGTACCATGTCTATGCGTCTGTCACCGACAGCGCCGGCTCGCCGGCCACCGCCACCTCCGCGACCAACGCCTTCAGTGTGCAACCCGCCGTCTCAACCACCACCACGCTCAGCGCGACCACCACCTCGACGTATGGTGCGAACGCGACCTTGACCGCCACGGTGGCGGCGGCGACGACGCCCAATGGCGGCACGGTGCAGTTTTACGACAATTCAGTCGCTCTGGGCAGCCCGGTTGCCATCAACACCAGCACTGGCGTGGCAAGCTACACCACCAACACGCTTGCGGCCGGCACTCATCCGATCACCGCGACTTACAGCGGTTACGGCGTTTACCTCACGAGCAGCACCGGCAGCAGCACGGGCCAAGTGGTGTCCCCGGCGGTTCTCAATGTGACGGCGGACAACAAGGTCCGCAGCCCCGGAGCCTCCAATCCGGCGTTGACCTACCAGATCAGCGGCTACAAGCTTGCTGAAACCCTCGCCACCTCGGGCGTGTCCGGCACGCCGACCTTGGCCTGTGCCGCCGGCCCCGGTGATCCGGACGGGAGCACTTTCCCCATCACCGTCGATACCAGCCCCATGTCCGCGACCAACTACAGTTTCAACGGAGTCGCCGGAACCCTGACAATCAAGGCCGGAGCGCCGCCGACGGTCTCTGCCGGAAACATGGTTTGCTGGTTCGATGCCGCCCAGGGCGTGACCGCAAATGGCAGCGGGGTGGTGTCGAAGTGGAATGACCTGTCGGGCAACGGGCACAACACTAGCGGTGGCAGCGGCACGGTGCAACTGGCTACGAACCAAATCGCCGGGAAATCGGCGATTCAATTCAGGGGCAGCTATCTCAACATTCCCGGATCGATGTACACCAAGGAGCAATACCTGGTGCTCAAATCGCCAACCGCCTTCTGGACCGGCGGTGGAACGTTCTTGGGACCCTGCAACTCATCCTTCAATGGCGACGGCAATTACCGGATCTATGATATGTATGGCGGTAGCTTGTATAACGGTCACGCCGGGTTTTGGACCGATCCGGCGCCGACTGGCGTGTCCAAGAATGGGGCAGTGATCCAGCCTCAATGGGGGAATAATTTCGGATACCCCCTCGAACCCATCAACCAACAATTCTTTATTCTCAGGATTAACGTGGGTGCCAGAAATCTGGCTTACGTGGGTGTTCCAACAAACTACCAGATCGGAAGGTCGGCGGATGTCGGGACGGTTAACTTTGATGTGGCCGAAATCATCGCGTTCGATGCCCCGTTATCCACTGCGGATGAGAACAAGGTGGGCGGCTATCTGACGGACAAGTACGGGCTGACCACGGCGTATCCTCCCTATTCCCTGACCGTGAACATCAACAGCCCGTATCCCGGCCAGGCTTATCCATTCGGCTCGGACGTTCAGGCCGTCGCCCGGGTGTCGGAACCTAACAATGCCCTCACCGACACCGTCACGATTTACACGCAACTGCAACCGAGTGGCACGTTAACCTCGTGGGAAACGACCAAGTCCGGCGCGTTGTATACGGCGGACATGGGGACCTCGCTTGCCGCCGGCACCTACAACATCTATGCCACGGTCACCAACAATGACAGTCCCGCCGGGACGGCCACGAGTCCGACCACAACGTTCGTGGTGTCACCTCCCACCACCACCACCACCACGCTCGCTGCGACCACTCCCAAGACCTACGGGCAGTCCGTGACCTTTACCGCCACGGTTTCTCCGACGCCCAATGGCGGCACGGTGCAGTTCTACGCCAATGGCATCGTTATGGGCAGCCCGGTGGCGGTGGATACCGGTACCGGCCTGGCAAGTTACAGCACCAGTCTGCTGGGAGTGCATGGCGACACCGCCAATTCAATCACCGCGGTTTACAGTGGCTTCGGCATTTACCTCACAAGCACGTCCGACCCGCTCCCGCAGACGGTGAACAGGGCGCAACTGACGGTGACGGCGACAGGCAAGGTCCGCATCCCGGGAACCAGCAACCCGCCGCTCACCTATACGATCACCGGTTACAAAAATGGTGAGAATCACGACACTGCGGGTGTGATGAATGATCCGGTGTTGGCCTGTGCCGCGGACGCTTCTTCACCGGAGGGATCCTACGAAATCACCTGCGATCCAAGCCCCATGTCCGCACCCAACTACAGTTTCACTGGGGCCTCCGGATACTTGAACGTGATGGCTGGGGCCGTGCCGGTCTCCAACGGATTGACCTGTTGGTATGATGCGGGCAGCGGCGTCTCGACCGATGGCAGCGGGGTGACGACCTGGAATGATCTCTCGGGCAACTTGCATCATGCCACCCGCGGGGGTGGGACCGTGACTCTTGTGCCGGGCGACATCAATTCCCGGCCGGCGGTGCACCTCAGGAGCACAGGGGGAACAGCCTTGCTGAACTGCGCCCCACTTAACGGGATGTTCCACAAGCAACAATACGTCGTGGTGCGGTCGGGTGACAACAATGCCACCTGGAACGGCTCTGGAGCTTTCCTCGGGCGTCAGGGCGCTTTCTATACAGTACGCGACTCGAGCTACAACCTATACAGTGGTTACACCGGGTTCTGGGATGACGAGTTGCCGGCTGCAGTGTCGAAGAATGGAGTGCCGATCTCCAATAGTCGCGGGAGCATGCCTCGTGGCGGGTTCGAGCTTGGGACCATCACCAACTACATGATTCTCAAGATCACGGTGAATAACAACGCGACTGCGACGAATATCGCGACCTATCCCAACTATACGATCGGGGTGAACGAAGGGATGGGCGGGGCTCCCATGGACATCGCCGAAATCATCGGTTATGACAGCGCCTTGTCTGTTGCGGATGAGGGGGCGGTGACCGCCTATCTGGCGGGCAAGTACGCGATCGTGGTGGTGCCTTCGGCCCCGACGATCACCGCCATCACGCCCGGTACCGGAACCTTGAGTGTGGACTTCACGGCACCGGCTTCGGACGGTGGTGCGGCCATCACCAATTACAAGTACTCGACGAATAATGGTACCAATTATACGGCGGTATCGCCGGCAAGCACCGCGAGTCCGATTGTCATCAGCGGCCTGGCCAACAGCACGACCTATCAGGTGAAGATCCTGGCAGTGAATGCCGCAGGTGACGGCCTGGCCAGCATCAGCATGTCGGGCACGACCTTCGGCGTCGCTTCGGCTCCGACGATCACCGGCATCACGCCCGGCGACGGGACCTTGAATGTGGCCTTCACGGCACCGGGTTCGGACGGTGGTTCGGCGATTACCAATTACAAGTACTCGGCGGATAATGGTGCCACCTTCACGGCAGTGTCGCCGCCAGCCACCACAAGCCCGATTCTGATCAGCGGCCTGACCAACGGCACGACCTACCATGTGAAGATTCTGGCAGTGAACGCCGAGGGTGACGGCGCGGCCAGCAACAGCATGCCGGGCACGCCCGTCAGCGGCGGGTACGACACTTGGGCATCCGCCCAATCACCGCCACTCATCGGCGGACCGGCGGCTGTGGGCAGCGATGGCATCCCCAACTTGGTCGTGTATGCCCTCAAGGGCCTCAAGACCGACGGCACCAATGGTTCACCCGGCACCCTGATCGGCAAAACGGTCAGCTTCGAGAAACGCCAGGACGCAATCACCAACGGCGATGTGAGCTGGGCGATTGAAACTTCGACCACCCTTGAGCCCGACTCCTGGACGGTACGGGTTACCCAGCCCAAGGGCGACACCACCGCAACCATCTCCTATGACTTGTCCCTCCTTGGCGAAGCGAAGATCTTCGCGCGACTGGTGGTCAGCCAATGAACGAACGGGGTAGCGGCCGACAGTGACCGTCGCATGCCGTGATTCCAACAACCCAAGGCCGGGAGGCGACTCCCGGCCTTTTGCGTGCGGAGCAGCAGGCGCATTCGTGAAAATCCGGCCGGCAGATGGGGCATGCCAGGGAATGAACCTAAATGGGAAAATGGAATCGGTCCGCCGGGCAGCAGTTACCACTGATTACGCTGATTATACTGATTTCACTGAAAGAATTGGATTAGAAATAGCAGTTAGGACATTCACCTTTTGGGTGAATGGACACGGTGACATAACCTATTCAAAATCAGTATAATCAGTGAAATCAGTGGTTCCCATTTCCCTTTGTAGCACCAGACCCGGCGCGGCGCTGGGTGTGGATTCGGGAGTAACTTTGGTATGGAGGCTCCGGGCAGAATGCCCGGGCCACGTGGCGCGGG
>Ga0073936_10012296_pt1 | contig 10211 bp, 11 predicted proteins | sample AliMusrvi5mmetaG_FD_87041 | JGI IMG/M metagenome (GOLD analysis project Ga0073936, IMG submission 87041) | Freshwater lake bacterial and archeal communities from Alinen Mustajarvi, Finland, to study Microbial Dark Matter (Phase II) - Alinen... | ecosystem: Environmental > Aquatic > Freshwater >... | reverse complement strand
CGCTAGATAGACCATTCGGTACAAAGTATCGACTGAAGTCTTCTTTCTGTGCGATGCAAATATAATATGTTTTTCAAAAAAAAGTGCAAATTTATTTGGATTTAATCATAGTATCTATGGGCATTGGCTGGCTGACGTGCATTCCGGCGGTTTTGCTCCCGCATTCACCTTGTAGTTCCACGACAGCGAATGCTCCCGCAATCCGCCAAATGCCCATAGCCTCGGTCGTTACCTGCAAGCCTACAAAAAAAGACGATAGTGCAATACGACAAGTAATTAGCAAAGAAACCAACCATATTACTGGAGAAATAAATCCAAAACTCTGAAACTAAAATTAAGACAAAAGAAATTATTTCCAACACGATAGACTCATTTAATTTAGACATTTTTTTTAAGACAAGACAAAATACCAGTTCAATAAGACACTTAATTTCTATGATTCTTAATTACCAGATAAATTATTTTTCTTAATCAACAGAAATGCAATTGTAAATTTATGTCACAGGAAAATATTAATAAATTATTACGTTAACTATTAATAGTTAATTTTATACGGTTTAGTTTTCACAATCTAAATAAATTATTTATTTTTGAAAATTATTTCAAGAGACAGTCAACCTAAATTATTTTATGGAAACCAAATATCTCAATTTATCAACCAGTCTGTTATTTTTAATACTTGCTTTTATTCTGTTTATAAAACCTTCACCCAATAAAAGATCGAATAATTTTCTGGGTGTGCTTTTCCTGTTAATTGCTGCATACAGCGAACTTGTTTACCTACATCTTGATTTTGTTCAAACCAATAACACATCCTATCTCTCCTATTACCTCCCCCTCGATGCATTATTATTGATGTTGATGAGTCCGTGTTTATATTTCTATGTTTTATCGTTGCTAAACCGACCCGTAAAGTTTATTCGTTGGAGTAACCTCTTGCATTTAATACCCTTACTTCCTTGTTTGATATTTAATTTGATATTTTCTCTTAGACCTGTTGCTGACAGAATAAACTGGCTGATACATGATTTTTATTCCGGTAGCATGGAAATGACCATCATCAACGCTTTATTGTATTTGCAAATTATTTTTTACCTGATTATTAGTTATCAAGCCGTAAAAATTCAAAATAAAGTCACTGTTTATATTGAGAAAAACGGATTTAGAACAAATATCACATGGATCAGACTATTCTTATTAGTCAATATCATAGTTATAGTCATATCATTACCTGTTTGTTTCTTGATTAACAATGAGCGAACCAGCATATTTATAGGGCAGACAGCGATGAATATTGATTTTATTTTTCTGTTTATCATGACAGCTCTTAAAATTGGCTATATGGATACTGAGAAAATGGAAGAAAAGAAAATTTCATATCAAATTAACGAAACTCAGGCTGTGAGTTACTGGAAAACTCTTACAGCATATATGGATACATGTAAACCTTACCGAAATGAAAGTTGTTCGCTACCCTCGTTAGCTTTGCAAACCAACATACCTGAATACCAGCTATCCAAATTACTCAATGCACATGGCGGAATATCTTTTGCCGATTTTATCAATGATTACAGAGTCAAAGAAGCAGTTATTTATTTGGAAGATAAAAGCAAACAACGAAAAAACATTGACACAATAGCCTTAGAATGTGGTTTTGGTTCTCGTAGTTCATTTTACAGGGCTTTCGACAAAATTTATTCTATTTCTCCCACTGCTTATCGAAAGCAATACGATTCAAATCACAACGCTTTAGAAGTTCAATAATTCTGCCAATATTGTCCCATATTGTCCAATTTCGTAAAATGGGACAAAAATCACGTCCAACGATTTATCCGAATTTAGAAATATTAACAGTGTATTTAAAATTTCTCGTAGTATTACACGATTAATGTGTAAACTGCAAATATACAACATGATAAGTGAGTGTTCAGATTACAGATAAATCATTATTCTCAAATTAATACTTGTATCAATTCAACAAAAATGTCCCATTTTACGAAATTTCGTAAAATGGGACATTTTTGTTAATGTAAATATATAAGTTTGTGCAGATAATTTAGATTTTGAAATATTATTGCCGACTAATCTTGCTTTGCGAATATATTATTTTTGAATATAAATTGATACTGAAAGTTTACGAATATATCAATTAACCTTACGAATATATTCCCGACAAAAAGTTATACATACGGAAACATTCCGTATAACGTCATAAAGTTTAAGAATATATAATGTGACAAAAAAGATATATACGGAAAGTAAGAAAACATATTCTCAGCATAAGATTATATATTCTGTAACAAAAATAATATATTCTGAAAGTTTGAGAATATATTCCCCGCATTTCAAAATATGTTCTCGAAACTTATGATATTATTAGGATTTGAAAGATAAACCAATAAGAACAAGTTATTTACAACCTTTATATTTATCATTAAAATTAAAAACTATGGCTGATTACATTCCAAAAACAGATGCCGAGTATAACGTTTGGCAGTTTAATCTAATTGACATTCTATCAGAAAATGCTACTGCATGGGGCATTCCTGCCGAAGTGGTTACCTCATTAAAAGCTAATCAAACTCGCTGGACTGCTGCCTATGATAAGGCAAGTAACAAACAAAACCGTACCGCAGCCGATGTGGTTACGAAAAACGAAGCGAGTGATGATTTTACCAAAGCAATTCGTGATACGGTGCAACAATGGTTGGTACGTAACCCCAAAGTAACAGATGCCGACCGTGTACGAATGGGTATAACTGTACGCTCTAATAGTCATACATCAGTTCCTGCACCCGAATCTTTTCCGGTTGGATCTGTTGATTTCTCTGTACGTTTGCAGCATACCATTTCTTTTTACGACCAAGCCTCGGCACACAGCAACGCCAAGCCAGAAGGCGTAACCGGATGCGAGATTTACCTCAAAGCAGATGGCGAAGCTCCTAAAAGCGTGGAAGAAATGAATTTTCAGGGAACATGCTCTGCATCTCCTTTTGTAGTAAAGTTTGATGCTACCAAAACAGGTAAAATAGCTTGGTACTGGCTACGTTGGGTAAACCGCAAAGGTGAAACCGGACCATGGAGTACGATGGTGAGTGCAATGATAGTGGGGTGAAATTTTAGTCTGATAAATCTGTATTAACTAGAAAACAAAATCTGTTTAATTGTGAATCTTATTCAAAACATTAACAAATTAGAAAAACTTCATCATTTGATAAATACTGGTAAAACTGGTTCTCCTAAACAGCTGGCAAATCAACTTCAAATCGACAGAACTTCATTGTATATTATGATTGATGAACTAAATGCTTTAAATCTAAAAATTTCGTATTCACGTAAATATGAAACTTTTTATTACGAGATGGGTGAAAAAAAAAGATTCAGATTTACATAAAAGGAAATAAGATTAAACTAAATTGAAACATGGTGCGCAACATGGGACTATTTATTTAATTTGACGTTTGCAGAAATAACGTGAAAAATTCTGCCGCGGTAACTGAAAAGCGTTATGAGTAGGAAATGTAAATATTAATTTTATGGTGTCAATTGTTAAAATGGATTTATTTTCAATTAAAGAAAAATTAAGCATGAATACAATGCAAACTATTCAAGGAGGTATAATAATCGGTGCTGCAAAAGGGACAGTAATTCCAGCTGGAAGACAAATGAATGGTAATTGTTTCGCTGGATGGTGTTGTTTATTTGGAGGTATGATGTCATCAGAATTTGGGGTAGGTTGTTTTGCTATAGCGGCGGGTGCTGCGACTATCGGAGCAAATTGTTAATGTAATAATGTTTTAATTTCAAATTAAAATTTCACACTCTCGAATTATCGTTACTTCCTAAATTAATTGGAAGTAACGGTAATTCATATAATTATTTTATATGTTTGAACTTATCCGTATTTATTTTCTTTCAATTAAGCGTAGCTCAGTATTCGATGCTAAACTTTTCATAAAAATATTGTCTTTGTTAGGATTTGGCTATTTGTTTGCCAGCCTTATTTTTATAGGATTCTTTCTTAATAGAATTTTTGCAAGTATTGAACCAGACAACTTACCATTCGATACATTTTGTCGCATTTTCTTGTTTATATGGGTAGTTGACATTATTATAAAATTCTTTTATAAATCCAATAAAAATATCGATATTCAACCGTATCTGACATTACCCATTAAACTAAATAAAATATTTTCGCTGGTGTTTGTAAAGGAGTTGCTGTCGAAATGGAACATTATTTGGGTAGTTATGTTGACTCCATTCTTCTTTATAACAGTTTATCCAGCTAATGGTTTATCCAGTACATTATTGTTGATATTTGTGCTCTATTTTATAAGTATAACTATCAGCTTTTTCCTTCGTTTTGTTAATGTAGCCACAGTTTATAAGTCATTCTTTTATTATCCTGTCCCACTAATATTAGCTATTTGTTTAGCGTATATCGCTTTCAATGCGTCAGTTGTGTCAAATCCAGTAATATACATTAACTTACTAGTCACAAATTATAAAATAGAAGTATTTATTATAATGCTACTTTTATTTTCATTTTTATATGTTACATTTCTTAAATGTAGTAAACGTGAAATTTATACACAACTAACCGGAAAAAATAAATCTATTTCTCTAATTAAATTTAACTGGCTTGACAATCTTGGTATTAATGGTGAAATATTTAAACTCTGTCTGAAAGAAATCACAAGAAGTCAGTTAAAAAGAAATATTTTTATACTTATACTTTTTCTATTTTTATTGATTTTCACTAAAGACGAAGTTCAATTTAACAGATTATTATTTTCTATTATTCCAATGTTAATGATAGGAAGTGCATTTGGTGAATTTTCTTTTACTGCCGAATCAATGTTGTTTGATAAGTTAATGACTTTACCAATTAATATCCCGTATTTAATTCTAAAGGTTAAATATATTGTTTGTTTATCCATTTTTGGAATATTTACAATTTTATTAATCATATTCACATTCAATAAAATATCCATTTTATTTTGGACTTCAATATTCTTTTTTGGAGGAGGTCCGATATTATTCTTCTTTTTCCAAAATGCTGTATATAATAAACATAGAATGGACATGTTGGGTTCTTTAAGAAAAGTTACAAGCATCAATTTACATTCACTTATGTCATTGGGTTATATTTTGTCTGTTTTTGGTATTGTACGTATAATTGCGTGGTTATCATCCGAAACAACTTCTCTTTACTTTATGTTAATATTAGGTGTTGCTTTTACTTTTACCAGTCCGTTTTGGTTACGAAATATTTATAATCGCTTTTTAAAACGGAAATATCAAAATATGAATGGATTTAGAAATATCTAAAATAAACAAGTATGATAGAAATTAGTAATTTAGTAAAAACGTTTAATAAAAATACGGCTGTAAACATTTCATTATTAACCATTAATAAGGGTGAAGTAGTGGGTTTAATTGGTAACAATGGTGCCGGTAAAACAACAACATTTCGTTTGATGCTTGATTTGATTCAAGCAGATGCTGGCTATGTAAATGTCAATGGTATAGATGTGTCAAAAAATGAAGAATGGAAATTAGTTACAGGTTCTTTTATTGACAGTAATTTTCTGATAGATTTTTTTACTCCTGACGAGTATTTTACTTTCATAGGCAAACTTTATAAATTGGGTAATACTGAAATAAAAGCACGGTTGAAAAAATTTGATAAATTTATGAATGGCGAAATTCTAAATCAAAAAAAATATATCCGTCATTTTTCATCGGGAAATAAACAAAAGATAGGAATTATTGGAGCCATGTTTATTCATCCTGAGATTCTTATTTTGGATGAACCTTTTAATTATCTTGATCCATCCTCACAAATTGAAATGAAATATCTACTTCAAACTTTGAATACTCAACAAGGAACTACCATAATCATTTCAAGTCATAACCTGAATTATGTACATGATGTTTCTTCACGTATTCTATTGTTGGAGAAAGGATTAATTATTAAAGATGTTGATAATAAAAATAATGAAAATATATCTGATATTTATCAGTATTTTGACAACTAAGCATTGAATTTAACTTAGTGAATACTTTAATTTTATAAATCAACCATGTTATTCAAGAATAACTATATACTTTTTGGGGCAATAGCACTATTGACAATTCTGTTCGCTTTTGAGTTTAATGACTTTATACAAACTGACAATTTAATCATTCAAAATCTTTCGGAAAAATACACACAAGATATTATAGCTAATTATCTCAATCTGCGCCACCAATGGGCATGGGCAAGTTATATTTTCATACCAATTGCATTATACCTCACCACAGCATTAATTGCTCTTATCATTCTACTTGTTATTGAATTGTATTACCTGAATGAGAACAGATCGAAAGTGAAGTTTAAAGATACATGGAGAATCGTATTAATAGCTCAATGGAGTGCTATTGCAGCTATGTTTTTAAAAGTATTTTGGTTTGGGTTCTATCATACTCAATATTCTTTAGAAGAATTACAGTCATTTTCTCCTCTATCATTGATTAATCTATTTGATAGAAAAACCTTAGATGTATGGTTGGCATATCCAATTCAATTAATCAATCTTTTTGAACTTGCATACTGGGCTTTGTTAGTAATAGGAATAAAACAGTTGCTAAAAAGGACTTGGTTAAAATCTATTGAAATGGTTTTTCTATCATATGGTCTCACTCTTTTAGTATGGGTAGTAGTCATCATGTTTATTTCACTTAACTTTAGTCAGTCATGAAACAATACTTTAGAATAGTTGCACCAATAATTGTAATTATTGCTTTATTTTATACTGGTTATAAAATAGTTGAACTATCCAGGCATAAAAAGAACCAGGCCGAAAAGATAGTTCATATACCTTCATTTGAATTAAAATCAACATTGGGTGAAGACTTTACAAATAAAAATCTAAAAAAAAATGTGCCTGTGGTATTCTTTTATTTTAATAGTGAATGTGATTTTTGCCAAGTTGAGATTCAGGATGTTGTAAGAAATATGAAAAAATTTGAAGGTATTCAATTGATATTCGTATCCTTCGAACCTGTTCAGAAAATAATAATGTTTCAGGCAACTTACAAATTAGATATTTACAATAATGTAGTCTTTTTAAGCGATTGTAAAAATACTTTTTCTGAAATTTTTGGAGTTAAAGCTTTACCCAGTTCGCTAGTTTACGACAAAAATGGCAAATTCGTGAATCGAAATAATGGAGCTGTAAAAGTGGATTATTTATTGAAAATGCTGAAAACAACCAAATGAATTACCTAAACTATTTTTTATAGAACGAATGAAAATTAATTTAAAACAAATACAAAAAAACCATATATTACAACGCTATCAATCGGATTGTGGAGTTGCTTGTTTGCTTTCAATCATACAATATTATGGAGGAAGAGAATCAATAGAACGACTTCGTGAACTGAGTGGTACTACTACGCAAGGCACTACGATGTTCGGTTTATATCAAACAGCGGAGCAAATGGGTTTTGAAGCAAGTGGAGTTTGTGGAGAAATACAAAAATTAAAGAATAACGAAACTCCTGTAATACTATACTTTTTATATGAAGATGGATTAGAGCATTATGTAGTCTGCTATGGATATAATGCTGAAAATGGTTTTTTGATTGGCGACCCTGCTAATGAAGTTAAATATCTGCATGAAGAAGAACTGGATTTGTATTGGGGAAAACGGTTTTGCCTATTATTATCTCCTAACCAAAACTTTGTAACGACTAAATCTACAAATGAAAAGAAACGAAAACTGTTTATTCAACTGTTAAAGGATGATTATAAGTTGTTGTTTTTTACTGTCCTAATAGGAATGTGTATAGCATTATTGGGAATGGCAATGTCTGTTTTTTCTCAAAAATTAATTGACAATATACTTCCATCACATAATATCCATAAGCTTATTTCAGGAATTATTTTGTTATCAATTCTTTTGATATTTCGCATTGGATTTATGGTTTTACGAGAATTTATAATAATAAAACAATCTCGTGATTTCAATAATCGGGTGAATACTAATTTCTTTAAAAATATAGTACACCTTCCTAAGATTTTTTTCGACAATAGAAAAATAGGTGAACTTGTTGCTCGCCTTAATGACACACATCGGATACAGGATGTAATAAAGTCAATAATAAGTAGCACATTATTAGACTCTATGATTTGTATAATATCTATTGTTCTGCTTTGGATCTATTCTTGGGAAATTGCATTAGTATCTATAACCAGCTTGCCCATTTATTTTTATCTCATTTATCGTAATCGTAAAAAGATTATTTTTTCACAGAAGTCTATAATGCAAGCTTATGCGTCGAACGAAAGCAATTATATTGCCACAATACAAGGAATTGCTACTGTGAAAAATGACAATAAGCAAGATTTTTTTGAAAAGAATAATATCAATATTTATCGGAATTTTCAGGACAAAATTTTCAATTTAGGTTTACTCAATATCCGTGTGTCATGGCAAGCAGGTTTAGCAGGAGTTATTTTCTTGATAGGCATTTTATGTTATACAACTATTGCCGTATTTAGCAAGGAATTGAAATTAGGAGAATTAATGGCAATTCTAGGAATCGCAGGTTCGTTACTTCCTTCAATTGGGAATTTAGCTCTTGTTTTTATTCCAATAAATGAGGCTAAAGTTGCCTTCGATAGGATGTACGACTTCATTTCTGTCGAAAAGGAGGCTGAAGATGGAGAAGATATTGATGAACTAAATAGTATTGAATTAAAAGATATAAGTTTCTGCTTTGCAGGAAGAAAACCACTTTTTGAAAAAGTAAATATAACGTTGACGAAAGGAACTGTTACTGCAATAATTGGCGAAAGTGGAAGCGGTAAAACGACATTAGCAAATATCTTACAAAAGTTTTATTCGTGGAATCATGGGCAAGTAATTGTAAACGAGAAAATTGAATTACAAAATATTGCTATGCAAAGTTGGCGTAGTAAAATGGGAGTTATTCCACAAGAAGTTCATATTTTTAATGGAAATGTCTTATATAACATAGTGTTGGATGAAAATTGTAACAATGAGTTATTACAAGAAATTATAAATCAATATAGTTTGACAGGTTTTATTCTGAATTTACCCAACGGATTAATGACTCTTGTAGGTGAAGAAGGAGTTAATCTTTCTGGCGGACAAAAACAAATTATAGGATTACTGCGTGTCTTATATCGACAACCTCAATTGTACATTCTTGATGAACCTACGGCAGCATTAGATAAAAATACAGAGAAATTAGTAATAAGCATATTGGAGAAATTAAAAGTAAATTCAATCATATTGCTTATAACTCATAGATTATCACTCATAGACCATATCGCAGATGCTACATATGAAATGAATAAAGTTTTGATAAAAAGAGATAATGTTTTACTATGAAAATTGAAAAACTTATCCTATACGTTCTTTTAATTATATGTTTGTACAATATCATTGTAAAAAATTACAACAATCATTTTTCTCTGAAAGCTAAACTTGCACAAACTAAAATGTCTATTCAATGTTCTTTTCAAATTGAATATGACTCAGTTCCATGGGTTACTGTTCAAATTGACAAGGGTAAATAACTCAATTGTTATGTAAATAGTTTTGTCATTCTATCATGAGAACGTGTTGGTAAGCGATTTTAGTAACCTTCATAGAGTTTATAATCGCCCCAAAAGCAAAAAAAGCCACAGCAAGTTAGTGTTTATTTTCAAACATCTTGCGGTGGCTTTTATAGCTTTTTAAATAGGGCAGAGCGGTCACCGTATATTTTATTTCCGGCTAAAGCCGATAAATAAAATACACGGTGAAAGTTTTTTATACCGGTTGCGAAGTTTCATCTGGTAAAATGTAACTAATATAGACACTATTTTATGTTGACAATAAATTTGACAGCAATACTTTAAGTAAAAAAATATTATTATATTTGCATACGAGAAAACTACTTACCTGACTGACAATTATCAGGTATGTTTGACGAGAAAACAGACAAAAGCGCTAACGACAAGCCATTCTAACGACAAGAAATAAAAACAAAAGAAAACGGAAAACAAATTCTTTACAACCAAGGCCAGCAGGTAACACACGCCTCGTATGTTTGCATAATATTTCAAATCAATAAAAAATTGAGATATTTGCAATCAAACAGGGAAGAATTAGCAAAGGGAATAGCAACACACGCCTGATAACAGCAATGTATAT
>Ga0073936_10012288_pt1 | contig 10217 bp, 10 predicted proteins | sample AliMusrvi5mmetaG_FD_87041 | JGI IMG/M metagenome (GOLD analysis project Ga0073936, IMG submission 87041) | Freshwater lake bacterial and archeal communities from Alinen Mustajarvi, Finland, to study Microbial Dark Matter (Phase II) - Alinen... | ecosystem: Environmental > Aquatic > Freshwater >... | reverse complement strand
TCCCCTATCTCGGCAGCGTGCTGCGCGAGATGGCCGCCGATGGGACCCTGCCCGCCGGGCCGTCGGCGCCGCCGTTCCGGAAGAAGCGCTGACCGGTCCCGGGCAGCGCCAGCATGCCAATTTGACCGACGGGAAAATTGCCTTGTTGCCTCGCGCCCGCGCGCCGCGCAATTTGCCGCGTTATGACCGTCGAGCCCACCGAGCCGGCCAGCCCGGCCCCGAGCGATTTCATCCGCGACATCGTCGCCCAGCACGTCGCGGAAAAGCGCTACCCGAAGATCGTGACGCGGTTTCCGCCCGAGCCCAACGGCTATCTCCACATCGGGCACGCCAAGGCGATCTGCATCGATTTCGGCATCGCGCGGGAGAACCAGGGGCAGTGCAACCTCCGGATGGACGACACCAACCCGGCCAAGGAGGAGGTGGAGTACGTGGACGCCATCCTCGATGACGTGAACTGGCTCATTGCCGGCTGGGCGGACCACTGCCTCGGCCTGAAGGCCAAGGGCGCCAAGCCCGCCACCTCACTCGTCGCCGGGCAGACCGACTACCTGCTGACCGCCGCCGCGCCGGGCACGCCGGCCGCCCGGCTCGAGCCGTTCTTCGCGAGCCATTATTTTGACCAGCTCTACGCCTACGCGGTGCGCCTGATCGAGCTGGGCAAGGCCTACGTCTGCGACCTCTCGCCGCAGGAGACGGACGAGTACCGCGGCGCGCCCGACCGGCCCGGCCGCAACAGCCCGTTCCGCGACCGCAGCGTGGCGGAGAACCTCGACCTGTTCACGCGCATGAAGGCGGGCGAGTTTCCCGACGGCGCCCGCTCGCTCCGGGCGAAGATCGACATGAGCGCGCCCAACATGTGGCTGCGCGACCCCCTGCTCTACCGCATCCGGCACACGGCCCACCACCAGACCGGCGACACCTGGTGCCTCTACCCGCTCTACGACTACGCCCACTGCCTGAGCGACTACCTCGAGGGCGTCACGCACAGCCTCTGCTCGCTCGAGTTCACCGACCACCGCCCGCTCTACGACTGGGTGCTCGAGAGTCTCTCGCTGCCCCGCCCGCTGCCGCACCAGTACGAGTTCTCCAAGCTGCGCCCGACCTACACGCTCGTCTCCAAGCGCAAGCTCATCCAGCTGCTCAACGACGGCGTGGCCAGCGGTTGGGACGACCCGCGGCTGCCGACCCTGCGCGGCCTGCGCCGCCGGGGCGTGCCCGCCAGCGCGGTGCGCCGCTTCGCCATCGGCGCGGGCGTGACCAAGTTCATCAGCTCGACCGAGATCGCCGTCTTCGAGCACGCGATCCGCGAGGAGCTCAACCCCCTCGCCCAGCGCCGCCTCGCCGTGGTGCGCCCGCTCAAGCTCGTGCTCACCAACCTCGCCCCCGGCGAGGTGCTGGAGTGCACCGCCGTCAACGACCCGCAGTCCGAGCAGCCCACCAGCCGCCCGATGCGCCTCACGCGCGAGGTCTTCATCGAGTCCGAGGACTTCGCCGAGGTCCCGCCGCCAAAATATTTCCGCCTCAAGCCCGGCGGCGAGGTGCGGCTCAAGTACGCGTGCATCATCAAGTGCGACGAGGTCGTGAAGGACGCCGCGGGCGCCCTCACCGAGCTGCGTTGCACCGCCGACCTCACCACCCGCGCCGGCGGCCCGAACGTCGACCGCAAGGTCAAGGGCACCATCCACTGGGTCAGCGCGACGGAGTCCTTCCCCGCCGAGGTGCGGCTCTACGACCGGCTCTTCACCGTGCCCGAGCCCGACGCCGACGGCGACTTCCTCAAGCACATCAACCCGCGCTCGCTCGAGGTCGTGACCGCCCGCCTGGAGCCCGCGCTCAAGGATGCGGCCCCGGGACAATTCCTCCAGTTCGAGCGGCTCGGCTATTTCGTGGTGGACCCCAAGGACTCCTCGTCCGCGAAGCCGGTCTTCAACCGCACGATCACGCTCAAGGACACCTGGGCGAAGGCCGGCGAGAAGTAAGCCGGCGGCCGGCGGGAGCGGCGATCAGGTCTTCGGCAAGTCCGACGCGGACGGAGCCGCCGCCGGGGTCTTCTTCTTGTGCCCCTTCTTGTGGCCCTTGGCGTGCTTCCTGGCATGCGCCGAGGTGGCCGGACCCGACGAGGCGGCGGGCGTTTCCACCGGAGCCGTGACCGGCGCGGGCGCCGGGGTTGGCAGCTTGATCTCAGGGGAATCCTCGGCGACGGCCCACGTGACGGTCAGGCCGGAGAGGAGCAAAAGGAGGGACAGTTTTTTCATGTCGGCTGAAAGACGACACGCCCCTCGCCGGGTTACCAGCCGGAATTGAGGTGGACACCCAATTATGACCGATACTTGCGCCGCGGCTCAGCCGGCGAGGCACCGCTCCAGCCGCTGCCGCACACGGTCGCGGCCGAGGAGCCGGAACAGGCTGGTGATGCTCGGGCCCGCGTTGGTGCCCGAGACGGCGAGCCGCGCCACCGCCTGGTAGTCACCGAAGCCGAGGCTGCCCTTGGCCGCGAGGGCCTTGATTCCCTCCTCAATGGCCGCGTCGCTCGTGAAGTCGAAGCCCGGCAGCGACGCGATCAGCTCGGTCAGGCGGGTCTTCGGGTCGCCCTTGCCCATGACCTTCTCCTTCACCTTGGCATCCACTGGATAGTCCTCGGTGAAAAGGTACGCCGTGTAGGCCGGCAGCTCCTCCAGCCCCTTGATCTTGGGCTGGGCCAGCAGCATCACTGCCTGGAACACCTCCGGCGCGGCCTGCAGCGCCGGCGCCGCGGGATGGTGCCGCTCGAAGTAGGCCCGCGCGCGCGCCACAAACTCGTCCGGGGCCAGCGCGAGCAGATAGACCATGTTCATGTGCGCGAGCTTCTTGTCGTCAAAGCGCGCGTTGCTCTGGTTCACGCCTGGTAGGTCGAACAGCCGGATGATCTCCGCCAGCGGCAGCTTCTCGAGGTCGCCGCCGGGATTCCAGCCGAGCAGGCAGAGGAAGTTCACCAGCGCCTCCGGCAGGTAGCCGCGCCGCTGGTATTCCTCGATCAGCGCGCCCTGGTCGCGCTTGGACATCTTGCCCGCGCCCTGCTGCTTCAGGATCAGCGGAATGTGCGCAAAGTGCGGCACCGGGACGCCGAAGGCCTTGAACAGCTCCACGTGCTTGCTGGTGTTCGAGAGATGGTCCTCGCCGCGGATCACGTGCGTGATGCCCATGGCGATGTCGTCCACGACGTTCACAAAATGGAACACCGGGTTGCCGTCCGAGCGGAAGATCACGAAGTCCTCGTCCTCCACCCGTTCCACGCGGCCGCGGATCAGGTCCTGGATCACGGTGGGCGCGGCCTTGACCTTGGTGACCGTCTTCTTGCGGTGCTCGTCGAACACCTCGGTGCGGTCGCCGATCAGCCGGAACCAGACCGCCCCGTCCTTCTCATACGTGCGGCCGGTGGCCTTGAGCTTTGCGAGGTACTCCCGGTAGATGTCCGCCCGCTCGCTCTGCCGATAGGGACCGTACGCCCCGCCGACGCCCGGACCCTCGTCCCAGTTCAGCCCGAGCCATGATAGGCTGTCGTAAATCACCTGGAGGAACTGCTCGCTGTTGCGCTCCTTGTCCGTGTCCTCGATCCGCAGCACGAAGACGCCGCCCGTGTGGCGGGCGTAGAGCCAGTTGAACAGCGCGGTGCGGGCGCTCCCGATGTGGAAGAAGCCCGTGGGGCTGGGGGCGAAGCGGACGCGGACTTGGGACATGGCGGCGAAAGGGGATTGTGGCTTGAGCTCGGGGAAAACGCCCAGCAAGAACCATCGCGTGTCCCCTGTCAAAGCCGCTCCCCTCGACGTGCCCGCCCTCGCCGCCCGGTTCGCGGCGGCCGGCCGCGCCGCGGGCTTTCGCGTGGAGACCTACGGGGAGTGCGACGGCCTGCCGCTGCTGGCGCTCACCCGGCGCACGCCCGGGCCGCGGCCACGGATCTATCTCTCGGCCGGCATCCACGGCGACGAGCCCGCCCCGCCCCTCACGCTGCTCGCGCTGCTGGAGTCGGGCGCCTTCGACCATCGCGCCCACTGGTTCATCTGCCCGCTGCTGAACCCGGGCGGACTGGCCCGCGGGACCCGCGAGAATCCCGGCGGGCTCGACCTCAACCGCGACTACAAGGCCCCGCGCTCCCCGGAGATCGCCGCGCATGTCCGGTGGCTCCAGCGGCAGCCGAACTTCGCGGTCACGCTCTCCGTCCATGAGGACTGGGAGTCCAAAGGCTATTACCTCTACGAGCTGAACCCCGCCGGGCGTCCCAGCCTGGCCGAGCCGATCCTGCAGGCGGTCGCGCCCGCCTGCCCGATCGACCACAGCCCGCTCATTGACGGCCGCGAGGCGCGGGCCGGCATCCTGCGCCCGGTGAGCGACCCGCTGAAGCGGGAGCTGTGGCCCGAGTCGATCTACCTGCGCGCCCATCACGCCACGCTCACCTACACGTTGGAATCCCCGTCCGCCTTCCCGCTCGACCAGCGCATCGCCACCCACCGGCGGGCGCTGGAGACGGCGATCGCTCTGACCATCGCGCCGGCGTGAGCCGGACAGGGCGCGGGCTCAGGGAGCGATGCCGCGGGCCGCGAGGAAGTCCTTCAGGTCAGCCGGCACGGGCGCGGAGAACACGTGCGGCAGGCCCGCCGGGCGCAGGTCGATCTCGGCGCAGTGCAGCGCCTGCCGCTCGAACAGCAGCCGCGCGGCGAGGGCCGGGGTCCAGCCCGTCTCGATGAACTCCAGGTAGAGGCGAGGGTCGGGACCGTAGATCTTGTCCCCGACCAGCGAGTGACCGAGCCACTCGGCATGCGCCCGGATCTGGTGCTTGCGGCCGGTTTCCGTGACCACCCGCACCCAGGTGAAGCCCCCGCCCTGCGCGAGCGGCGTGAAATGCGTCACGGCCTTCTGGCCGTCGGGCCGCACGGTGGACTTCACGAAGACCGGCGTCGTGGTATCGTCGCCCAGCGGCTGATCCACCGTCACGGGCCCCGCGAGATCGCCCGTGAGGAGCGCGAGGTAGGCCTTGCCGATCTTCCGCTCCTGCATCGCGGTCTGGAGCCGGCTGGCCATGCGGGCGTCCTTCGCCAGCACCACGACCCCGCTCGTCTCCCGGTCGAGCCGGAAGACCAGGTGAACCGTCGGCAGCCGGGTGTATTCCCGCACCGCGCCGACCAGGCTCGACCACGGCCCGGCCTTCGACGGGTGGCAGACGACGTCGCCGGGCTTCGCGACCACCAGCAGGCGATCGTCCTCGTGCAGGATCCACTGCGGCAGCTCGTCCGGGACGATGATCCGCACCCGGCCCGACTGCGGCCGCCGCGGCCAGGCGCACGCCCGGCGCGCATGGGCGTGGAAATCCTCCGGGACCGGGTCGGCGCTCATCGCGACACCTGCCGCAGCCGGTAGCGCCGGAGCACGCCGGCCGCGAGGCGCGCGGCCAGGGGCTTGGGCAGCTTGGAGACCGCGAAGGCCGCGAGTTTGTTTTTCCAGCCCGGCACGACCTGGCGGCGGCCCGCGGCCAGCCCGCGCAGCGCAGCCTCCACGACGGCCTCGCTCGTGAGGCTCAGGGCGTCATTGACGCTGCCCGGCGCCAGCCCGGCGCGGCGGAAGAACTCGGTGGCGGTCGGGCCGGGGCACAGCGCCAGGGTCTGCACGCCGGTGCCGCGCAGCTCCTCGTGCAGGGCGAGGCTCCAGTGCAGCACGAAGGCCTTCGAGGCGCCGTACGCCGCCATGTAGGGCGTCGGCTGGAAGCCCGCCAGGGAGGAAACATTGATGATGGCGCCGCCCCGCGCACGCAGGAGGGGAAGCAGGCGGCCGGTCAGATGCACCAGGCCGCGCAGGTTGACGTCGAGCATCTCCAGCTGGTGCTCCAGGCCGGGCTCCGGGAAGACGCCGTAGGCGCCGAAGCCGCTGTTGTTGACCAGGAGGATGCGGCCGGTGGGGGCGGCTTGTCGCAGGAAGTCCGTCAGTTGCGGGACCACCGCCTCGATGTCGGACGCGCGCGACAAATCGCAGCCGAAATGGTTCAATTTTATGTCTAACTTATATGTCGCGGGGACGCGCCGCGAGAGGTTGCAAAACTGAATTCCCGGTTGCAGCTTCGAGCCAAGCTCAATGAACGATTTTCCAATCCCGGAAGATCCCCCCGTCACAATCACGATTGAGAAATGGTCCAAGGCGCCGATTAGTGAGGACATGACATTGGGCAGTGTTTTTCGTCAGGGCGATTACCCCACCCTGGCTCGTTAACCAGACAACACGCAGAAACAATGAACAGCCAAAACAACAACGAACTAATCGTCTCAGGCATTCATCTCGAGCTCACCCCGTCCCTTAAATTTTTTGTCCGCGAGAAGGCCCAGCGATTGTTCCGCCACGAGGAGCGCATCGTCCGCATCCGCGTGGAACTGGAATGCGACCGGCAGCAGGACGTCACCAACCGCTTCAAGGCCAAGGGCCACATCGAAATCCACGGCCCGGACATCAACGCCACGGTGGAGGCGGACGAGTGCCACAAGGCCGTCTCCGAGCTGGTCGACAAGCTCGACCGCATGCTCGTGAAGCGCCACCAGCTCCACAAGGAGAAGCGGAACCACCCGCATCCCGTGGAGTTCAACGGCGTCGAGCTCCCCAAGGCCATCTGAGCCGCCCGATTCGTTCTAATTGCAACGGCGGGGTCGAAAGACTCCGCCGTTTTGTTTTGGGGGCCTGCAGCCACTCCCCGGCACTGGCCAGTGCGGGCTTGGAGCAACAGGCCGGACCGGAAAAAGATTGACCGTACCTCCTGACCTAGTTCAGAGGGTACAGTATGCTGCCTTTTGCGGTTGAGCTCAAACCCGGTGTGCCCGTTGCGGAGCAGATCATTTATCATGCGAAGAAGGCGATCGTCTCGGGTCGACTCAAGCCCGGGGACAAATTCCCTTCCATCCGCCAGCTCAGCCTGGAACTGAGCATCAATCACAACACCGCCCAACGGGTCATTGCCACGCTCGTGACCCAAGGCGTCCTCGTCACGACGCCCGCGGTGGGCAGCATCGTCGCCGAGCCCTCCGCGGGAGGCAAAGCCGACAAGGCCGAATTGCTCGGCGCAGACCTCGAACGGGTGGTCGTCGAGGCCCGGAAACTCGGATTGGAATTTAGCGATGTCGAAAAGGGCCTGTGGGCCCACTGGCAGCGGCTGGGCGGAAAATGACCGTGTTCGACGAAATCCCTCATCTGGCCGACACCGCCCGCACCACCCCAGCAAAGACCCGAATCTAGCCCCGTTCGCAGCACTGCATCCATGAATACCATCGAAATTCAAAACCTCGCCCGCCGCTTTGGCCGCACCACTGCAATCGATGATCTGAGTCTGATGGTTCCGGAAGGCAGCGTGTTCGCGCTCCTGGGACCGAACGGCGCGGGGAAGACAACCACCATCAAGATCCTGATGAACTTCATCCCGCCGACCTCAGGCCGGGCAACGGTGCTGGGAGTCGACTCGCAGAAACTCGGGCGCAATGAACGCAGTCAAATCGGTTACGTCTCCGAGAACCAGATCCTGCCCCTGTGGATGACGGTCCGGGGGTTGCTCGACTATTGCCGACCGTTCTATCCGACGTGCGATCGCGAACTGGAAAAGACGCTGCTCCGTAAATTCGACCTGCCCGAGGACCGCCGTTTGAAAGACCTGTCGCGCGGCATGCTGATGAAAGCCGCCTTGCTGTGCGCCCTCGCCTACCGGCCCAGGCTCCTCGTGCTCGACGAGCCATTCAGCGGCCTCGACCCGGTGATTCGCGACGAGTTTGTGCAGGGCATCCTGGAAGCCACTGAGCTCGGCAACTGGACGGTTTTCATTTCATCGCATGACATTGAGGAGGTTGAGCGACTGGCCGATCATATTGGCCTGATCGATCGCGGCAGGACCAAGCTGAATGAATCGTCGGAATCGCTCCTGACCCGATTCCGGCGGTTCGAGGTGATCCTCCCGGGATCCGCTGCGGCGCTCCATGACTTACCGCCCGCGTGGCTGCTCCCCGACCAAGTGGGCGATCGCATGGTTTTCGTCGACAGCCAGTATTCTCCCACCGCCACGGAGACGGCATGTCAGCAACGGTATCCGGGGGCGGTGGTGACGTCGGCTCCGATGAGCCTGCGCGAGATCTTCCTCACCTTGTCCCGGACGAGTCGGAAAACCCCCAATGGAACTGCGCTATGAACCTCATCTGGCACATCATCAAAAAAGATCTCAGCCGACTCTGGCTGGGAATCGTGTTCCTGACCGGCTTCATCGCCTTAAAGGTCTTCCTGATCCACGAGATCTTCTCCACCACTGAAGTGACGCGCGATTGGTCAAGCCGGACCGGGCGGTATCAAGCGCTGCTGCTCGTCGGCCAATGGATCTTAACCTTCTTCGTCGCCGTGGCAGTCGTGCAGGAGGACCCAGTGTCCGAGCCTGGCGCATTTTGGGAAACGCTCCCGATCTCCCGCCGGCAACTCCTTGGGGCCAAAATCCTGGGCGTCCTCCTCATTTGCGTCATCCCCGCCCTCGTCACCCTGGCGCTGGCCTGGATTAAGATTGGACTGCCAGCGAGCATGCTGGGTTGGCCCTTGGCCTCGGCCGCAGAAGCGCAGTTAGCCCTGTGCCTGATGGCTCTGGCCTTCGGTGGGCTGACCAAAAATTCAGGGCACATGATCTTCTGGATGATCGGCGCCACGATGGTCCTTGCGATTCCCATCATGGCGCCCGAGGCATTGCACCTTAACACTCTAGGGATCCTGTCCCCCGCCACCCGCTTCACCCAGCTCTTCTGGGCGAATCTCGCCTGCATCGTCACGGGGATTGCAATCACCCTAAACCAATACCTTTACCCGTCGCGGAGTCGCTCCATCGCCCTTCTCGCTATTGGCCTCGGACTTTCGCTCTTGGCGATGGGAACCACGCACTCGGGCGCGGCGCTGCTTCCTGGGCAGAGGCGTTTGGATCAGGAGATTGCCGGGCTGCCGGCGCAAATCACCCAGGCAACCATCGCCAAACCGAATCTCGGCTCCGATGCGACATTCCTGACCAGAATTTCGCTCGAGCAAATTCCTTCGGACATGATGATTTATCCGTATTCTGGGACGTGGTCGGAAGTGCATTCCGATCACCCGCCCGCGAAGGGAAACATCTATTCTTCCAACGTGGGCCTGCTGAAACAGCTCATCAGTCGCGCCTTTGACTTTGTGCCTTCAACCGACAATCGGAGCGCCGACTTTGGACTCGAATCAATCATCCCCGCAGCAGATGTATCACGTATCGCCGGCCACCAGGCATCTTATGATTTTCAAGTGGCAATGGATGTCCGGCACTTTGGAATCGATGGACAAAGTGAATTAGTCAGGGGAGCAACCATTCGATCCGCTTTGGGCGTAACCGAGATTACTTCCGTCACGAGTGACGGCACCATCCTACGAGTGGAGATCGACGCGCGCGATTCCGGCCTGAACCCGGACCCCGGCTGGTTTGTGGGCATCGACGTGGAATACAGAACCCTTTCAGGCTTTGGTTATGCGCTCATTAACCCAAAGACGAAAACTGTCCTGATGCCGGCTCGAACATCATCCGGGATGGGTGCCACGACCTACGGCATAGCGCTAATGCGGGCCAAGCTTCAGTTCGTGTTGCCGCCTGCAAATGGAGCGGATGCCACGATCGCGGATTGGCGACTGGTTAAAGTCAGCCTCGGAAATCGTCATCGGGCCCTAAAATCTTTCACTGCGGGAATGACGCCAAAGGAAACTCCGCGGATCGAACTTGATCCCGCCTGGGTGGATTGAAGGCGATCCGAGCCTCGCCCACAGATCACATCCCAACACAAACCACGCGCACGCTCAGGGAGCGCCTAGCGGCACACCCGCGCGCTGAAAATTCACCTGGACGTTGAGCGTTGGGAGTTGAGCGTTGAGCGTTCACCCGGCCGCGCCTCGCTCGGGCGGTCCACTCCCGCCCCGACCACGATTTCTTGCCTCCCCGCACTCCCCGTCGTGAACTAGTCACGTGATTGGTGACGTGCGATGGTCTTCCCCCGGCCAAACCTCGGCCGACTCCCTGCCGCTCGGCAACGGCAACCTGGCCGCGAACGTCTGGACCGAGCACGCGGGCGACCTCGTCTTCTACCTGGCCAAGAACGACGCCTGGGACCACCTCGGCCGGCTCATCAAGCTCGGCCGCGTCCGCCTGCGGCTCACGCCGGGTCTCACCGCCCCGG
>Ga0073936_10012278_pt1 | contig 10225 bp, 8 predicted proteins | sample AliMusrvi5mmetaG_FD_87041 | JGI IMG/M metagenome (GOLD analysis project Ga0073936, IMG submission 87041) | Freshwater lake bacterial and archeal communities from Alinen Mustajarvi, Finland, to study Microbial Dark Matter (Phase II) - Alinen... | ecosystem: Environmental > Aquatic > Freshwater >... | reverse complement strand
TAATTATTTATAATAATTATTTACATCAATTTTGTGCAGAATTAAATCTCTGTTTTATTTGAATTTTTGCTAACAAAGCAAATTCAACATAGGATAGATTTTTATATATAATGTTGTAAACTTCAGAGAGTAACAATTAATGGCTTTTAACGAGAATACAAGAGTTAAGATTCCTGCTGTACTGCATCTGTGCAGACTTGGATATAAATACATCTCATTGTCGAAATCAAAGAGAGATGAAAGTACTAACATATTCACTGATATATTTGAAGAGAGTATTGCAAGAATCAACCCCGGTATCGAAATTGACGAAATCCGAAGAGTTTATGAAAACATTTCATTAGTTCTTGATTATGAAGACTTGGGGCAGGTGTTCTATCAAATGCTGACAAGTTCATCAGATGTTAAGCTGATTGACTTTAAAAATTTTGATAACAACTCTTTTCATGTTGTAACCGAGTTGCCATATAGGAACGGTGACGAAGAATTCCGGCCCGATATAACACTTCTGATTAACGGTATGCCGCTTGCATTTATTGAGGTTAAAAAGCCCAATAACAAGCAAGGTATTCTGGATGAAAGATATAGAATGAATAAGAGATTCCCAAACAAGAAATTCAGAAAATTCATAAATATATCACAGGTACTTGTTTTCTCTAATAATATGGAATATGATTCCGAATCAATTGTACCAATTCAGGGAGCTTTTTATTCAACAGTATCTTATCATAAAGCCGATTTCAATTGTTTTCGTGAAGAAGAAAAATTTGATTTCTATAATATCCTTGCACCCGAAGATGATTATACCGAGAATTTTGTTTTGAGGGATAACAACTTAGCTATTATTAAAAGTAATGCTGAATTTGCTACAAATAAGGATGTTAATACACCAACAAATCGTATCCTGACTTCATTATTCAGTAAAGACAGATTATCAATGTTACTGAGATATAGTATCGCTTATGTTAAGAGTGAACACGGTATCGAAAAACATATAATGAGGTATCCCCAAATATTCGCTACTAAAGCTATTGAGAAAACAATTGATAAGGGTATAAAAAAGGGTATTATCTGGCATACTCAGGGAAGCGGGAAAACTGCACTTGCATTTTATAATGTCCATTATCTTACAGATTATTTCCAGCAGAAGAACATTATTCCAAAGTTCTATTTTATAGTTGACCGTATTGATTTGATGACTCAGGCAATGCGTGAATTTACAAGCCGTGGCTTGATAGTTCATACTGTTGATTCAAAAGAAGAGCTTCAAAGGGATTTTAAATTTCAGGGAGCTATTCACGGATTAAGCGGTAAAAGTGAGATTACTGTTGTAAATATCCAGAAATTTAAAGATGAATCTGATATATTAAAAACTAAAGACTACGATATTACCCGGCAAAGGATTTATTTCCTCGATGAAGTTCACCGTAGTTATAATCCGGCAGGCAGCTTTTTAGCTAATCTTTTTAATTCAGACCGCGATGCAATCCTTATAGGTTTAACCGGTACACCTTTAATCGGAGATGACAGGCGTTCCCGTGATACATTCGGTGATTATATCCATAAGTATTATTATAATGCTTCTATTGCCGATGGATACACCCTGAAATTGATTAGGGAGGGTATCGAAACAAAATACAAACTGCATTTGGAAGATGTTCTCAAAAAGATAGAATTATTAAAGGGTGATGCTGACCGGCGAATAATTTATGCTCATAAAAAATTTGTTGAGCCGATGCTTGAATATATTGTTAATGATTTTATTAAGAGCCGGAATACTTATAATGACGCTACTATTGGTGGAATGGTTGTTTGCGATAGTTCAGAACAGGCAAAGATGATGTTTGAAATATTCAATGATAAGTACATAAAACCGGAAGAAATTACATTAGAAGAAACCGTACTCGAATATAAAATAGCTGCCGAACCATTTATCGCGTATTCTGCCGAAACCCAGGAGAAAAAGAATTACCTTAAAGCATCATTGATATTGCATGATATTGGTACAAAAGATGACAGGAAAAAAGAAGTTGAGGATTTTAAGGAAGGCAAAATTGATTTCCTGTTTGTCTATAACATGCTTCTTACTGGTTTTGATTCCAAAAGATTAAAAAAACTTTATATGGGCCGGATTGTCAGAGACCATAACTTGTTACAAACACTTACAAGGGTTAACAGGCCTTATAAAGAATTCAGATATGGTTATGTTGTCGATTTTGCTGATATTCGCAAAGAATTTGATGCTACCAACAAAGCATATTTTGATGAATTGCAACTGGAGCTCGGCGATGAAATGAACACCTATTCAAATCTCTTTATATCTAAGGAAGAGATTGAAGAAGAAATCAGAAATATTAAAGAAAAACTCTTTCGTTTCGACCTGCAAAATGCTGAAATATTCTCGCAGCAGATAACACAAATATCAGACCGTAAGGAGATATTAGAGATTAAAAAGGCACTGGAAAGTGCGAGAAATCTATACAATGTCATTCGATTAGTCGGGCATTTTGATTTATTGGAAACTATTGATTTCAAAAAGCTGAATGATTTATATTATGAAACATCCCGGCATTTGGATTTGCTCAACCTGAAAGATTCATTGCAAAACAATGTCGATACAACCAATTTGCTTAATGTTGCTCTTGAGAATATTGTTTTTATGTTCCGGAAAATATCAGAAGAGGAATTGGTAATATCCGATAAACTTAAAGATGTTCTGCGTAAAACACGAGAAGCTATGTCAAACAATTTCGACCAGAATGACCCTCAATTCGTAACACTCTATGAAGAGCTAAAACGATTATTCGAGAAAAAGAACCTTGATGAAATTACTCAGGATGAAATGAAGAATAACATTGGTTCTTTGCAGCAGATTTATGACAAAGTTTCGGAGCTTAACCGTAAAAACAATCTTATCATGGCAAAATTTGCTAATGATGTTAAGTATGCAAGGGTTCATAAGAGGATTGTTGAGAAGGGTAATATTTCAAAAAGGGAAAGCCAGATTTGCGAAACTCTTCTTAATATAAAGCATCTTGCAGACGAACGGGTACTAATTAATACCAATGTGTTAAAAAATGAAAGCTATTTCGACCAGTTTATGATGAAAATTGTTATTGATAATTTTAGTAGCAATAAAATCAGATTGGAGCCGGATTCAGCCAGGTATATTAATGGCTTGGTTGTCAAAGAATATTTAAACGAATTTAACGGGACATTTCCATGGTAGTACAAGAATTTTCAGCTAATACAAAAGAACTAATCGACAGCCTTAAAGGAGTGTGTGCATCTTATGGCCTGGGGAACGATGGTAATGAGTTTAAAATCATTACTCAGGTGTTTTTGTATAAGTTTATGAATGACAAGTTTGGATATGATGTAAAACTGATAGATGACAGGTTGAGAAATTCAGAAAATTGGGAACAGGAGATTGCCGGATATACTGATGATGATTACGAAATGCTGTTGCTAAGTATGAATCCCGATAGTGCCAAGCTCAAGCGTGACCACTATTTATCAAATCTTTTCAACCGACAGCATCAGGAGCAGTTTGCAAAATTCTTTGATGATACTTTGCGTGATATTTCAATTTTCAACAATGAGATTTTCTCGGTGAAAACTGATTCCGGAGCTAAGATTCAGCTTTTCGATGAAGTCAGCCAGTTTATTACGGATAGTTCCAAACGTGATGATTTTTGCAGAGCTTTAATCAATCAGCTTGTTAATTTTAGTTTCGAGAAGATATTTAATCAGAAGTTCGACTTCTTCTCTACGATTTTTGAATATCTAATCAAAGATTACAACAAAGATGGCGGTGGTAAATATGCCGAATATTTCACTCCTCATGCTGTTGCAAAAATCATGGCTTCAATTCTGGTTAACTGCCCATTATTTAATGTCACCTGTAATGACCCTTCGGGTGGTTCCGGTACTCTGCTTATGAGCCTTGCACATGCAATCGGTGAAGACCGCTGCACAATCTATTCGCAGGATATATCGCAAAAGTCCTCGACTATGCTACGGTTAAATCTAATATTAAATAACCTGGTACACTCTATCCAGAATATTATACAGGGAAATACGCTAACCGCACCCTATCACAAAACCGGCAATAAATTAATGAAATTTGATTTAATTGTTTCAAATCCGCCTTTTAAACTCGATTTTAGTGATTACCATGCAGAACTTGACAGCAAGGAAAACAATGAACGCTTTTTTGCCGGAATACCCAATATACCGAATAAAGATAAAGACAAAATGTCTATTTACCTGCTTTTTCTTCAGCATATAATTTTTTCACTGGCTCCCGAAGGCAAAGCTGCTGTTGTTGTTCCAACCGGGTTTATCACGGCACAAAGCGGTATAGAAAAGAAAATACGTCAAAAATTAGTTGATGAAAAAATGCTTCGCGGTGTTGTATCAATGCCAAGTAATATTTTCGCTACAACGGGTACTAATGTTTCAGTATTGTTTATCGACAAAGCCAATACAAAGGGTGATATTGTGTTGATGGATGCTTCCAAACTGGGCACTACCGTAAAGGAAGGCAAGAATCAAAAAACACTGCTGTCACCCGAAGAAGAGCAATTGATTATTACTACTTTCAACAACCATAAAGCAGTGGAAGATTTTACTGTTGTTGTTTCTTATGAACAAATCCGGGAGAAAAATTACTCATTTAGTGCCGGTCAATATTTTGAGGTAAAGATTGAATATACTGACATAACCCCCGAAGAGTTTACCACAAAAATGGATTCCTTCAGCAATAATTTCGACAAATTCTTTTCTGATTCAAGAAGTTTGGAGGAAGAAATTAAAAAACAGTTGGCAGGGCTGAAATATGAGTAAAAAATCAAAACAAAACAGTGAAATAATAAATGATAATTTGTTGTTTAGCAAGATTGCCGGGCTAATCGAACTTGCAAGAAAGACCGTTGCAACCGCGGTAAATCTGACAATGGTTCATACTTATTTTGAAGTGGGCCGGATGATTGTGGAAGATGAGCAGCAGGGAAAAGAAAGGGCTGAATATGGCAAAACTGTTCTTAAAGATTTATCAATCCGCTTAAATGAAAGATTCGGAAGGGGTTTTTCGGAACAAAATCTAAGGAATATGCGGCAATTTTTCTTAGTCTATGCCGATAGACAGATTCGCCAGACACCGTCTAGCGAATTGAAAAATGAAGATAATTTGATACATTCAAATTACGAGACACCGTCTCGTATTTTACAAAACAAAGAAAACGAACAAATATCAATTCAACAGACACCGTCTAGCGAATTGAAAAATGCTAAGAAAACAAAAGACACAATTCAGCAGACACCATCTAGCGAATTACAAATCACTGAAAACACAATAAATTCAATTCAGCAGACACCGTCTGCCAAATCTCCTGCTTTTACTTTGGGATGGTCACATTATCTGATTTTAATGAGAATTGATAACCCACAGGAACGTAGTTTTTATGAAATTGAAGCAACTAAGCAGAATTGGTCTGAAAGACAACTCAAACGTCAATACCATTCAAGCCTATACGAACGGTTAGCATTGAGCCGGAATAAAGATGAAGTTATGAAACTCGCTAATGAAGGGCATACAATCGAGAAGCCGGAGGACATTCTGAAAAATCCGTTATCATTAGAATTTTTAGGGTTGGAGGAAAAAGCAACTTATTCGGAAAATGATATGGAACATGCCATAATATCCAAACTTCAAAACTTTTTACTTGAACTGGGTAATGGTTTTTTGTTTGAAGCACGGCAAAAACGCTTTACATTTGATGAGAAGCATTTTTATGTCGATTTGGTATTTTACAACCGGCTGCTGCAATGCTATGTTTTGATTGATTTAAAAACCGATGAACTTGTGCACCAGGACTTAGGGCAGATGCAGATGTATGTGAATTACTTCGACCGCTACGTGAAACTGGAACACGAAAAACCAAGCATCGGAATATTATTGTGCAAGAAGAAAAACAATGCAATAGTAGAGCTAACACTGCCAAAAGATGCAAATATCTATGCTTCGGAGTACAGCCTTTATTTGCCGGATAAGTTATTGCTACAACAAAAATTAACAGAATGGATGCTTGAATTTGAAATTGAAGCTGAGGTAGGGAGATGAGTAAAAACATTCCTATTAGTGAAGTTGTAAAAAGTGTTTCTATTACACATAAATTCAATAAATCACACTTATTATTTTTAAATACATCTGATATAGAAGGTGGAAAAATAATAAACAAAAATTACTTGCCTGTATCGGAATTAAAAGGACAAGCAAAAAAAACAATAAAGAAAAATGATATACTCTTTAGTGAGATAAGACCAAAAAATAGACGATTTGCTTATGTAGATTTTGATGATACTGAAGACTATGTTGTATCAACAAAATTAATGGTATTAAGGAATATAAACTCAAATGTTGATAATAAATATTTCTATTATTTTCTTACAAATGATGGAATGCTTAATATTTTACAGAATAGAGCAGAGAATCGAATTTGTTCATTTCCGCAGATTACTTATGATTTATTAAGTGAATATAAAATCAGAGTCCCGGAACTTGAAGAACAACAAAAAATTGCAACCGTTCTTTCTACTTTAGATTCCAAAATTGAACTTAACAACCGCATCAATGTTGAATTGGAAGCAATGGCAAAAACTGTATATGATTATTGGTTTGTTCAGTTCGATTTTCCAAATGACGAAGGCAAGCCCTACAAAACCAGCGGTGGTAAAATGGTTTGGAATAAGGAATTGAAACGGGAAATTCCGGAGGGGTGGGAAGTGAATTATTTAACCGAAATAGCCGATACTTCGTCAGGTGGAACACCACTATCCACAAATCAAAGTTATTATATTAATGGTGAAATACCATGGGTAAATAGCGGTGAACTTAATAATTCGTTAATAACTAACACATCAAATTATATTACTGAAATTGGATTAAAAAATTCAAGTGCTAAGCTGTTTCAAATAAATACAATTTTGGTTGCTTTATATGGAGCAACCGCTGGCAAAGTAAGTTTATTGAAAATACCCGCTTGTACTAATCAGGCAATATGTGCTGTTATAGCTAAATCAGATAATTTTCATAACTATTTATACTTTTTCTTTTCTAATCTGTATCGTTATTTAGTTTCATTAAGTACTGGTTCAGCCAGAGATAATTTGTCACAAGAAATCATACGAAAATTAAAGTTAACAATACCGCCCAAGCATCTTATTGAACAATTTGGTAGTTTGGCTAATCCGATTTTTGATAAAATAACTTTAAATATACGTGAAAACCAACAACTCTCCTCCCTGCGTGATTGGCTGCTGCCAATGCTAATGAACGGGCAGGTCAGGGTGGAGTAAAAAGAGTTAACTTAGAGCCACCGGCTAATGATACAAAAAGATGAGTGAATAATGGTGTGGACATAAATATTTGATTAACAAAATAATGGAAGTGATGGAAAAGAAATGGACAACGTCAAAATTTACGAACTTAAATTGCAGGTTGCAGATGTTGCTGATGATATACTAAAAAAAGACGATAAGTATTTTTACTGGAGTAATAACAAATTTACTAAAAACAAATTTAATGATTTGGTATTTATTCTAAACCCAGAGAAAAAATGGGCTTTATACACGAGAATTATTGACATAAATATACCAAGAACCAATTATATTGATGACCATTCATATTTTGGTATCTTAGATTATTCAATGGGTGATTCTGATAACACGTATCTTACATTCATCAAGTTTGAAATTTTACAAAAGAATGTAATCCCCAAAGATTGGAGGTTCTCCGTTATTTCTGCTCATTCTTCCACACCATCGCCGCCGCTCCCAAAATAGCAGCATCATTGTCAGGCAATTGCGATGGCAATAATTTTACGGTATTCTTAAAAATGTTAAGCATGTAATAATTCATCCAGTATTCGGTTGGCTTGAATATTAAGTCACCGGCAAGAGCCAGGCCGCCAAATAAAAATATTGCTTCAGGGCTTGTCACAGCAACAGCATTTGCAAGAATTAAACCTAATATTTTTCCGGTATATTCAAAAGCTTCGAGTGCAATTTCATCATTGAACAAGGCAGCTTCGTAAATGCTTTTTGAATCTATTAAATCAATATTTATATTTCTTAAAATGCTGTGTCTTTTATCTATAAAAAGCTTTTTCTGTACTGTTCTGGCAATGCCAGTGGCTGAACAATATGTTTCAAGACAGCCCAATCTCCCGCATCCGCATTTTCTACCACCCTGATAGATTATAGTATGCCCTAATTCGCCTGCAAAGCCTGTCGAGCCATAGATTAATTCACCCCCGGCAACAAATCCGCTTCCCAATCCTGTTCCCAAAGTTATAAAAATGAAATTCTTCATATTCTTTGCTCCGCCGAATTGCATTTCACCTATAGCAGCAGCATTAGCATCGTTTGTTAAGTATGTGGATAGGTTTGTTTTCTTATTCAGCATATCAGCTAAGGGAATAATACCCTTCCATTTCAAATTAGGGGCAAATTCAATGGTACCTTTGTAGAAATTACCATTTGGAGCACCAATACCAATGCCAATAATTTCGCTGTCATCAGGTAAATTATCTTTCAATATTGAAATTAAATCCGAAACATCATTTACAAATAGATTTACATCATTATAATCATCAGTGCGTATTAATTTTTTATCAATACATTTACCATCCTGAGTTACAACACCAACTCTTGTGTTTGTGCCGCCGATATCTATGCCTATTGCGTATTTTGTCATAATAGTAATAAAGTTATAAAGTTGAAAGTTATAAAGTTAAGAAACAAAAACAAAAGAGGTTATAATTTATAAAATTTATCTAACCCAATATAATTAAAACCCTATTTTTTAAAGGCTACCTTAATAGCAAAATGTCCTTCTCGTTACACCCAACCTTATTACCTTATTCGATTTCGCAACATTTTATAATAAGGTAGTGAGTTTGATGGGGCTCGCCTTTCTACTAAGGTAGCCTATGAAAAATAAGGTTTTAAAGGTTGAATATTTGTATTAAATTGGAAATTAAACATTATTTTAACAATTTTCAATTTTAAACTTCATTTGAATATTTTTCGATTTCTTCAATAGGTATTTCTATCAGGTTTTCTCTGTTTTGGGCATTTTTAATTGAACGCATAAGCATTTCATGGTTTTTGGGTGACTTCATTAAATATTCGGTTTCATCGTAATTCTCAATGGTGATGTGTATTTGTTCGCCACCAAACAGCTTTTTAATACCTTCGATAAAATCGAGGTTTAATTCATCCTTCGTCAATGTGTAGGTTGCATACATTATTTAATCTCCTTTTTTTTCAATCAACTTAACGGTGTTTTATTTTATTTATTGTCAAAATTTATCCCCAAAGAAAAAATATGGTTACATTAATCATCAAAATAATTGTTATTACTTTATTATTTTTCCATCTTTCCAAGCCCAGCTTCTTTCTTTTAACCAACAATTTGAATCCGGTCGGCTAATTAATGGATGAAATGCTGCCTTAGTATTTAGATAAGACCATGACCATGAATTTTCATGTTTCTTGAAATCATTAAAATAAATTTCAAATAATGTATCTTTGTTTATTATTTTAAACCAGCGTTCCGTAAGTAAAATTGGAGCCGTAACACCAAACCAATAAATTTCTCCATGTATTACTATAGCTTGAGTTTTTATTGTTTCACCGGAAATAATATAATGACCCCAACCTGGCAGCTTACCAACAACATGGCTATCTTCGGGTATATTTGTTGACATAACACAAAAATCGCTGGTAAATGTACCGTCTCTATAAAACATATAATAAGTATATGTAAATGTGCCCATACCTATCGTATGGTAATACCCGTCTATATTTATCAAGGAGTCTAAACCAGTTAATTTTCCATCAAACAAATTTGTGAAATTACCTTTCACCATATATTTTATATGGTCACATGAATTTAAAAATGCAACACTAAAGAGCATTAATAAAATTATTATTTTTTTCATAATAAAACCTACAAATTTATTTAAAATAATTACCATCAATTTCATTATAAAATCTTATTCTAACCTTAGTATGTTTCTTAACCTTAGTAACTGAAATATCTTTGTACGTCTCAACCTTATTAACCTTATTATGTAAAAACCGCAAATTTACCTTGAATAAGGTTAATAAGGTTATAGGGTTGGTATTAAATCTTTGTTACTAAGGTTCCCTTTTATAC
>Ga0073936_10012276_pt1 | contig 10225 bp, 9 predicted proteins | sample AliMusrvi5mmetaG_FD_87041 | JGI IMG/M metagenome (GOLD analysis project Ga0073936, IMG submission 87041) | Freshwater lake bacterial and archeal communities from Alinen Mustajarvi, Finland, to study Microbial Dark Matter (Phase II) - Alinen... | ecosystem: Environmental > Aquatic > Freshwater >... | reverse complement strand
GCCATGAAGAAGGCCGCGCGGCAGATGCACCTTTATCCGGATGGCGGAGCCTTCTATCTCGGGCAGACCCTGGCCAAGCGGCTGAAGGTGACACCGGACCAGATCATCGTGGGCTGCGGCAGCAACGAAATGCTGGAGTTCATCGGCCATGTCTTTCTCCAGAAGGGGACGAGCATTGTCATGGCCGACCGCGCGTTCGTGGTCTACAAGTTGATCGCCGCCATGTTCCAGGCCGAGACGATCGCTGTGCCGATGATCGACTACACGCACGACTTGAACGCGATGCTCAAGGCCATCCGGCCCGATACGCGGGTGGTGTTTGTGGCCAACCCGAACAACCCGACCGGCACCATGGTGTCCGGCGCCGAAATCGACGCGTTCATGCGGCGGGTCCCGGAGCACGTGGTCGTGGTATTTGACGAGGCTTACGTCGAACTGCTGCCGCCCGACCGGCAGCCGGACGTGCTCAAGTACGTGCGCGAGGGCCGCAAGGTTGTCATCATGCGGACGTTTTCGAAGACGTACGGTCTGGCCGGCCTGCGCATCGGGTACGGCGTCGCGCCGGCCGAGTGCGTGCAGTTGATGCACCGGATCCGGCAACCGTTCAACACGACGGCCATGGGGCAGGTGGCGGCCGTGGCGGCGCTGGACGACGACGCGCACGTCGAGCGGACGCGCGCCATGATGCGGGACGGCCTGGACTTTCTGCAGGGTGCGTTTGAGAGCCTCAGGTTGCCTTATGTGCCGTCCTCGGCCAACTTTGTCCTCGTGCAAGTGGGGAAAGGCCGGCGCGTTTTCGAAGATTTGCAGCGTGAAGGCGTCATTGTGCGGCCCATGGACCCGTACGGTATGCCCGAGCACATCCGGATTACGGTCGGCACCAAGGCGGAGAATCGGCGCTGCCTGGCAGCCCTGAAGAAGGTTCTCGGCCGGACGAAAGCAGGCTGATGAACGTCGCCATCATCGGGTTGGGGCTGATGGGCGGTTCGCTGGGGCTCGCCCTACGCGAACGCGGGGTCGCACGCGTTACGGGCTATGCCAGGCGATCTGACACACGGCATCTGGCGGTCGAGAGCGGCGTCGTGGATGCGTGCGGCGACTCGCTGGCCTCGGTCGTGGCGGATGCGGATATCGCCGTGTTCTGCACGCCCGTCCTGACCATTCCCTCGCTCATTGCCGAATGCCGCTCCGCCTTTCGCGCCGGGTGTACGGTCACGGATGTCGGCAGCACCAAGGCCCAGGTCCAGCACGATGCCGAGCAGGCGCTGGCCGGCAGCGGAGCCGCGTTTGTGGGTAGTCATCCGATGGCCGGCTCGGAGAAGACCGGGCTCGAGGCCGCGTGGGCCGATCTCTATGACGGCGCGATTACGGCCGTGACGCCGGGCGCCGACGGGCCGGCCGCCGAGCGCGTCTGCCGCCTGTGGGAATCCGTTGGGTCGCGCGTGGTCCGGTTGGGCGCGGCCGAGCACGATGCCTTGGTGGCGCGGACGAGCCATTTGCCGCACTTGGTGGCATCGTTGCTGGTGTCCGTTGCGGGCCGCGGTCAGACCGACGCCGCCCGTTCGTTCTGCGGGCCCGGCTTCCGGGACACGACGCGGGTTGCCGCAGGATCGCCGGAGCTGTGGCACGATATCGTGAAGACCAACCGGGACGCGTTGCTGGCCGAGCTCAAAATCCTCAACACCGAACTCGCCGCGCTCACGGCGATGCTCGAAGTCGGCGACTACGAGGGGATCAAGACGCTCCTCGCCAAAGGCCGCGCCCTGCGCGCCCGGTTGCTGGGTTAGCGGGACGCTCGCACAGTTCCCGCCTGATGCTAGCGACGGGAGGCCTGCACCACAGCCGTGACGTTGGCTCTGGCAAGAAAGAGACAGATTGACTCCGCAGTCATGTATAGTATCATAGCTATATTAATCATCATGGAGATGTTTATATGAGAACAGTCCAAATGACACTTGATGAGGACCTGGTCCAGACTGTGGACAAGGTCGCGAAGGACTTGCACACGACACGCTCGGCTTTTGCGCGCGAGGCGCTTCAGCAGGCCGTTGCACGGGTCAAGACGCGGATGCTCGAGGCGAAGCATCGCCAAGGGTATCTCCGCAAGCCCGCGGCTGCCGATGAATTTGCAGTCTGGGAGAAGGAACAGACGTGGGGTGATGAATGAAGCGTGGCGATGTCCGCTGGTACAAGTTTGAGAAGCCGGACAAGAGCCGCCCGGTTGTCGTTTTGACCCGAGACTCCATCATCCCCCACATTGGCGAGGTGACCATCGCACCGGTGACCTCCACCATCCGGGACATTCCCAGCGAAGTGCTCTTGGATAAAGGGGACGGGATGCCAAGAGAATGCGCAGTCAACTGCGATCACATGCAGACTGTTGCCAAGGCCAAGATTGGGTCCCTGCTCACGTCGCTGTCCGCGACTCGTATGCGTGAGATTCGGACCGCCATTGTTTTTGCCCTCGCCCTCAACGAGTGAGTCGGAGCCAACCAGCGCAGACGGGCGAAGGTCTGGCTCGCGCTTGCTTTACAACGTTGTACGTAACATGACCATCAAGACACCCTGGGGCGGAATCTGTATCGAAGGCGACGCGGACAGCCTCTGGCAGTACCGCCTGGCCGGAAGTCGGACAGCCGTTCGCGTGGCGGCCCCGGTCTTTGAGATCGACGGCGAGCCCGCGGTGCTGGCCGTCGAATCGGTGCGCCAGTCGCGCAAGCCGATCCGCCTGCGCAACGGCGTGATGGAGTACGTTCTGGAAGGCGCGTGCCGGGACCGGGATGGGCTGCGGCTGGAACTGGTGTTCCGCGTCGCGGATGACAACCCGGTGGTCCGGTTCCGCTATCGGCTCGTGAACCGGGGCGCGCCCGTGCAACTCACCCGATCGACCGGTCGGGACCGGCTTACCTACGCGGGCCTTTCGCTCGCGGGCTGGCCGGACTGCGGCGAACTGCGCCTCAGCGAGTTCGACGAAGCGACGCATTCGTACGTTCCGCGCGAACGCGCTGTTGCCGCGAAGGATTTCGACAACGGGCTGGCGGTTATGGGGCCGATTCTGACCGCCACCGACGGGCGGCACGCGTTGCTGCTGGCCTACGAGCATGGGTCGCAGGCGCCCGATGCATTCCTGCAGTACCGCTTGCATCCGGACCGGCGCGTGGAGTTGGAAGCCGTCAAAGGCAACTATTGGCATGGCCAGCCGGTGGGCGAGGGCGAGGCCTACGAAACCCTCTGGTTCGAACTGGCCGCGGTGCCGGGCGACCGCGAGGCGCTGGCGCGCGCGTACCGGGCGTTCGTGCTCGGGCGCATGACGGAGAACGCCGCCTCGCGTGCGCCGCACATCTTCTACAACACGTGGGCCTTCCAGGAGCGGAACTTCTGGTGGAACAAGAAGCGTTACCTCGACTCCATGACGCAGGAGCGGATCCTCGCCGAAATCGACGTGGCGCACCGGATGGGTATCGACGTGTTCGTGCTCGACACGGGTTGGTACGAGAAGACCGGCGATTGGCGGGTCAACCGCGCGCGGTTTGCGGACGGGCTGAAGGCGGTTCGCGAGAAGTTGACCGGCTATGGCATGAAGCTCGGGCTGTGGTTCAGTCCGACCGAAGCCGCCGTGACGAGCCGTATGCTCACCGAGCACCGGGACTGCCTGATGTCGCAGGGCGGCCGGGAAGCCACCCCTCATGCAGTCTGGGAGTCCGAAGACAGCCAGAATCTGTGCCTGGTCAGCCGGTACTGGGAGGCGTTCGCCGACGAACTGATCCGGCTCGTGCAGGAAGTCGGCGTGACCTATTTCAAGTGGGACGCCGTGGGCCAGTACGGGTGCGACGACGCGCGGCATAATCATGGCGGCGCTGACGCAACGGTGCGGGAACGGGCGGACGTGTATGCCTTCGAGCAGGTGCGCTACATGGCGCGTGTGGTCGACCGGTTATGCGCCGCGTGCCCGGAGGCGATCGTCGATTTCGATATCACCGAGGGCGGTCGCAGTGCAGGGCTGGCCTTCCTGGCGGCGGGCAAGTACTTCCTCATCAACAACGGGCCGTACTATCATAACTACGACATTCCATATGCCCGCGCCAACGGGACGTGGAGCAATATCTTCGTGCAGCCCGGGCCGGCGCGCGGGTGGATCTGCCGGGCGCCGCTGACGTTTGACCGGTGGATTCCGTCCGTGCTCTTCCTGACACACTATCTGCCGGACGATCCGGAGCAATCGCAGCTCATCAACATCGGCTCGCTGATTCTCGGACAGAACGGCATCTGGGGCGACCTGCTGTCTCTTTCCGACGAGGGCGTGGCGCGGTTCGGCCGCTGGCTCGGGCTGTACAAGCAGGTGCGCGACGACATCACCGTTGCCAGTCCCGTGTTTGACGGGACAACGGGGGGAAGTCCGGAGATTTACGAAAAGGTGTCGGCGGCGACCGGGCGTGGCGCGGTGGTGATCTTTGCCTCGGCATGCGGCACCTACGATTACGTCACGACTCACCCGGTGGCGCGTGAGTTCGTGACGACAACGGGTGTAACGGTCACGCACGATCGCGAAGGGCGGGGGATCATCCGCGTCGCCTTCGAAAAGGCCGGCGCAGCGATCGTGTTCTTTGGCGTGGCCGAGGCGTGAGCAACGCACTGGCGCATGTGTGGGCAGCAGGACGAAAAGGAGACTGATCCATGGGAAGCGGGACGACCACGAGCGCATACGTTTGGTTTGATGCCGAGTATACTGATTTGGATTTGGATCGGGCCGGGTTGCTTCAGGTGGCGGCCATCATTACCGACACGAACTTGAAGCGACTGCTGCCGCCTGATCAGGATCTGATGTTTTACGTAAAGCTCGACGAGGGTCAGGGGGTCAGCCCCTGGGTGAGCGAGCACCTGGCCGGGCTCGTCGCGAAATGCCGGTCGGCCGGGGCCGTGGACCTGGCGACGATCGATGCGCGGCTCGCGGAGCTGGTGAAGCGCGCGGTCGGGACGGTGCCAGCCCGCAAGGAAATGCGGCCCGTTTTAGCCGGAAACAGCATTCATGCCGACTGGTTTCTCGTACGCAAGTTTCTGCCGAAGTTCGCCAGTTGTCTTCACTACCGGTTGCTGGATGTCACCGCGCTCAAGCTGCTATGGCAGGACTGGCGTGGGGGGGCGAAGTTCGACAAGGAAGACCCCGCCGTGCTCCGCCAGTACTCGACCATTGCGACGGCCGACATCGAGGGCAAGCCGCACGATGCGGCCTACGATATTCATGCCTCGATCGCCGAGTTGAATTTCTATCGCGCGAAGATGATCGCACCGTAGCGGGTGGCTCAGCGCTGGCGTAGCCGGCCTTCGCGTTCCGACTCCAGGAAGGCCGCGTAGGCCCGGGCGATGCCGGTTCGCAAGTCCACGGTGGGCGCCCAACCAAGATTGCGGATGCGCGAGATGTCCAGCAGTTTGCGCGGCGTGCCGTCGGGTTTGGATGGGTCGAACACGAGCCGGCCGCGATAGCTGACCGCGTCCCGGATGATTCCGGCCACTTCGCCGATGCTCTGGTCCGTACCGCACCCGACGTTCACCACGTCCGGCGGGTTCGGCACTTCCAACAGGCGCAGCGCGGCCGAGGCGAGGTCGTCGACGTAGAGAAACTCGCGCCGCGGCGTTCCGGTGCCCCACATGACCACCTCGGGTGCATTGGCGATTTTGGCCTCATGGAACCGGCGGATGAGCGCCGGAATCACGTGGGCGTTGAAGGGATGATAATTGTCGCCCGGCCCATAGAGGTTCGTGGGCATCAGGGAATGGTAAAGCACGCCGTATTGTTTGCGGTAATGCTGGCACATCTTGAGGCCGGCGATCTTCGCAATGGCGTAGGCTTCGTTCGTCGGCTCCAGGGGGCCGGTCAGCAGGCACTCTTCGCGCATGGGCTGCGGTGCCTCGCGCGGATAGATGCACGAACTGCCCAGGTAGAGCAGGCGCTTCACGCCCGTCCGCCAGGCGCCGTCGACCAGATTCAGGGCAATCGCCAGGTTCTGGTGGATGAACTCGGCGGGGTAGGTGCTGTTGGCCCCGATGCCGCCGACACGCGCCGCGGCGACGATGACGATATCCGGCCGCTGCGATTCCAGGAATACGCGCGTGCGGGCAGCGTCGGTCAGATCCAGGGCTGACCGCGAGGCGGCGATGATTTCGCGACAGCCGCGCGCCTGGAGTGCGCGGACCAGCGCGGTGCCGACCAAGCCGTTGTGGCCCGCCACGTAGACGCGGGCCGTGGAGAACGTTTCGGCCGTGAGGTTCATCGACGGGCTCCTCGACGGGTGGTTTTGGGACGCGAGGGTTTGCGGGCCCTGGCCGGGGAGGCGGCAGGGATCGTCGGAGCCGCGCGTGGAGGCACCGGGGCCAGCGGCTCGCTGTTTTGCGCCATGGCCAGTTCACGCGTGGCGATCTTCAGGTCTTCGTCGATCATCAGTTTTACGAGGTCCTTGAAATGCACGCGAGGCTCCCAGCCCAGGATTCGTTTGGCCTTGGCCGGGTTGCCGATGAGCAGATCCACTTCCGACGGACGCTCGTAGCGCGTGTCGTGCTTGACGTACTCCTTCCAGTCCAGGTCCAGCAGGCTGAACGCTTCGGCGCAGAATTCGCGGACGGAGTGCGTCTCGTTGGTGGCGATCACGTAGTCGCCCGGTTCGTCCTGCTGCAGCATGCGCCACATGGCGTCGACGTAGTCGCCGGCAAAGCCCCAGTCGCGCCGGGCGTCCATGTTGCCGAGATAGAGCGAGTTCTCGAGCCCCAGCTTGATGCGTGTGGCCGCGCGGGTGATCTTGCGCGTGACGAAGGTTTCGCCGCGGCGGGGCGACTCGTGATTGAACAGGATGCCGTTGCTGGCGTGCACGCCGTAGGCTTCGCGGTAGTTCACCGTCAGCCAGTAGGCATAGACCTTGGCGCAGCCGTAGGGTGAGCGCGGCCAGAAGGGCGTGGTTTCGGTCTGGGGCACTTGCTGGACCCGGCCGAACATTTCGGACGACGAGGCCTGGTAGAAACGCGTTTTGTGATCCGCGCCCGTTTTGCGCAGGGCTTCCAGGATGCGCACCGCGCTCAGGCCCGTGACGTCGCCCGTGTATTCGGGAATGTCGAACGAGACACGCACATGGCTCTGGGCGCCGAGGTGGTAGATCTCGTCCGGTTTCAGTTCGTAAACCAATTGGATCATCTGGACGGAATCGGCCAGATCGCCGTAGTGCAGGAAGAGGCGCGATCCGCGCACGTGGGGGTCGCAGTACAGATGATCGATGCGGCCCGTGTTGAACGACGATGACCGGCGGATGACGCCGTGGACCTCATAGCCTTTGGCCAGCAACAGTTCCGTCAAGTACGAGCCATCCTGCCCGGTAATGCCTGTAATCAAAGCGCGCTTCATAGGTCCCGTCCTTTCCGTGCCTCATTCATCCTCCTAAGATAACAGGGCCGGGCCCGGATGTCGTTGCGTAAATACGTAAAAACGTGGTATACATATGCGCATGAAACGAGGCGCCCATGATTCGGGACGGGCTGTGGCGGTGCTGTTCGATGCGGACCTGGACTACGCGACTTCGGTTTACCAGGGGGTGCAGGAACACTTTGCCGGTGCGACCGGTTGGCCCGTATTGCCGTTGGCGCCGGGCAATGAAGCGGCGTTAGCGGCCCTATTTGCCGCCGGCTCCTTGCGCGGGATTATCGGACCGTTCGTGAGCGATAAGTGGATTCGTGACCATGGGTTTGACCGGATCCCGTTGGTCAATATCGCCAACCTATCCGACATTCGCACAGTGGACGCGGTGGTGCCAGACGACCGTGAAGCGGGGCGGATGGTCGCACGGGCCTTCCTGGAAAGCGGGCTGCGGCATTTCGGCTTCGCGGGCGTGTCGGGAATTTTTCACTCGCGCCTGCGGCGGGAAGGATTCGAGGAGGCTCTGCAGGTGGCCGGGGCCATGGCGAGCTGCGCACCATCCGTGGGATCGGCCGGGGCGATCGCGGTGTGGCGTCCGTGGTTGGAATCGCTCTCGCGGCCGGCGGGTGTGTATGGCGCCACCGATTACCACGCGCGTCTCGTGCTGACGGCGTGCCGCGAACTGGGGCGGCAGGTGCCGGACGAGGTGGCGGTGGTCGGGACGGGCAATGCCCTGATGCAAGGATTATTCGCGGGTATGACGCTGTCGTCGGTGGAATTGCCGGGCCGGCCGGTGGGGCGGGAGGCGGCCAGGCAGTTGCAGTCCCGGATCGAGGGAACGTACCACGGGCCGCCGGTGCGGCGTTGGATTCCGCCCGTACGTGTGCTGCACCGGGAGTCATCGGCTTGTTGTCTGGGCGCCGATCCGGTCGTGGCGAGGGCGAGCACGTACATCCGCGCGCGCCTGGCCGAGCCGCTGGACGTGGGGCGGGTGGCGCGCGGAATCGGCGTGTCGCGTCGGCTGCTGGAATTGCGTTTCCAGTCAACCCTCAAGCGCAGCCCTTACCGCGAGATTTTGCGCCTGCGAATGGAACAGGCCTCCTATCTTCTGTCCAACACGCCGATGAAGGTGCTGGAAGTCGGGATGGCCTGCGGCTTTCCCGAGCCGCATCATTTCAGCGCGGTGTTCCGCCGTTGGCACGGCACGCCGCCCGGGGCCAGCCGAAACCAGCCGGCCTAGCGGGCGGCACGGTAGGCGCGGGGACTCAGGCCGACGCGCTTGTGGAAGAGCTTCGAGAAACGATACGGATCGTCGATACCCACCGCGCGGGCCACATCGAGTACACGGCGATTCCGGTCCAGCAACAGGTACTTGGCCTGTTCGATCCGCATGCGTATGACATCCTCGATAGGGGAGACATTGAAATAGCGACGCCATTGCGCCGAGAAATGTGGCGCGGAGAGGTTCACCGCGCGCGCCAAGTCCGCCAGTCGTACCGGCGGGCTCGGATTGCGCGCCAGCCGCTGACGTAACGCCAGGAACGGGGCCGGAATTCGGGCGACCGACACGGCGGAGGGCGCCAGCGAACGAGCGATATCGCGCAAGGCATTCTCCAGAAGATGCCCGACGATCGCCGGGTCCGGCCGCGGCCCGACGATTTCGGCGTAGATCCCTTCCAGATGGCGTACCAGCCGTTCCGGCTCCCGCAGGACGAGCAGGCGATCGAGCGGCAGCCTGGTGACGCGCAACGCCTCAACGACGCGCCCCCCCTCGCAATGGATCCAACTGTGGCCCCATGTTTGTTCCTCGACGCCATAGTCATGGCCGGCTTCCGGAGGCCACAGAATAAGGCTCCCTGTCGGCGCGGCCTGAGTCTGCCCGCCCGCGGTCAGCGTGACGGCATCGTGAAACAGCATGAAGAGGAAATCCCCCGTGCCTTGGGGCCGGATCACGCGTCCCGGCCGCATCGGTTCATGCACGCCGATTCCCCGCACGCGCAGAGCCGGCGTGTCGATAATGAGCGGCAGAAAGAAATGTTTAAAACCACCCATCGGTCGTATCCCTGTCAATCAAGCCCGAGCCAACACCATAAGATAAACCATCATTTCAATCATCAATGCCATTTCTTTCTTTGAAAGAGAACATTATATCATTCGGGAAACCATGTCATCGAACAATAAAAGACAGGTGCGGAAGGCAACCATGCAGACCTTATTCAACGGACTCGGACTCACGCTCGGTAATCTCTCCCGGCTCTCCAATGCGGAATCGCGTTCCTGTTCGGCGGAGAATCCGACCGGCGCCAAGGGGCAGGGCGGCCGCCACGTCGACCCCAACCACGGTTGCTCGCGTGATCTCGGTACTGGCTGGAAGGTTCGCCCCTGCGTCGGCATCAAGCCCGGCGAGACGCTGGTCCTGGCCGATGTCGACGGGCCTGGCGCCATCCAGCAGATCTGGATGACCCCGACCGGGAATTACCGTTTCACTATCCTGCGCTTCTACTGGGACGGCGAGGAGACACCGTCGGTCGAGGTGCCGGTGGGTGATTTTTTTGCCAGCGCTTACACGAATTTCGAGACCTTTGCGCCGCTCAACTCTCTGCCGGTCTGCGTCAATCCCGGGAACGCCTTCAACTGCTACTGGGAGATGCCGTTCCGGAAACACTGCAAGATCACGATGGAGAACATCGGCTTCGACGAGATGAGGATCTTTTACCAGGTCAATTATACCCTCACCGAGGTGCCGGGCGACGCCGCTTATTTCCACGCCCAGTTCCGGCGCAGCAATCCGCTGCCGTACAAGCAGATTCACACCCTTCTGGACGGCGT
>Ga0073936_10012274_pt1 | contig 10229 bp, 5 predicted proteins | sample AliMusrvi5mmetaG_FD_87041 | JGI IMG/M metagenome (GOLD analysis project Ga0073936, IMG submission 87041) | Freshwater lake bacterial and archeal communities from Alinen Mustajarvi, Finland, to study Microbial Dark Matter (Phase II) - Alinen... | ecosystem: Environmental > Aquatic > Freshwater >... | reverse complement strand
GTGGATAACAATAGCGCGCCTTCTTCTCCCTGCTCGAGAGCGTCGACCTGACCGGCTTCAGGGCTGATCACCGCCAAGACCCGCCCGGAATCCTTCAGGCCATCATAGCCCTTGAACTCCGTCTTGAGCCCCTGGGCCACGAGATCGGCCACGAGATCGCCAATCCGATCCCCAGCGGCATTGCGTCGAGCCGCGCGAGCCCGCTGGCGCTGTTCTTCCATCAGGGCGCGGAAAGCCTCTTCATCGACCGTCAATCCCTTCTCGCCGGCCATCAGGACGGTTAGATCGATCGGGAATCCAAACGTATCATATAATTTAAAGGCCTCAGTTCCCGGAAAGGCTTTCCCGCCTCCGGCCATAACCGAGTTAACCACGTCGTTGAAAAGTTCCAGACCCCGTCCCAGCGTGCCGGCAAAGCTTTCTTCCTCCGCGCGTAGAGACCGCAGGATTTCAATCCGATGCACGGCCAGTTCCGGGAAAGCCGCCCCCATCACCCGTTCCAATTCAGGCAACAGATCGCCCAGAAACGGACGTTCAAACCCGATTTTCCGGCCAAAGCGTACCGCCCGGCGCAACAGGCGGCGTAAAACATATCCGCGCCCTTCGTTCGACGGCGAAACCCCGTCGGCAATGGCAAAAGCCAGGGTCCGCAGATGATCGGCAATCACCCGCATGGCCACCCCCGCCTCTCCCTCGTAAGGCTGTCCGCTCAACATCGCGATGCGGCGGATGATCGGCACAAACAAATCGGTGTCGTAATTCGAGGCCTTCCCCTGGATCACCGCGGTCACCCGTTCCAACCCCATACCGGTATCGACATGCTTGGCGGGCAATTCTTCCAAGGTGCCGTCGGACCGGCGATTGTACTGGATAAAGACCAGGTTCCAAATCTCCATCACTTCAGGGTTCCCGGCATTCACCCACTCCGGGGGGCAACCCTTCACGGTCCGGTCGAAATGAATTTCCGAGCAAGGTCCACAGGGTCCGGTCTCACCCATTTCCCAGAAATTTTCCTTTTCGCCAAACTTCAGGATATGGGCCGGATCGACGTTCGTCACTTCCCGCCAGATCTGCCCGGCCTCATCATCATCGCGATAAATGGTCACCCACAATCGTTCCCGGGGTAGTTTCCAGACTTCCGTCAGCAACTCCCACGCCCAGCGGATGGCCTCGCGCTTGTAATAGTCGCCGAACGACCAGTTCCCGAGCATCTCGAAAAAGGTGTGGTGATAGGTATCTCGCCCGACCGCTTCGAGGTCATTGTGCTTGCCGCTGACCCGGATGCACTTCTGGGTATCGGCCACCCGTCGGCTTTCCGCCGTCCGCGCACCGAGGAAAATTTCCTTGAACTGGTTCATCCCCGCATTGGCGAACAACAGCGTGGGATCGGACGGCAGAACCACCGGTGAACTCGGCACGATCGCGTGTCCCTGCCGGCGAAAATACTCTAAAAACGAGGCGCGGATCTCAGCCGCGCCCAGGACCTTCGTATCCACATCAACCTCGTATCTTTGCCTTGATCGCTTCGATCAGTTTCTTTTCGGTTTCAGGATTCGCCAACAAGTATTCGGCCGCCGCCTCACGCCCCTGCCCCAATTGCATCCCCTCGTAGGACAGCCAGGAACCCCGCTTCTCAATCAATTCATATTGCACCGCGGAATCGATCACCGAGCCGGCCCAATAGATTCCCCGGCTGAACAGGATGTCGAATTCGGCCTCGCTGAACGGAGGCGCCATCTTGTTTTTGACTACCTTCACCTTGGTCCGATTCCCCACCGCCTTGCCGGAGGGATCCTTGATCGAATTGATGCGCCGGATATCCAGCCGCACCGAGGTGTAAAACTTCAAGGCGCGCCCGCCGGGCGTGGTCTCGGGACTGCCGAACATGACCCCGATTTTTTCACGGATCTGATTGGTGAAAATGCAGAGGGTCCGGGAATGAGCAATCAGCGCGGTTAATTTACGCATCGCCTGGGACATCAGCCGGGCCTGCAGACCGACATGCGCATCGCCCATCTCCCCTTCCAACTCGGCCTTCGGCGCCAGCGCCGCAACCGAATCCAGCACCACCACATCGAGGGCATTACTGCGTACCAGGGTTTCGACAATCGTCAGGGCTTCTTCGCCCGAGGACGGCTGGGCGATCAGCAGATCGTCGAGATTGACCCCAATCCGCTTGGCATACTGGGGATCCACCGCATGCTCGGTATCGACGATCGCGGCCAACCCGCCGGCCTTCTGGGCATTGGCAATGACGTGCAGGGCCAATGTCGTCTTGCCGGACGATTCCGGTCCAAAAATCTCCACGATCCGCCCGCGGGGCAGACCGCCAATTCCCAGCGCCAGGTCCAGGGATAAGGCACCGGTCGAAATCGTATCCACATTCTGCACTCCGGCGTGTTCGCCCATCCGGATGATGGCGCCTTCGCCGAATTCTTTTTGGATCTGGGCCAGAACCGCGGTCAAAGCGGAGGGAAATTTACCGTCGGTCGTTTCAGTCTTGGTGGTCTTGCTCATGAGTTGTCCTTTTTGGATAACACCGCCAGCCTGAATCACCCCGTGCCCCGGCTGGTGGCGCGAATCGGGATATGGTATCTTTTCAAGGGTGCCGCTGTCAATGTCATCCCGAGCGAAGTCGGACCTCTTTCCGATCGGGGTCGGAATCGCTATCGCATTCGGAATCGCTACGGAACCGGACCATCCGCTCGCAGAGCGGGGCTACATCGACATCTCGGTGTAGCATCGCTCCCGCCCTGAGCCGGCCGAAGGACTATGAGCGCCTCCCCGTCCCGAATCTACCCCTTTTATTTCACCGTGAACGTCAGCTCCCCCTTGACGGCATCGACTTTCAAGGTCTGCCCTTCGCCCACTTCACCCGCGATCAATTTGCGCGCCACCGGGGTTTCGAGATGCGCCTGGATAAACCGTTTCATCGGCCGTGCGCCATAAACCGCATCGTAGCCTTCGCGGGCGATGTGCTTCTTCGCCGCCTCGCTCAGAACGAGTTCGATCCGTTGCTGGGCCAGCCGGTGACGCAACTCCTCCACTTGGATATCCGCGATCTGGACGATTTCAGCCACTGTCAACGGCTTGAACAAAACGATGTCATCTACCCGGTTCAAAAATTCCGGTCGGAACTTCGCGCGGAGTTCCTCCATCACCCCCCGCCGTGCGCCTTCGGTCAGATGGCCTTCGCGATCAATCCCCTCCAGGAGGATCGGCGATCCGATATTGCTGGTCAGGATCAGGATCGCATTCTTGAAGTTCACGGTGCGCCCGTGGGAGTCGGTCAGCCGTCCGTCATCCATCACCTGGAGCAGGACGTTGAAAACATCCGGATGGGCTTTTTCGATTTCATCGAAGAGGATCACGCTGTAGGGTTTGCGCCGGACCGCTTCGGTCAATTGCCCGGCATCATCATACCCGACATAGCCGGGAGGCGCCCCGATCAGGCGGGCCACCGTGTGCTTCTCCATGTATTCGCTCATGTCGATGCGAATCAGGTTCTCCTCGGTGTCGAACAGGGTCTCCGCCAGGGCCTTGGCCAGTTCGGTCTTTCCCACTCCCGTCGGCCCGAGAAACAGGAAGGTCCCCACCGGCCGGCGCGGATTCCCAATCCCAGCACGGGCGCGCTGGACGGCATCGGTGACGGCCTGAACCGCCTCATCCTGGCCGATCACTCGCCGGTGAAGCGTCTCGCCCAGGTGCATCAGCTTGGCGCGTTCGCCTTCGACCAGGCGGTTGAGCGGAATCCCCGTCCATCGCGAAACCACGGAGGCGATTTCATCTTCGGTCACCTCCTCCTTGACCAGCGTCTTGCCGCCCGCGACGGAATCGTTGAGCTTCTGTTGTTCCGCCAGCTTGCGCTCCAATTCCGGAATCACCCCGTGCCGTAATTTGGCCAGGCGGTCCAGATCATAGGCCCGTTCTGCCTCCTCGGATTCGCGCCGGGCCGCCTCCAGATGTTCCCGCAGGTTTTGCACCTTGCCGATAGCCTGCTTTTCGTTATCCCATTGGGCGCGCAGGGTCTTGGATTCGGACTGTAATTCGGCCAATTCCTTGCGCAGGACTTCCAATCGCTGGCGACTCCCGCTGTCCTGCTCTTTTTTCAGGGCCGTCTCCTCGATCTCCAGGCGCATGATCCGGCGGGTGATCCCATCCAGTTCCGCGGGCAGGGAATCGATTTCCGTGCGAATCGAGGCGCAGGCTTCGTCCATCAGATCAATGGCCTTATCGGGCAAAAACCGGTCGCTGATGTAACGGTCCGCCAGGACAGCCGACGCCACCAGTGCGGCATCCTTGATATGGACCCCGTGATGAATTTCAAAACGCTCCCGCAAGCCGCGCAAAATCGAGATGGTATCCTCGACCGACGGCGCATCGACCACGATCGGTTGGAACCGGCGTTCCAAGGCGGCGTCTTTTTCGATATTTTTGCGATATTCGTCGAGCGTCGTCGCCCCGATGCAATGCAATTCCCCGCGCGCCAACATCGGCTTCAGCATGTTCCCGGCGTCGGTCGAACCTTCGGTGCGACCCGCGCCCACGATCGTATGCACTTCGTCGATGAATAAAAGAATCCGGCCTTCGGCCGACTTGATCTCCGTCAACACGGCCTTCAGCCGCTCTTCAAACTCCCCGCGATACTTGGCGCCGGACATAAGGGCCGTCATGTCCAGGGCAAATATCGTCCGATCCTTCAACCCTTCGGGCACATCCCCCCGGAGTATCCGTTGAGCCAGCCCCTCGACAATCGCCGTTTTCCCCACCCCGGGTTCGCCGATCAGGACGGGATTATTCTTGGTTTTGCGCGACAGAATCCGGATTACGCTGCGGATCTCCGTGTCCCGCCCGATGACCGGATCAAGCTTTCCGGCGCGAGCGAGCGCCACCAGATCCACCCCGTATTTCTGCAGGGCTTCGTAGGACTCCTCCGGGTTGGCGCTGGTGACCCGCTGATTTCCCCGCACCGAGGTCAACGCCTGTAAAAACCGTTCGCGGGTGACCTGGTATTCCGCCAGAATTTTACCGGCCGGCGTCTTGCGCCCCTCTTCAATCAAAGCCAGCAACAGGTGCTCGACCGAAAGATATTCATCCTTGAGTTGTTTGGCTTCGTCCCCCGCCCGGACCAGGAGCCGGGACAACCGCTGGGTAACATAGACCTTGCCCGTTTCCGAGCCGCCTCCGGAAACCTTGGGAAGCCGTTCCAACTCCTGCTCCACCCGGGCCTGGAGTTCCTTGATCGGCACCTCCATTTTTTGGAATAACCGGACGGCCAGGCCATCTTCCTGCTCCAGGAGCACCAGGAACAAATGCTCGGCATCCACTTCCTGATTACTGTAGCGGATCGCTTTAACCTGCGCCGCATGCATGGCTTCCTGAGCCTTTTGCGTCATTTGATTCGTATCCATGGCAAACTCCTTTCAATGATCCAACGCCAACCGCACCTTGTCTCCCAGGTCCTTTCGAGCACAAGGTTTTTGGATGAAATTCAAGCCTTCCTCAAGCACGCCTTGGGAGGCGATCACCTCGGCTGCGTAACCGGACATGAACAGGCATTTGAAGTTCGGATTGATCACCAGCAGCCGTCGAGCCAGATCCCGACCGGTCATCTCAGGCATGATCATATCGGTTAACACCAATTGAATTTCTGCGGCGTGCTTTTCGGCCAATCGAATGGCATCGCTTGGTGCGCTGGCAACCAGCACCCGGTAACCCAGGCTTTCCAGCGTGATCTTGCCCAAGTCCAATAACGCCGGTTCATCCTCGACCAGCAGAATGGTTTCGTGCCCTTGACTAATTTTTATCGGCAGGTTTTCCGAGTCCCGTTGCGCGGCCGTCCCCTGGTGTGCGGGCAGGAAAACACTGATCGTCGTCCCCTGCCCCGGTTCGCTGCGCACGTGAATGAATCCGTTGTTTTGCTTGACGATGCCGTACACGGTGGCCAAGCCCAGACCACTTCCCTTTCCTACTCCCTTGGTTGTGAAGAACGGCTCGAAAATATGGGGTGAAATCTCTTGGTCCATTCCGCACCCATTGTCGCTGACGGCCAGCAGGACATATTCCCCCGGAACCACATCCATGTGCTGGGCACAGTACTCGTCGTCGAAGATAACTTTTTGGGTCTCAAGGGTAACCTTACCCACCTCGGCGATGGCATCCCGGGCGTTGGCACATAGGTTGACCAGCAACTGGTCAATCTGACTGGGATCCATTTTGATCGACGGCAAATTCACACCCGAATTCCAGACGAGAGCAATGTTCTCCCGGATGAGCCGCCGCAACATCTTCAGCATCCCTTCCACGGTTTCATTCAGATCCAGGATCTTCGGTTCGACCGTCTGTTTGCGGGCAAAGGCCAGTAATTGACGGGTGAGTTCGGCGGCGCTTTGGGCGGCTTTCTGAATTTCTTGTAAATCGGAGAAAAGAGGCTGGTCCGCTGGCATATCCATGAGCGCCAGTTCCGTAAATCCCAGGACAATGCCCATCATATTATTGAAGTCATGGGCCACCCCACCCGCCAGCCGACCCACCGTCTCCATCTTTTGAACCTGGTTCAATTGCGACTGCAACTTCACCCGTTCCTCTTCCCCTCGCTTGCGCTCGGTAATGTCGCGGATGATGGCCCACATGGCCGTCGGTTTTCCGTCGGTGTCCCGGATCAGAACGGTTCGGAGTTCAACCGGAAACACCGTGCCGTCCTTTCGACGATATTCCTTTTCGTAAACATCGGAATATCCGCAGGAGAGAACCTGTTCAGCCAAAATTTTAGCCTCAACGGCTTGCCATTTTAGCGGGGTGAGGTCAACGTAAGTCAAGTGCCGAAGTTCATCTTCGGAGTACCCGAGCAAAGCCTGAAAAACTGAATTGGATTCCTGAATCCGCCCCTCCATGTCCACAGTCGCAAACGCGTCCCGCATACTTTCGTGCAACACGCGATACTTGGCTTCGGAACTTCGCGATTGTTCCTCCGCGCGTTTGTGTTCGGTGATGTCTTGAATAGTCCCCGTCAAGGATAGAAGCCGACCGGTAGCGTCAAACGTGGTTTCACCCAATCCCTGGACCCATCTGATCTGGCCATCCGCCTTGCGAAAAATTCGATATTCCTTGTTAAAGGGTTGGCGTTTCGAAGCCACTTCCCCTTTCAAGTGTTGTTCCATCATCTCTCGATCATCGGGATGCACGATGTCCATCCACCCTTGTACGGTTCGGGGATATGTCTGGTCGATGCCGAAAATCCGGTCCAGCACCTCGGACGATTCCCAGGCATCGGCAATAAAATCGGCTTTATATGAACCGATATTTGCCGCCCGTTGCGATTCTTTGAATAGGAATTCGCTATCTCGTAGCCTCTGCTCCACCTGCTTGCGGGCGGTGATGTCACGGCAAAGAGTCAGGATATTGATGCCCGTCGGAGTCTTCAACACGGTCGCATTGATTTCAATCGGACAAATTTTCCCGTCGGGGCTGATGTAGTCCATTTCCAGGTTGCGAACATACCCTTGTTCAATACACTTTTTAATTTCAGCCGCATTTCGTTCCAAATCGTGAGGCGCAGTCCATTCCAATAGATTTCCCTGGGAAATCTCCTTTAAGCTTCGTCCCGTCAACCGGGCGTATTCCTGATTTGCATCCTGGACGTTGCCGTTCGCATCCAGGATGACATAGCCGGTTTGGGTCGTTTCGATGAGAGATTCGAATTTTGTTTGGTTTTCCTGAAGAGAGTTCTCCAGCCGCTGGCGCTCCGTCACATCCCGGAAACTCCAGACCCGGCCCACAATCTGTCCCTCTCGCCGCTGGGGCCGGGAGTAACGCTCGTAGACGCGACCATCGCGAAACTTTAACGTGTCGAAGGATTCAGCCTCCGGCTGCGCGTATAATTCGCGAACCTTGGCCATGAACTCCTCCGGCTGCACCAACTGGTTCAAAACAAACGCCAGCAAGGCCGCGTTGTCCCGCCGCTCCAACAAGTCCGGCGGGATGCGCCATAATTCGGCAAAACGACCGTTCATCAGGGTCACGTGCTGGTTGCCATCAACGACCAACAGGCCGTCGGCGCACGCTTCAAGCGTTGACCGCAAACCCTCCTCCTGGTGGTTTAACTCACTCTGGAGGGCCTGGAGCTCCTGAAGCAGCCGGGTCTGTTCGGCGATTGAGAGCGGAACGGTTGATGTATAAACAGAGTTCATCAGTGTCGAAGTCGTCCGGGGAATCGGCATCGATTTAAAGGGGCGTCAAACTTTTGCTATCCCAATGGCTTATTTGTCTTTGACCGCAACCGTGGCGGCGGTCATCGTATATTTGATGGTGACTTTGGCTCCGACCTTCAGGTCGCCGGTCACCTTCGTATCCGCCGTCCGGGCGATTTCCCATTTGCCATCGTCCTTTTGAATCACGATCTTGGAGTCGGTGAGTTCAAGAACCGGCCCCGTGGCCTGGTAGGTGGCAACCCCACCCGCCTGCACACCCAGAGTCAATCCCACCGCCAACACCGACAACACGGCCAATCGACGCATCGAGATAAACATGGAAACCTCCTTGGGTTAGTTGCCGGAATTCAATCACTATTTTCCGGTGGTGACCACACAAAAAAGCATTGATTGATCGGGTTCACACGGGACCCGTCCCCTTCTTCAGACTAAAATTTCGCAATTATCGTTGCACGCGGCCGGTAAAGGTTTTAAGATTTACGGTTTGTTTCCCCTTTCGTTATCACAAGGAGATCCCATGATCCGTCTCGCAGTCATTGGTTATGGCGGACGCGCCAATTGGATGGTCAAATGCTTTCAGCAAGCGGATCCCGAGATCGCGGTCACGGCGGTCATCGATCCCAACGAAAAATTGGCCCGAACCCGTATTCCCGAGAAAGACCTGGCTTCGGTGCGCTTTTTTTCCGATGTCCCCACCCTCTTTCGCCAGGCCCGGCCGGATGCCGTCTTGATTGCAACCCGCTGCAACCTTCATACCCCTTACGCCATTCAAGTCGCCCGTTATCCCGTTGCCCTGTTTCTGGAAAAACCCGTTGCGATTTCGATGAAGCAGGCCACCACCCTCGAACGGGCGTTCGCACGATCCAAATGCCGGGTCGTGGTCAGCTTCCCCCTGCGCGTCACCCCTCTCTGCGTGCTCGGCCGCGAACGGCTCGATGCCGACTTTGTCGGTCGCCCGGAACATATCCTCGCGGTCAATTATGTGCCTTACGGAACCTGTTATTTCGATGACGGGTACCGGGATTACGAGATCACTCAGGGCTTGTTCCTCCAAAAAGCGACCCATGATTTCGATTACATGTCTTATCTGATGAACAGTTCCATCACCCGAGTTGCCGCCATGGCCCTCAAAGGCCGTGTTTTTGGCGGCAAAAAGAAACCCGGCTTGACCTGCTCAAAATGCAAGGAATGCCCCACCTGCCTGGAAAGCCCGTTCAATCGAACCCGGAATGCCTCGGGTGGAACCCCGCACGATCACCCCTGCGTGTTCGGCGCCGATATCGGTACGCCGGAAAAGGGTATGAACGAGGACTGCTCCAGCGCCCTCGTCGAATTCGCCTCCGGCGCCCAGGGAGTTTATACCCAGGTCTTCTTCTCCCGTCGTGACGCCGGAACCCGCGGCGCGACCATCAGTGGCTATCAAGGCACCTTGAGTTTTGACTGGTATACCAATCAGATGAAATATGTCCGCCACCACCGTCCCTTCACCGATGTCACCACCGTCGGCGCCGGGATGGCCCACTTTGGGGGAGACAGCGAGTTAGCCCTCGATTTTGTCCGACTCATCAAAGGCACGCATCCCTCGCGGACCCCCATTGAAACCGGTCTCCAAAGCGTCTACGCCTGCCTCGCCGCCAAGGAATCCTCTGAAACGGGCCGCTTCGTAAAAGTCCGGCAGGTCGGCCAGGTTTCCTGATCCGGAACCGTGATATGAAACAATCTCCACGGATGGTACGGATTAGGAGGAAGTTTGCAGTGGAAGGATCGTTTTGAAATCTTTGGCACTGCAATGGCCAACTTGACTGACCCTTCGATGAAATCCACGGACTCCGACTGGTGTGCTTTTCCGGGTAGTGACTGCGATACGTTGGATATCTATTCTGAAAGTGATGCCGAGCTAAACACAGCGTCGTAATTGGTTGCGCATGTAGTTAAACGGAGCAGAGCCGCTTGAGGACTGAGTTTGGACTCGCCCAGATGACAAACTGTGCATCGACGGACTCTGTAAGCTCTGGAATC
>Ga0073936_10012273_pt1 | contig 10229 bp, 6 predicted proteins | sample AliMusrvi5mmetaG_FD_87041 | JGI IMG/M metagenome (GOLD analysis project Ga0073936, IMG submission 87041) | Freshwater lake bacterial and archeal communities from Alinen Mustajarvi, Finland, to study Microbial Dark Matter (Phase II) - Alinen... | ecosystem: Environmental > Aquatic > Freshwater >... | reverse complement strand
TAACCGATGAACATGCCGATGCCCTGGGTGAAAAACACGAGCATTGATTGGACTTGGCCGCGGGCATGGGTTGGGGCGGTCTTCTCGGCATAGATGAATCCGGTGACGAAGAAGAAATCGTAGCAGATTCCGTGCAGGGCGATGGCGAGGAACAACATCCACACCACCTGATGGGGCGCACCGAAGGAGAACAGCGCGTAGCGCAGCACCCAGGCGGCCATGCCTGCGAGGATCATGCGTTTGACTCCCAGCTTGCGGAAGAACACCGGGATCAGCAACATGAAGATGATTTCCGACATCTGGCCGACGGACATGGAGGAGGCGGATTGTTTGAATCCCATGTCGGTGAGGAATATCGAAGTGGTGCTGAAGTAGAAGGCCAGCGGGATGCAGATCAGCATCGAACTGAGGATGAACACCAGGAACGCCGGCCTGGCTAACAGCTTGAAGGCGTCCAGCATGAACAGCGAACCCAGTTCGAGTGCCTGGCCCTTGGCTGGTGGCGGGGTGGCTGGCAGGCAAAACGCGAAGCCACCTAACAGCAGCGCGGCGCCGCCGGCCACGGTGAACATATTGAGGCTGGTGGACCAGCCGAGGAAGCCGATGATGAGACCGGCGACGATCCAGCCGATGGTCCCCCAGACCCGCAGCGCAGGGAATTTGCCGGGGTCGCTGACATGGGTGAAAGCGATGGAATTGCCGAGGCCCAGGGTGGGCATGAAACAAAGCATGTGGATGAGAAACAGGTTTTTCACCATGCCGGCGTCCTTGTGGGCGGCGAAGGCCGGGACTGCCAGCATTGCCGCACCACCGATGAGCAAGAGCACGCCCATCACTTTCTCCGAAGGGAAGAACCGGTCCGCCACCAGGCCGAGGAACAAGGGCGCGATGATGGCCGCGATCGGTGCGCTGCCGTAGGCCGCACCAATGATTGATGCCAGGCCGTTGGTATCCAGGCATGCCCCCAAGCTCACGAACCACGCCCCCCAAACGAAAAACTGCAGGAACATCATCAACGAGAGACGGAGCGTGATCGAAGGACGGAGCGCGGACATGAGTGCTTGGGTTACGAAAGAAAACGCGGATTGTTTCACGGCCATCCCAATGGATGCGCCACGCCCTGACAAGCCGCAAATCTTTAGCACTGGGGTGAAGCGCGCTTCACCGCTTTGGGGGTGGGCACGGGTTCCAGGAAAGTGCCTGCCCAATCATTCTGGCGGCCTGAATGCGGTCTGGTCGGTGATGTATGGCGGGATGGCTATGGTTGTTGGCCGCACAAAGCGGCGATGGCTCGCCGCAGTCCAAAGGAGTGGTAGCCAGTCCTTTCGTGATTGCATTGGGACCGGCATTGCAAAACGATAGGCCCAAGCACCTGACAGAAAATCATGAGTACCAAAACCTTTATTGCAGTGGACCTGGGCGCGGGCAGCGGACGGGTGATCGCCGCCACCACGGACTTCGCCAGACTCGAATTGACGGAAGTCCACCGTTTTGACAATCCGGGGACCGACCTGCCCGGCGGCTCGTATTGGAACGTGATCGGGCTGTACCGCGAGATCCTGCTGGGCTTGCAGCGCGCGGTGGAACGCTACGGCGACTCGATCGTCTCCATCGGCATCGACACCTGGGGGTGCGACCACGGGCTGCTGGACGCGGAGGGCGGGTTGTTAGGAATGCCGCACCAATACCGTGACCCGCGTTTCGAGGGCATGGCCGAGGCAATGCACACACTGATGCCGGAGGCGGAAATCTACGCCCGCACCGGCATGAAGACGAATTTTTACAACAGCTCGCTGCACTTGCTGGCGGAGGCCCGCAAGAAGAACCCGGCATTGCTGGAGGCGTCGCGCCTGTTGTTCATGCCGGATTTGTTAGCCTACTGGCTGTGTGGCCGGCAGGCGGTCGAACGCACGGTTGCCTCGACCTCGCAGTTGCTCGACCCGCGCACCGGCGATTGGGCGTGGGAGGTGATCGACGCCCTCGGCCTGCCGCGGAAAATCTTCGGGGAAATCGTCGCGCCGGGCACGATCCTCGGGCCGGTGCGCGAGGTGGTGGCCACCCAGATCGGCAAGTCCGGCATCCCGGTGGTCGCCACCGCCTGCCACGACACGGCCGCCGCGGTGGCTGGCATCCCGCTCACCGGCACCGGCAGTTTGTGGTTGTCGTCGGGCACCTGGTCGATCATGGGCATCGAGGCCCGTGAGCCGATCACCACCGAGGCGGCGCTGGCCGGCGGCTTCTGCAACGAACTCGGCGTGAACGACAGCGTCCGGTTCTTGAAAAACATCTCCGGCCTGTGGCTCATCCAGGAGTGCAAGCGCCAGTGGGAACTCGACGGCCAGTCGCTCACCTTCGCCGCGATGGAAACCATGGCCGCCGCCGCCCCGCCCTTTGCCGCGTTGGTCGATCCCGATGACGCGTCGTTCGCCAGCCCCGGCGGCATGCCGGATAAAATCCGCGCCTGGTGCGCCAAAACCGGCCAGACTGTGCCACAGGACCCGGGTGCCATCGTGCGTGTGGCCATCGATTCGCTGGCGCTGAAATACCGTGTGGTGTTCGAGCAGATCCGCTCCCTGACCGGCATGGAATTCCCGCGCCTGCATGTCGGCGGCGGCGGCACCAAGGACACCATGCTCACCCAGGCGAGCGCCAACGCGCTGGGCATCGAGGTCGTCGCCGGCCCGCCGGAAGCCACCTCCTGCGGCAACGTCATCACCCAGATGCTGGCCACCGGTTTCCTAACGGACATGCCGGCCGGTCGCGAACTCATCCGCCGCTCGTTCGGGTTCAAGGTCTATCAGCCGCAGGACCGCGCGGCCTGGGATGCGGCCTACGCGAAGTTCACGGAGTTGTTGCAGCGGGCGGATGGGTGAGTGAGACCCGGATTAAGGCACGGGGTTGTTGCGTTTGGCCTTTCCGGGCTTTTTGGCCTTGGCGGCGTCGGCATCGGTTTTTCCGGCGGCGGGGTTGAGATCCTTGAGAATGGTTGAAAGATGTTGGCGGGCGGCCTTGCTGGCTTCGGTATCGGCATCGGGAGCGACCGGTTTTTCCACGAATGGGGCGTCGCTCATGTCGAACAACTCGGCCTTTTCATTGAGTTTGTAGGCGTGGTTGCAGACGTACCATTTGGCGCCGAGTTGCACGTAGGCCCACTCGCGCGGGTGGCCGGGATCGCCACGCAAGAGCGGGGCGAAGCTCTGGCTGTCGTATTGGAAGTTTTCGGGCAGTTTGGCACCGGCGAGATCGGCGAAGGTGGCGAGGCAATCAGCGAAGCTGATGATGTCCTGGGTGGTTTTGCCTGCCGGGATGGTGCCGGGCCAACTGGCGATGAACGGAACGCGGGCGCCGCCTTCGAGCATGGAGCCTTTTTTGCCGTTGATCATGCGACCGCCGATGGTGGACGGGAAGTTCAGGGCGGTGCCGTTATCGCCGGAAAACAGGACCAGGGTTTTTTCGCGCAGGCCGAGTTTTTCGAGTTCGGCGACCACGGCGGCGACCTGTTTGTCCATGTAGCGGATGTTGTCCTCATAGTGGGCGATGGAGGAATCACTGACGTTTTCGCTGTCGGGCGTGCGCTGGATCGGGGCATGCACGTGGTGCATCGGATAGTAGAAGAAAAACGGCTGGTCCTTGTGGCGGCGCATGAAATCGATGGCGAATTCATGGACCTTGTCGGGGGCGTAGGAGCCGTCCGGAAGAGTGACTTCCTTGTCGTTGATGGTCACCCGGTTTTGCCAGTACCAGCCACCGGCGGTAATGTCGGTTAGATACTCGTCGAAGCCCCAGATTCGCGGGGTTTCGCCGACCTGGCGCCATTTGCCGGCCATGCCGGTGGCGTAGCCGGCTTGTTTGAGGACCTGGGCCATGGGTTTTTCATCGGCTGCCTTGGCGCCGGGGCCGTTTGGGCGCCACGACTGGTTGGTGATGCCGCCGGTGCGGAAGGCATAGCGGCCGGTCATGAGCAGGCAGCGCGACGGCCCGCACAAGGGAGCCGCGTAGCAGGTTTGGAAACGCAGGCCGGAGGTGGCCAGTTTGTCGATGGCGGGGGTTTTGTGTTTGTCGGAGCCATAACAGCCGATGTTGTCGAGGCCGACGTCGTCCGACAAAATGAAGACGATGTTGGGTTTGGTGGCGGCGTTGAGGGTGCAGGTGGCGGCCAGCGAGGCGAGGCAAAACGTGCGGAACAAGGAGCGCATGGTGCGGGTTGTGGGATGGCGGATGGGGCTGGGATTGCGTGAATTTCCCACGGTGGGATTGGGTAATCATAGCGCGGGAAGACCCGGTGGTGAGGGGCAGACGGGTGTTTCCTGCGGAAAATCCGCAGACTCAAGGAGCGGCGGACTCCGGCCGCCGCCGGGACCGCGAGTCTCCAAACTCGCAGGTCCATGAGATGCCAATGAACTGAGGCCAGCCCCCCTGCATTGGCTTCCCATGGGCTTGTGGGCGTGACGCCCACACTCCTTGAGGGCGCGTCTTCTCACGCCGGGCTTTCCTTTTTCGAATCCATGGCTACGGTTCGCGTTCGCAGATGAATGACTCCACCGAATCTCCCGCCGGACGCATTTCCGGACTCACCGCGACCTCGATCGTCGTGGCCAACATGATAGGCACCGGAATTTTCACCAGTTTGGGGTTTCAGGTGGGCGGCTTGCCCAGCGGTTTCGCGATCCTGATGTTGTGGCTGGTCGGGGGCGTGTGCGCGATGTGCGGGGCGCTCAGTTACGCGGAACTGGCTGCCGCCATGCCGCGCTCGGGCGGGGAGTACTTTTATTTAGGCCGGATCTATCATCCGTCGCTGGGATTCATGGCCGGGTGGATTTCGGCCACCGCGGGCTTCGCGGCACCGGTGGCGCTGGCGGCGATGGCGTTCGGCAAATACCTCACCGGCGTGGTGCCGGGAGTGTCGCCGCTTTATGCCTCGCTGGCGGTGGTCTGGCTGGTGACGCCATTGTTGTTAGGCGACTCCAAACTGGGCAGTCGGTTTCAAAACGCGATGACCGTGTTGAAGGTGGCGCTGATCCTCGGGGTGATCGTGGCGGGATGTTTCATCGGGCAATCGCAACAAGTGCACTTTCTGCCGCAGGCGGGGGATGGCAAACTGATCGCGAGCACGCCGTTCGCGGTGAGTCTGGTGTATGTGATGTTCGCGTATTCGGGGTGGAATGCCTCGACCTACATTGCGGGTGAGTTGCGCAAACCGGGGCGGATGATCCTGCTTTCGGTGGGACTGGGGACCTTGTTGGTGACGGGTTTGTATCTGGCGGTGACTGCGGTGTTCCTGCGCAGCACGCCGCTGGCGGAAATGGACGGCAAGGTGGAGGTCGCCCTCACGGCCGGACCGCATTTGTTCGGCGCGGCGGGCACCAAAATCATGGCGGGCTTCATTTGTCTGGGGTTGGTTTCCACGGTGAGCGCGATGATGTGGATTGGCCCGCGGGTGACGGTGGCCATGGGGGAGGACTTGCGGGGGTTGCGCTGGTTTGCTGCCAAAAACCACCACGGAACCCCGGTGCGCGCGATCCTGGCGCAGTTCGCCTTGGTCAACCTGTTCCTGCTGACATCGAGTTTCGAGCAGGTGGTCAGCGCCGCCACCTTCATCCTGCAATTGTGCGCGTTTCTCACGGTCATGGGGGTCTTCGTATTGCGCTGGAAACGCCCTGAATTGGAGCGGCCATACCGGACCTGGGGCTACCCTGTCACGCCGCTGGTGTTCATGGCCGTATCGGTCTGGATGCTGTGGCACCTGCTGGTTTCTAAACCTGTCGAATCCCTAATTGGACTGGGTATCGCTCCGGTCGGCCTCATCCTCTATTATGCATCACTGCCCAATTATGGCCCAATGAGCATCAAACAAGCGCTATTCTCGTTTAAAGGGCGGATGTCCCGTTCTGACTACTGGATCAAAGGGGTCGTACCTATTCTACTTTTTAGCTGGATTTCCCAATTTTGCGCGTACCGAATTCTCGCTAATCGTACCGGTATGCACCTAGTTCTTGTCATGTTCGTGATCATCAATGTCGCGACATTTTGGCCGGGCCTTGCTCTTCTCACCAAACGCCTTCATGACCACAACCGTAGCGCGTTGTTCGCTCTTACCATGCTAATCCCCTTCGTTGGTGTCGTATTCGCCATTTGGATCTTGGTCGAAGTTTGGTTCCTTGGGGGAACCGTAGGGCCAAATCGCTTCGGCAATGATCCGGTCGCTCCAGATTTGCCAGATGCTGGCCCATAGCCCTGATTAAAGAGCCCTTTTTCCCAGCCGATCACGACCCGTTCAGCGGTGGAATATTGTGCCAACAGCCAGAATGTTCCAAAGGCAGACGTTCTGAACTCGCAATTGAATTCACGAGGATTAGAAGCGGATTTCGGGAAAATGCATGGTCCTCTTCAGGGCCAAAGGCCCGTTTCATACCAGCCCAGGGCAACGCCCTGGGTCACGGCATCACCATGAATATTGAGGGCTGAAAGCCCGACCTATCAAAGGTTGGATTGCTCGTCAAACGTCCTCTATTCCGGGCTTTCAGCCCTTCTGATTCCTTGGGGACGCGGGAACCTAGGCCGTTGGCCTAGGCTGTTATATGGCCGGGCCTTCGGCCCTGAAGAAATGCGCTGAAACCCATAGGTTCCTCAAGTTGACGGGCATGCCGGCGGGGGCGGCAATATGGCGAAACCAAGCTTCGTGAGGAACCTGATCTTTTCATAAGTCTACTTGCTTTCCGGGAAAAACCCGCCATCTTCCCCGCGACCCGATCCCAATCATGAGCCGCAATAACCTCACCCTCGCCGTAGCGGGCACCGCGTGCCTGCTGGCCGCACGCCTGTTTGCCCAGGAACCACCCGCAAATCCCACACCTGCCGCGCCCGCCGCGCCCGCCGCGCCCGCGCCCAATCCCGTCAATGATACCGCGCGGCTGTTGGCTGGCCTGGCGCCGGCCACCGATCCGACGGTGGTGGAGTTGAGCAAACAAAGCTCGTGGCAGCAGCACGCCAAGTCGTTCGACAGCGCGTGGGCGAGCCTGGAGAAGAACCAGCTTGGCAAGGTGCGCACCTGGGCCAAGACGAACATCCCCGACGCGCATGCCGCCAAGGGCACCGTGTTCTATATGTTCAGCGGCCCGGATTTCCTCTATGCCAACACGTTCTATCCGCAGGCTGCTACTTATGTGCTGTGCGGCTTGGAACCGGTCGGCAAGATCCCGGACCTGTCCAAGCTGCCCGCGCGTTCGCTGGGTGGCGAGCTGCATGCGCTCCAGGGATCGATCAACACCGTGCTGAATCTCAGCTTTTTCATCACCAAGCAGATGCAGGGCGACTTGCAGAACCACGCGCTGGGCGGGACCCTGCCGCTATTGTATATCTTCCTCGAGCGTTCGGGAAAGACGCTGAAGGACGTGAGTTATGTGAGTGTCGATGAGGATGGCACGCTCGCCACGCCCGCCGAAAGCACGGCTCGTACTTCGAAGAGCAACCCGGTTCCCGGCGTCCGCATCCGCTTCCTGGCCGATGGTTCGGACACTGTGCGCACGTTGTATTATTTCTGCACCGACATCTCCGACGGCGGGCTGAAGCACAGCGGATTCCTCAAGTTCTGCAAGACGCTGGCACCGGGCAACGGTTGTGTGAAGTCCGCTTCCTATCTGATGCACGAGAGCCAATTCTCAGCGGTCCGCGCGTTTTTGTTGGAAAACGCGAGCACGCTGGTGCAGGACGATTCGGGCATTCCGGTGTCGTTTTTCAAGCCCGACACATGGCAGTTGCGGGTCTTCGGCCATTATCCGGGACCCATATCCCTGTTCAAGAACTGCTATCAGCCGAAACTCGCGGAGTATTACAAGACCACCAAACCGGAACCCCTGGATTTCGGCATCGGCTACCGGCACCATGCCAGCGAATCCACCCTCATGGTGGCCTCGCGCAAACCAGCAGCCTCAAGCGAACCTCCCGCAGCCCCTGCGGTGAAGGGGACGGGAGAGTGATCAGTGATCAGTGATCAGCAAGTAATCAGTAATCACTGATCGGTTCCCATTTACGCGCCGGAGTCAAGGCTTTAGCCGATCTTTATGCCACTGGACCGCCAGAGGCGGACATGCTGAAACATCAACTTCGGAGTCCCGTTTCACCGTCCCAGCAGCCGCCGGAGGAATTCGGCATCGGAAAAATGGGCGTCGCTGCCTTGGCGCACGATCACCAGGCCGAGCGAGGGGATAACGAAGAGGCGGTTGTAGCCGGAGCCGACGGCGGCCACCATGCCGGTTGGGGCGTTGTTGCAGATGCAGCGGTGGTGCCAGTCCTGCTCCTGCCACTTTTTCTCTAACAATTTCTCGATATCGGTTTCGCGGGAATTGCTGTTGTTAGCGGATGTGTTCAACCAGAAGCCGAGGCCGAACATCGGGTTGATGCGGGTGGGTTCGAAGCATTGGGCGAATTCGTTTTCCCTGACGATGACGCGTTTGCCGAGGGTCCCGCGGCCCAGGATCATGAGTCCGAAGGTGGACCATTGGCGGGCGGTGAGGCGCATGCCGCTGGCGACCAGGGGCATGCCTTGAGCGTCCGAGCGATGTTCCACGGATCCCAGTCCCAAGGGAGTGAGCACCTTGTGTTGCAGATAGCCGTAGGGTGTCTCACCATAGCCGGCGAGCTTGCGCCGGAGCACTTCGCACAGCACCTGGCCGTGGCTGGGGCCGTAGATGAAAGCCGTGCCTCTGGCGGCCACCACCGGCACGCGCAAGGCGAACGCGTTGCGGTCCGCCAGCTCGTTGGAATGCAGGTGGAATCCCGGATCAAGTCCGTCGCTGAAGTTCATCAATTCGCGAAGGGTGATTTTGTTGCGTTGCGGGTCGTCGCGCCATTCGGTGATGGTGTGGGATACCGGTTCATCCAAATGCAACAGTCCTTCCTGCTCCGCCACCAGCGTCGCCATCGTGAAAAACGTTTTGGTTCCGCTGTAAATCTGATGCGCCACCCGGGCACCGCCGCCGTTGGGGTATTCTTCTAACAAAATCCCGCCGTGCTGCAAGACCAGCAGCGAACAACCGCGGCGGCTCGCGGAATAATCGGCGGCATCGCGCAAGGCTTGCGGTTTGAGACCGGCACGGGCGGATGGAACCGCGCCGGCCAGCAAGGCGAGGATGCCCAAGCGGACGATGGATTGGCTCACGCGTCGATAGGGCACGCGGTGCGACAAACGGGAATGATACGGCGGGAGCATGGAACAAAGGGGTGTTGGCCGCAATCATAGGTGCGAAAAAGATTGACACAATGCCGGTTTTGCATATTTAACATCGGTATATGAATCATTTCACAGCGATTGTTCACCGGGGCGAACCGGATGAGGGCGGATTTTGGGCGACGTGTCTGGAAGTCCCCGGTGCGAATGGTCAGGGCGAGACCAAAGAGGAATGTCTGGGCAACCTCAAGGAAGCCATTCAGCTCATGCTGGACACCGAGCGCGAAGAGGCTTTCCGGCTTGATCCCACGGCGGAAATGGCAGAACTTGTGCTGGCATGAAACGGCGGGTATTGCTCGGTCATCTTCAGGAACATGGCTGTGTGCCGGTTCGCGAAGGTGGCAGTCATTCCGTTTGGAGCAACCCACAAACGGGGCGTAAGGAAGCTGTTCCACGACACAACGAAATCAAGAAACATCTGGCGCGCTCCATCTGCCGCAATCTGTCCGTGCCGGTTCCGCCCGGCGATTGAAACCGGTCATGCCGCAGCCCTTGGCGGGCGGGACGCCTCAAGGAGTGCGGGCGTCCCGCCCGCATCGGCCATGGCGTGCGAAAGCACCGCGTTTTCGCTCATTTCTTTCACTCCCCATGGCCTTGGTGGGCGGGACGCCCACGCTCCTTGAGCCGCTCACGGTTTTGGCACGCGGACGGTGTTGCGTTTCATGAGGCGGGCGATCTGGCCGGGGAGGAGCGCGCCCTCGAAGACGTGGACTTCGTCGAGATCGCCCTCGAAGGATCCGGCTTGGCGGCCGTGGTAACAGCCGATAACGAGCGTGTGAGCCATAACCGGGGTGGGATCGTTGTCGCTGCGGCGCAGGCATCTGCCTGTCAGGGATTCGAGGTGGCCGTCGGTGTAGATCCGCACATGGCTGGCGACGTTGCGTTTGGTGCCGCCCAAGCAGACCACAGCAAGATGATGCCAGCGACCGTCCCGGAGATCGGTCGAGCCAATGACGAAGCCGTCGCCGAATTCGATGCGCGGGGCACCGAGAGTTCCCTGGCT
>Ga0073936_10012271_pt1 | contig 10231 bp, 7 predicted proteins | sample AliMusrvi5mmetaG_FD_87041 | JGI IMG/M metagenome (GOLD analysis project Ga0073936, IMG submission 87041) | Freshwater lake bacterial and archeal communities from Alinen Mustajarvi, Finland, to study Microbial Dark Matter (Phase II) - Alinen... | ecosystem: Environmental > Aquatic > Freshwater >... | reverse complement strand
GGTTCCAACGGTCGTAAAGGTATGAATGCGATAGCCATTCGTATCCGTAATGGTGCCGCCTGTCGCACTGACAGCAAAACTGGTTTGCACCAGACCGAGAAACACGAAACCCCCTAGAATCAATATTAAATAACGCATACTACCCCCATTTTCTGTCATTCCTTAACTTTGCTAAAGTTTAGGCCATAGAGAACATCGCCACAATTCCAATAAACGGCTATTTATTCTAAAAAACGGCTGACACGACTGTTTTAAAAACTGATCTTTCCGGTCATGCTGGTCGGTGCCACTGGCCCAAATGGCGTTCCATGCCATGGTTAGTTTCAGGAATTACGTTATCGTTTTACAGATGAAAATTCCTGTACGCATCGGATTGGTCTTTTGACCGCCGCTTTGCCTGACCCGCAGGGATAGAGAAACATTATTCTTCGCAATTTTCTTGCATAACCTGTTCTCTTTATGTCAAATGCGCCCGTTTCATCTGATAAAAAGGAAATCATTTTTATGCGTTGGACAAAGTCTTTGATACCGACCCTGCGGGATGCCCCACAGGATGCTGAAATCCCCAGCCACAAACTGATGATGAGAGCGGGCTTAATCATGAAGCTCGGCGGAGGACTCTATACTTTTCTTCCACTAGGCCTCAAGGCGCTGCGTAACGTGGAACGGATTGTGCGCGAGGAAATGGATCGCGCCGGAGCACTGGAAGTGCTGATGCCAGCGCTTCAGCCCCGCGAAATCTGGGAGACCTCCGGCCGTTATGCCGTTCTCCGCGATTCCATGTTCAAAATCAAAGATCGCCAACAGCGCGACATGGTGCTGGGCCCGACCCATGAGGAAGTCATTACCGATCTCGCCGCGCGGCAGATCAACTCCTATCGCCAGCTTCCCAAAACGTTCTATCAGATCCAAACGAAGTTCCGAGATGAAATCCGTCCCCGCTTCGGACTGATGCGCGCCAAGGAATTCAGCATGAAGGACGCCTACAGCTTTGACGTCAGTTGGGAAGCCGCCGACGTCAGCTATCAAGCCATGTATGACGCCTATGTCCGCATCTTCAACCGTTGCGGACTGCACACCAAAGTGGTGGAAGCCGATACCGGCGCCATCGGCGGAGATTTCTCACACGAATTCATGGTTCTGGCTGATTCAGGCGAAGATGGCATCGTCGAATGTGAATCCTGCTCCTATGCCGCGAATCTGGAACGCGCTGAACGAAAGACCCCGACCGTGAAAACGTCCACGACGGACCAATCCCCGTCCGTTGTGGCAACCCCTGGCAAGCGCACGATCGAGGAGGTCTCCGCCTTCCTTCAGATTAAACCCTGGGACCTGATCAAAACATTAATCTATGTCGCTGATGGCCAGCCCCTTGCGGTACTGGTTGCCGGCAACCGGGAACTTAATGAACATAAGCTCACGCGTATTCTCAAAGTCTCCAATCTCCAATTGGCCGACGACGAGACGATTATCAAAGTCACCGGCGCTCCCGTGGGCTTTGCCGGTCCCGTAGGACTCAAGATCCCCATCTATGCCGATGTCGAACTTCAAACGCCTCGCATCTCAGCCACCGGCGCGAATGCCGCCGACAGCCATCTCATCAATGTTCTGGTCAATCGCGACTTCACGGTAACGGCCTTCCACGATCTGGTCATCGCCAAGGAAGGTGACAAGTGCCCCCGCTGCGGCACCCGGATGCGAGGAAAACGTGGCATTGAGGTTGGGCATGTCTTCAAATTGGGGACCAAGTACAGCCAACTTTTCAATGCGGGCTTCCTGGATGACGCCGGTAATCACCAGATCAGCGTCATGGGCTGCTACGGCATCGGGGTCACACGCACCTTGCAGGCCATCATTGAGCAAAGCTATGACGAAAACGGCATCATCTGGCCCATGTCCGTAGCGCCCTATAAAGTCTGCGTGGTGGTTCCCAATACCGGTCACGCGGAAAGCATGCGGGTCGCCGAGGAACTCATTACCACACTCGAAGCGCAAAGCATCGAGGTTTTGTTTGATGACCGGGATGAACGCCCGGGCGTCAAATTCAAGGATGCCGACCTGATCGGACTGCCCATCCGTGCCGTTATCAGTGAGCGCTCACTGGCCGACGGAAAAGTGGAAATCAAACGCCGCACTGACAAGGATAAACAAATGATCCCCGTCGGCGAAACAACTGCATTTATTGTACAAGCTATTCAGGGAGAACTAAAATGACCAAACGCGAACTCGTCGTACGTATTGCCGGAGAAGTCGAACTTTCACAACAGCAGGTGTTTGCTGTAATCCAGAAAACACTGGACTACATTACCGAGAGTCTGGCCAAGGGCGAAAACATCGAATTCCGTGATTTCGGTGTCTTTGAAATCAAAATCCGCAAGCCACGCATCGGGCGCAACCCGAACAAGCCGGAAAACACCGTCGTCATACCGGAACGCCGGGTGGTAAAATTCAAACCCGGCAAGCAGATGAAAGCCGTCGTTTTGAAGCAGTAATACCATGGCGGATTCCATCAGTTTTGCCCCCCCACGCGGCATGCGGGATTTCTATCCTGAAGACATGGCGGTACGGTGCGCCATCTTTGAGGCTTGGACCAGCGCCGCGCGCCGTTTTGGATTTGACCAATACGACGCCTGCGTTGTGGAAAGTCTGGAGCTTCTCAAACGCAAAGGCGGCGAGGAAATCCAGGATCAAATTTATTGGTTCAAGGATAAAAGCGACAGAGAACTGGCCCTCCGCGCCGAAATGACGCCTACCCTCGCCCGAATGATCGTGGCCAAACAGAATGAACTGGCATTCCCCATCAAATGGTTCACGATCGCCCAATGCTTCCGGTATGAACGTATGACCCGTGGCCGCAAGCGGGAACATTATCAGTGGAATATGGATGTGGTCGGAGAACCCTCCGTGGTCGCCGAGGCAGAAGTCGTCATGGCCGCCATTCAGGCCCTGAAACTGCTCGGGCTCGACAGCAACGATGTCCGTGTCCATGTCAACAGCCATGCCTTGCTGTCGGACATTCTCGCCAAATCCGGCATCCCCCGTGAGCATCATGCCGCCATCTTTCTGGCACTGGATAAACGCGGTAAAATCCCGGACGAAGAAATCGCCAAACTCCTGCGGGAAAACGGATTATCAGACACCAGCATTGAGGCGGCCTTCCGGGTTCTCGGGTTGGACACCCTCGACAGCGTCATGGCGGCGCTAGGTGAACGCACCCCCGCATGGGAACATTTCCTGAGCTTTTTCGATATCATGAAGCTCTACGGCGCAGGCGATATGGTGAAGTTTGATATCTCCGTCATCCGCGGACTCGGCTATTACACCGGCATTGTATTTGAAGGTTTTGATACCGGGAAAAGTCTCCGCGCCATCTTCGGCGGGGGACGTTATGACAATCTGCTGGGTGATCTGGGAGGCAAACCCATGACCGCCGTCGGGCTCGGGTTTGGCGATGTCGTCATCGCCGAATTACTGGCCGAGAAGGGCAAAGCCCCCCACCCTGCTGCGGGCAAAGATCTCGCCGTCTCCTACATGGAAGACGCCCAGCGCGATACCGCCATCCGGATTGCCCGCTCATTGCGGGAAGGTGGCACCAATGTGGATGTTTCGCTCCACACCGAAAAACCCAAGCACTTTTTCGGACGTACCGGGAAAGCCGGATTCCGGCGCGGTATTTTCATCGGCCCGGATGATCTGCTCAAGGGAACCGTAAGGGTCAAGGCGTTAGCCGACCGTACCGAGCAGGAAGTGACGATCGCAAGCCTGACACAAATAATTCCCGCGCCTCTTAAAGACATCAAGCGTATCGTTTTTCTTGGCGACAGTATCACACAGGCAGGGGACTATGTGACAGATTTCGAATGTTGGCTGCTCTCACAAGGAATCCAACTCGAAGTCCTCAACCTCGGCCTCGCCAGTGAAACCATCTCAGATTTGACGGCAGCGGAAAATTATTACCACTTGAATAAACATGGGTTTGGTCACCCCTGCCTGAGCGAGCGACTTGACCGCATACTGACCACCACCCGTCCCGACCTGCTTTTCGCCTGTTACGGCGGGAACGACAGCGGGTCTCTGCCTCCCACCGAGAGCGGTTTGAATCGTTTCGCCAACGCCGCCAAACACCTGCGCGAGGCGGCCGCGAAAGCCGGTGTGAAGCAGGTCGTTATCTGCTCTCCGCCTGTCTGGGAATCAGACTCTCATGAGGATCAATCCCTGACACAATACAGCGCCTGGCTGATGGCACAGCGAAACCAGGGATGGGATGTAGTGGATATTCACGGCCCCATGCGAAAGGCGTTGGAGGATCGCCGTAAACAGGATCCCAGCTTTAAGTTCGCCAGCGATGGCGTGCATCCCGGCCGTGAAGGACACTGGCTCATGGCCCGTGAGATTCTTACGCAGTTCCTAGGGGCCCCAATCGATGGGATATCCTCCGTGGAGGAACTGCTTGGTTCCAACGGCGCAGAGATCCGTCCCCTTGTCCAGGCGCGGATGGAAACTCTATTTGAAGCCTGGATGTCAAAAATAAGCCACACCCGCCCTGAGGTTTCTGGTGGACCCGGCATGCCACCTGCCCCTTCCGTAGAAGAGGCCAATGCTAAGGCCGCCGTCCTCTCCGCACAGATTGCCGCCAAAATGGTTAAGCACTGAACCCACCCCATGAAAGTCATTCCCATCAGCGTCGGCACCTTTCAGGTCAACTGCTATCTTGCCATCTCGGACAACGGGAAGGCACTGGTCGTTGACCCCGGGGATGATGCGGGGATCATTGCGGTCACCTTGCGGCAGAATAAACTCACCGTAGCAGCTTATTTGATTACTCATGGACACGTCGATCATGTCTCCGGACTGGCCGAAATAACACGGTCGTTCCCCGCCCCCGTGTCCATCCACCCACTGGATGAATCCTGGGCATTCAGCCACCTTAATCAGTTACTTCCCTACTACGATAGCCCTGAGCGACCCAAAAACATTGAGCGCCTTTTGGCCGATGGGCAGATCTGTGAGGAGGCCGGACTTCACTATGAAGTGATCGCCACTCCCGGCCATTCACCCGGCGGAGTCTGTTTTTATTTCCCGGATGAAAAAGTCCTTTTCTCTGGCGACACCCTTTTCCTGGGCACCATCGGGCGAACAGATCTGGACGGAAGTGATGAGAAATTGATGAAAAAATCCCTCGCCCGTCTGGTTCAGCTACCCGATGATACCGTCGTCTATCCCGGCCATGGTCCGCAAACCACCATCGGCCAGGAAAAGCGGACCAATCCATTCATGCGATTGTAGATCTAAAATGGAATGATGCTGCCCCCCTTTAGCCATCGGGGTACGCCACATAGCGGCCGGTAACCTGCTCTTTCTCAGAGAATATACCGCACGGACAGCTTGCTTCACCTATCTCCCCTTTCTGCAAGCGCTCTTCCATAGCACCCGTCTGGATCTAGAGGCTTGGGCTTGCATGAAACCGCTAACCAGTGTATTTTTCAAGAGTATTCACTGAATGCCGTGAAAATCGGCTATGCAACGGAAAAAGGATACATAATGGAACGTTTATTTGGAACCGATGGCATCCGGGGGCAAGCTAATCACTATCCCGTCACCCCGGAAGTTGCCATGCAAATTGGTAAGGCGCTTGGTCATACGCTGGGAGCCTCTGGTCACGGTTCCTGCAAGGCCGTCATTGGCAAGGATACCCGCCTCTCGGGCTATATGCTTGAAACCGCCCTGACCAGCGGACTGGTGGCCATGGGCGTGGACGTCATGCTCGTGGGCCCGGTCCCCACTCCGGCCGTTGCCCATCTGACCCGCTCCATGGCCGCCGATGTCGGCATCATGCTGACCGCCTCACACAACCCGTTTGACGACAACGGGATTAAGATTTTCGGCAATGACGGCTTCAAAATTTCAGACGCCATGGAAGCCGACATCACCAATCACATTGCCTCAGGCGAGTTAAGTTGTGAACATATTCGCAGTGACCAGATGGGCAAGGCCTACCGCATCGAGGATGCGCGTGGACGTTATATTGAATTCGCCAAAAGCACGATCAAAAATGAAAATTTTGATGACCTCAAGATCGTGGTCGATTGCGCCAACGGCGCCGCCTATTTCATCGCGCCTCTGATCCTGAAAGAACTGGGCGCCAAGGTGACCAAAACGTTTGTCGAACCGGATGGTTACAATATCAACAACCTCTGTGGTGCCTTGCACCCTGAAGTCGTGGCCCAAACCGTACTGAACACCCATTCCGATATCGGCATCGCTTTTGACGGTGACGCTGACCGCGTGATCTTCTGCGATGCCCAAGGAAATGTGGTGGATGGGGATCGGATTCTGGCCATGTGCGCCCTCGATTTCAAGGTCCGCGGCCTGCTCAGTCAAAATACACTGGTGACCACTACCATGAGCAACATGGGACTGCACGAAGCCATGAAAAAAGCAGGGATTCAACTCGATATCACCGATGTGGGGGATCGCCTGGTGATTGACCACATGCGGAAAACCGGCGCCAATGTCGGTGGCGAGAAAAGCGGACATGTCATTCTGATGGATTACGCCACCACGGGTGATGGTATTATTACCGCACTCCAGGTGCTCCGGTTAATGCGCCGCCAAGGAGCCACACTTGCACAATTAGCCGACTGCATGGCAGAATACCCCCAACAATTGGTCAGCATCACGGTCAAACACCGCAAGCCCGTCGAGTCGATTCCGAATCTTGCCAAGACCATGGAGGCCTGCACACGTGATCTTGGGCATGAAGGACGACTGATTGTACGGTACTCCGGCACGGAACCGAAGCTCCGTATTCTGGTGGAAGCACACCAAGCCGGACAGGTGGCGCACTGGATTGAAGCGTTAAGCACCGTGGTGCAGAAGGAATTGAATTCATGAGAGCCGTTATACTTGATGCCGACAGTCCTGAAACCTGTTTCCCTGTGACTTCCACCCGCCCCTTGTCGGCCTGCCGCATAGGAAACCGCCCCTTGGGCGAACTGCAACAAGAAATTCTCAAGGATGCCGGTTACAGTAACGCAGGGGGCTCGGCTGACCGCACCCTCTTTCTCCGGGGGGATAGTTGGTTTTCCCGCAACCTCCTCGCCACCCTCCTGCAAACTGAGGGCACCGTGGCGGTTCGCAATGCCCGGGGCACCATCCTCGCCTGGACCGGTGAATCAGCCAATGCCGTCCTGAAAGCGCCCTCGATTCCCATTGACGCCAACACCTTTTTGATCGCTTATCCCTGGGACATCTTGCGCATCAACGAAATTATTTTGCAGAACATCGCCGATTATCGTCTGAATGGCGAAGCCGTCCCCGCGGGCCCCATCATGACCTCCCTCACACTGAACAATGGCTCAAAGATTTCCTCCGGTGTTCATAATGACGGAACACTACTTCTGGGTGAAGGTTCTCAACTACTGCCTGGCGTGTATGCGGAAGGCACGGTGGTTGTCGGGAAGAACTGTAAAATCGGACCCCACTGCTATCTCCGGGGCAACACGAGTATCGGGGATGACTGCCACATCGGACAGGCCGTGGAAATCAAAAACTCCATCATCATGGATCGCACCAGTATTGGGCATCTCAGCTACTGCGGAGATTCCATCATCGGCGAAGCCGTGAATTTCGGTGCGGGCACCATCACCTCCAATTACCGCCACGATGGGCTCACTCACAAATCCATGATCGAGGGGCGTCTGGTGGATACCCTGCGCCGCAAATTCGGCGCCATCATGGGGGATCGCGTCCACACCGGAATTCATACCAGCATTTACCCCGGGCGGAAATTGTGGCCGGGCATGAGTACTCTGCCGGGTGCGGTTGTGAGTAAAGATGTGATTGGATAATACTTGGTTCCTAAGGCGCTGGAAATTTGAAAATGATGCGTTCGAGCGTCAGATAACGGTGAGGTGATACATGTGCGGTATTGTTGGTTATGTGGGGAATAAGGGCGCAATCGACGTCTTGATCAATGGTTTGAAGCGGCTTGAATATCGCGGTTACGATTCAGCCGGTGTCGCGTTGATAGCGGATCGTAGGCTGCACCTCCGGAAGGATAAGGGCAAAGTTCAAAATCTGGAGCAGCAGGTGCACGCCCAATGGGACCCCTCTTTTCTCAAGTCGGCGCACCTGGGTATTGCCCACACCCGCTGGGCCACCCACGGTAGCCCAACAGCAGAAAATGCCCACCCCCATACTGATCAGACTGGGCGGCTGGCACTGGTTCACAACGGAATCATCGAAAATTATCTGACCCTGCGCAATCAATTGACCGCCAAGGGGCACGTCTTTAAATCGGAAACCGACAGCGAAGTCTTGAGCCATTTGATTGGCGAATTTTACCAAGGGAATTTATTTGAGGCCGTGTGCGCTGCGCTTAAGCACGTGGAAGGCACCTATGGTATTGCGGTGGTTTCGGCAGAAATCCCTGACGCGATCATCGTGGCCCGCAAAGGAAGTCCACTCGTCATCGGAGTCGGAGAGGACGAAACCATTGTTGCCAGCGATGTCGCCGCTATCATTGCCTATACACGGCAGGTCATCTATCTTGATGACAATGATGTGGCCATTATCAGGTCCTCGGGAGCTGAAATCAGAAATATCAACAATGTGCCGGTATCACGTGAAATTGCCAAAATCGACTGGGATGCAGGCACCGCTGAAAAAGGCGGCTTTGAACATTTCATGCTCAAAGAAATCTATGAACAGCCTGACTCCGTCAACAATACCATTCGCGGCCGTCTGGATGAATCCATGGCGACCGCCATTTTGTCCGGATTGGCCCTGACACCACGCGAGCTATCAAGTATCGAGCGGGTTGTCATTTTGGGCTGCGGGACTTCTCTTAATGCCGGCATGGTAGGTAAATATTTTTTCGAAGAATTGGCGGATCTACCCACCGATGTCGAACAAGCCGCCGAATACCGCTACCGCAATCCCATCATTCGCCCACATGATCTGGTGATCGCCATCAGCCAATCCGGTGAGACCGCCGATACGTTGGCCGCAGTACGCGAGGCGAAACAAAAGGGAGCTTTGGTTGTCGGCCTCTGCAATGTCGTGGGCTCGACCATTGCCCGGGAGACGGGTCGGGGAGTCTATCTTCATGCCGGACCGGAAATTAGTGTCGCCTCGACCAAGGCCTTTACCTGCCAGCTAACAGTACTTTTGATGCTGGCACTGAAAATCGGACGCTGTCGCCGGTTATCACGCCAACAGGGACTTGAAATCTGCCAGGAAATCCATCGGATTCCTGATTTAATCAAGGCAGCGTTGACACGGAACGAGGAAGTGATTGCCGCCGCCGAACATTATGCGCAAGTCAAAGACTTCTTCTTCCTGGGGCGCGGCTGTCTCTATCCTGTCGCCATGGAGGGGGCCCTGAAGCTCAAGGAGATCAGTTACATTCACGCCGAGGGATATCATGCGGCCGAACTCAAACATGGTCCCATCGCCCTGTTGGACGCCTCAGTTCCCGTCATGGCTCTGCTGAATGATATGGCTGGCCGGGACAAGATGATCAGCAATGTTCAGGAATGCCGGGCCAGGCAGGCTCCCGTCATCGGGATTGTCACCGAGGGCTGTTCCTCAGCCCCCGTTGAGACGATGATCCATGTTCCGAAATGTTCGCACCTGACCGCACCGATTGTGACAGCAGTGATTCTCCAATTATTTGCCTATCACATGGCCAGAATCCGCAACTGCCCCATTGATCAACCCCGTAATCTGGCCAAAAGTGTTACCGTCGAATAACCGTCGAATAACCGTTAAATTCTATTCTGGACAAACCCTTTACAGCCGAATAGAGTCTCACAAGTTTTTGGATTGCGGGAGTAATTCAGTGGTAGAATGTCAGCTTCCCAAGCTGAACGTCGTGGGTTCGATCCCCATCTCCCGCTCCAATCCGAAACCACCTGAAACGCAAAATAACCCTGTAAACATTGAGCGAAACAGGTATTTGTGCTTCAAGCTCAATTTCCTGTCACAACTTGCAACAGGTTGGTTTTGGATGAGTGAAAACAAAACTTTTTCAACTCTCCTATACCCCATTCCCCTGCTCTCCCGCCCTAAAAGACGACTTGCTCCCAACGCCAAATCGAAAGTCTAGCCGGACTTTCGCTATTCGCGGCGAAAAACGACTATTTTCACCCTCTCAGCCACTGAAAACCCCAATGATATTGGGGTTTTCGAGTTGAACAAAGTGTTGGCTACAGACCTACCCCCTTTC
>Ga0073936_10012269_pt1 | contig 10233 bp, 5 predicted proteins | sample AliMusrvi5mmetaG_FD_87041 | JGI IMG/M metagenome (GOLD analysis project Ga0073936, IMG submission 87041) | Freshwater lake bacterial and archeal communities from Alinen Mustajarvi, Finland, to study Microbial Dark Matter (Phase II) - Alinen... | ecosystem: Environmental > Aquatic > Freshwater >... | reverse complement strand
CCCCCAGGCCATAGGCTCTTATGCCCGTTGCGGCAGGGCAGGCCGGTGCTCCGATTGCTCATGAGACTTCCGGTTGTACATGCTAGAGCGTTGTTGCACGCTTCCCTCGCCCTGTATAATGGTGAACAGATCATCGATCATGGTGTTGAGCTTATGGGCCTGCGTGGACAGCTCCTGGCTTGCGGAGGCTGACTGCTCGGAATGGGCGGCATTGCCCTGCGTAACCTTTTCCATTTGAATGATAGCGCTGCTTATCTGTCCGATGCCTTCAGCCTGCTCGCGGCTGGACATGGAGACTTCGCTGTTGAACAGCTTAACCTGCTGAATGCTCTGGACAATATTGGTAAGGATCTCGGAAGTTTCTTCCATGGCCGCAACGCCTGAGTCGGCATACTGTTGCGCTTCTTCAACGAGCTCGGCCGTGTTTTGGGCTGCTTCGGCCGAGCGATGCGCAAGGTTGCGCACTTCTTCGGCGACCACGGCAAAGCTTCTGCCTGCTTCACCGGCTCGCGCTGCTTCAACCGCCGCGTTGAGGGCCAGCAAATTGGTCTGAAAAGCTATCTCGTTGATGGTTTTTAAAATTTTTGCCGTCTGATCCGCCGAGGTTTTTATGTTTCGCATCGACCCGGACATGCGCTGCATGGCATCCGATCCCCGCTCTGCCGCGGCAAAGGCTTCTTCGGCTTTTTCATTTGCCTGCCGCGCGTTTTCAGCATTCTGGAGCGTCATGGCCGTAAGCTCTTCAATTGAAGCCGAGGTTTCCTCGATCGAGGCTGCCTGCTGGTTTGAGCCCTGGGCAAGCGAGTGGCTTGATGAGGCGACCTGATCGGCTGCCAGCTCCACTTGCGAGGAGGCGCCGGACAGGCCGATTATTATCCTGTTTAAATGGCTCGTCATTGTTCCCGTCAGAAAGAACAGCAGCAGGCTGATGAGAATGACCGTTATCGAGGTGATCATAAAGTTTATGTTGCGTATGTGGAGCGCGGGGGCAAACAGCTCGCCGGCCGTCACCCTGGCAACCACTATCCAGCCCGGGCCTTTGATCTCGTCATACACGGCAATGACGGGCTCGCCTTCATAGGTGTAGCGTATATCGCCTTTTTTTTGGTGAGCATTTCCCTGCCATAGTCCGTCTGGCCTAGCTGTGTTTTCAGCATCTGTTTTTTGTCCGGATGCGCAATGATCAGGCCCCCTCTATCTATAAGATAGGCATAGCCGGCCTTGCCTATTTTGATGGGCTCCACGAACTGGCTGCTCAGGTACTCCAGCGTGATGACGCCGAGAATCGCGCCGATAGTTTCCGTTTTGTCCAGCGAGAAAACAGGGGCTGCGATGGCAAAGTATGGCTTGCCGGTCGTCTGCGATAGCATGGTTTCCGAGATGAGCGTCTCCTTGCCGGCCAGCACCTTCTTGATAACAGGATAGTCGGCAACTTTTATTTTTCCGACCATGGCGTCTTTGTTTGTTGATGCTACAAGTTCGCCTTTTTTGTCAACGAGGCCTATTACCTCATAATACGGGGCATTTTTTTTAAAGGACTCAAACTGGAAATTGGCTATATAGCAGGCTTTCCTGCCCACTTCGGATTCCTCTAAAGACTCTTGAAAAATCTGTTCCGTGGTCCAGTTGGTCACTTCAACTTTGCGGTCCTGGATCCATAAATTTATGTTTTTGCTCGTCATGGCGCTCATCTGTGTCATTTCGTTCATGGCGCTTTCATTGAACAGAGCGCTGGTGCGCACATAGGACATGTAGGTGGAGATGCTCATGCCCGCGATAATGATGGTAAGCGTCGGGACAAGGAAATTTTTTCTGAGATTCCAGTTTATCAGTTTAAAGGGGTTCATGCTTTCACCACATGTTTAAAAATTTTTTTTCCGCAGGGCGCACCGCATCATGCGGGTTGTGCCTGCCAGAGATACAAGCCCGTTTTCTCGTCGAATACCCGTTCGGGCGGCGGTCCGGCAAGCTCCGTTATCTGCAGCTCGGCGGCGAATACCGTCGTGGGAGACAGGAGATGCCCCCCGAAAGCCGAGCCGTCGGCCTCGCCGAACAGCGCGTGGGCATGCACAAAGGGCGATCCGTCTTTCACCGTGATATTGCCCGTGCAGTTTATAACTTCATAGCCGCCCTGCCGGGTCATGTGCGTATACTTTTTTGCCTCCTGATCGTAAAAGCCGAAGGAGGCGCGGCTCACAGCTCCTATAACCGAAAGGGCCGCATGCCGCAGGCCGGCCTCAGCGGCAATCCGGGCGATTTCTTCAAGCATATCGCAGCCATTGCGCAGAGACGCAAAAAAAGAATAAGGAATTGTAGCATCAGGACTGTTTTTACGCATGTGATAAAAATATACTACAAGGTTTATTTCGTCAATTTTTAAATAAAATGTAGAAGTTTTTACCGCACCGCAGCCGGCCGGGTGAAAACTTATTGAAATTATACATTGGATGGTTTCGTAAAAAGTCGAAAATTCAACAAAGTCGTCATACCGGCAAAAGCAGGCATCCGGAAATTTTCCCCTACCTTGAGGGGAGGAGAGAAAGGGGGGGCGCCTGCCTGATAATTTTAAATGTCATAACCTGTTTGAAAAAAGCACCTGCACAAGGGCGAACCCGGCAAAGTCTGTTTATCTGATGCACTGAGTATTGATACTCAGTAAAAAATTGAGTATTTATACTCATTGTATGTTGCAGGTATTACTGATATGTTGGAGTGCCAATTTAAAAAATCATGTTTTCCCAAAGGGGGATCAATGAGAAAATCAATCCGCTGGCATCTGTCGTTTCCGAGCTTTGCCTTTCTTGCCTGTTCCCTTTTTAGCCTGGCTTTTTTCACGGCGCCCGCGCACGTGCGGGCAAGCGATGACTATGGCAACAGCTGCGCCGAAGCCTCTGCTCAAGTTGTGATATTGTAGGGTGTTGCCCGAATATTCAATTTCAAATTAATGTTAAGGGGTTTTTTGTATGCGTAAAATTTTTACGGTTTTCAGCAGGCTTTTATTCATTTGCTTTTGTGGCTTGGCGTTTCAAAATGCTTTCGCTGAAAATACTGCTCCAGTAGCGCCTGATCGCCATAAAGCAATAATCATAAAATTCAAAGACGATTCCCCCGCAGGCGAAATAGCAGCCCATCTATTCGACACCTCGCAGCGGTTCGAGAAAATTACCGGGCATGCCGGCATGGACACCCTCAATAAAATTCACAATGTAAAACATATGAGAAGGGTGTTCAGCGGCAGTAAAACCGAGGCAAATACATTTACCGGAACCATAAGCCGCAGTGATGCAGTAGCTTTACACGATCATGCACGGCAAAAATATGATGAAAAAATCAGAAAGCTCATGGGCAAGCGGCAGGCCAGATCGCAACATCTGAATGTTGCAAATGCTGCTGCGGTACCGTACCTGGATAATATTTATGTCGTTGAAGCTGAAACCGATGCGAACATAAAAAAAATATGCGCCGACTATGCAGCACTGCCGGAAGTCGCCTATGCGCAGCCGAATTATGCGGTTCAAACCCAGTTCGTGCCCAACGACCCGTATTACAGCTCTTCGGGCAGCTGGGGGCAGGCCTATGATGATTTGTGGAATCTTAAAAAAATAGATGCCGCGGATGCCTGGGATATTACCCAGGGCGCCAATGTGGTCGTTGCCGTTGTTGACACCGGAGTTGACTATACGCATCCGGATATGGCGGCAAACATCTGGACGAATGCCGACGAGATTTCCGGCAATGGCGCCGATGATGACAATAACGGGTATATCGATGATGTCCGCGGGTGGAATTTTGTCAACAATGGCAATGATCCCATGGACGATTTTGGCCATGGAACTCATGTGGCGGGCACGATCGCGGCTGTGGGCAATAATAATTTGGGCCTTATCGGCGTGGCGCCGCTGGCAAAAATCATGCCCGTGAAATGTTTGGACAGTGCTGGTTCGGGAACTATAGATAATTTAGCCAATGGCATTATGTATGCGGCAAACAATGGTGCTGATGTCATAAATAACAGCTGGGGCTGTTCTTATGGGTGCCCTTCGGATCCGGTGGCTGAAGACGCCGTCAGATATGCCTACGGTATGGGCTCTGCTGTGGTATTTTCCGCCGGCAACAGCAGTGCCGATATTGCTAATTACAGCCCGCAAAATCAGCCGGAAGCCATAACGGTTGCCGCCAGCACGGAAATCGACGCCATAGCATATTTTTCCAATTACGGCTCGATCGATATTGCGGCACCCGGTGGGGGAGAGAGCATAAGCCCGCCGTCGTATGATCCTTTTCGCAATATCCTATCGCTGCGCGCTCAGAATGCAAGCAGTGCCATGACGGGCAGCGGCAATCTTGTTGTCGGCGGGAATTATGTACGGCAGGCGGGCACCTCAATGGCTGCCCCGCATGTGAGCGGTGTTGCGGCACTGATCGCGAGCGCGCATCCCGAGTACTCTGTCGAGCATATTCGCCAGGCCCTTCGAAAAGGCAGCGATGATATTTTGACTACGGGCTATGACCTGCAGTCCGGCTGTGGCAGGCTCAATGCATATAAATCATTACTGGTAACAACCCCGCTTGAAGTCCGTATTACCAGCCCCATAGCGCAGAGCATAAGCGGCCTGGATTCACTGGAAATACGGGGCACGGTCAATGGCGCTGCTCTGGCATCCTGGGTGCTTGATTACGGGGCAGGGGCTGCGCCTTCCAACTGGTCGACCATCGCCTCGGATACAAGTATGATTGCCAATAATGTTCTTGGCACCTGGAGCCTTATTGCTGTGCCTGACAGCACCTACACGTTGCGGCTGCGTGGTATTAACAGTTCCGGCGAAACTTTTGAAGACCGGCGGCTGGTTACTGTATCTAGAACGACCACCACTACAACAACTATTACAACAACTACATCAACCTCTACAATACCTGCTGATTGCAAATGGCTTCCCGTATCCACTGGAACAGCTGCACCTTTTTACGCTGTGTGGGGCAGCTCGGGTAATGATATTTTTACCGTGGGAGGAAACGGAATTATATTGCATTACAATGGCGCAAGCTGGGCTGCCATGACAAGCGGAACAACACAGGCACTGTTCAGCGTGTGGGGAAGCTCAGGTGCCGATGTTTTTGCGGTTGGGTTAAATGGTACGATTCTTCATTATAACGGAACGTCCTGGTCTGTTATGGCAAGCGGTACAGCTCAGCAGCTTTATGGCGTTTGGGGCAGTTCGGGGACCGATGTCTTTGCAGTGGGGGGCAGCCCCGGCAATTCCACGAGTATTATACTGCATTACAACGGTACCACCTGGTCAACCATGACAACTCCCGCAACCAGTTATCTCAATGGCGTTTGGGGCAGCTCGGCTAGTGATGTTTACGCGGTTGGCGTTGATGGCTCGAAAATTTTGCATTACAACGGCACGTCTTGGTCTACCATGACCAGTGGCACAACCAATGCGCTATGCTCCATCTGGGGCACTTCAGCCAGCGATATCTTTGCCGTGGGGGGGATTTACTCATTTGGTTATTATATTATTCTGCATTACAATGGAAGCTCCTGGTCTGTAATGGAAACAGGAACAGATCAAATACTATATAGTGTGTGGGGAAGTTCGGAAAATGATGTTTTTGGTGTGGGTTTTGTGGGAAGAATAAGGCATTACCAGGGTGCCTCATGGCCTCTTGAGGCAAACTGCACAAGCCAACCCCTGTATGGGGTATGGGGCAGTTCGAATAGCGATATCTATGCCGTTGGATCAAACGGCACGATATTGCATTATAATAATAACCCCAATTCCACAACGTCGATTGTAGCCTCATCAACGACAACAACAATACTGGCGACGACCTCTGTCAGCAGTTCGAGCACCACAACCATCAAGGTCTCGAGTTCCAGCACGACCACTACCAGGGCCTCAAGTTCGAGTACGACTACGACCAGAGTGTCGAGCTCCAGTACGACCACGACCAGAGCATCGAGTTCTTCAACCACGACCTTGCAGACCAGCTCAAGCACTACCACGACCAAAGTGTCGAGTTCGAGCAGTTCGAGCACCACGACCCTGCAGACCGGCTCCAGCACAACAACAACTGTTGCTGAGGATGCAAATTGGTCGGCTCTCGACTTGGGGATGAATAATACGGTTTGGGCATTTGTCGCAGATACATCAGGCAATGTGTATGCCGGAGGCGATTTTACGACCGCCGGCGGGGTAACGGTTAACCACATAGCCAAATGGAACGGCACGAGCTGGTCAGCCCTGGGCTCGGGGATGAATCAAGGTGTTTACGCCCTTGCCATAGACGCTTCGGGCAATGTGTATGCGGGAGGCGGTTTTAGCACCGCCGGCGGAGCAGCGGCATACAATATTGCCAAATGGGACGGCGTAAGCTGGTCAGCCCTGGGCTCGGGGGTTGATGGTCAAGTTAACGCCCTTGCTGTAGACGCCTCGGGCAATGTGTACGCGGGTGGGCCTTTTACCACAGCCGGCAATGTAACAGTAAACTATATTGCCAAATGGAATGGCACCAACTGGTCATCCTTGGGTTCGGGGGTGGGTGGGGTGGTGGGAGATGGTGTTAATGCCCTTGCCGTTGACGCATCGGGCAATCTGTATGCTGGAGGTGATTTTATCACTGCAGGCGGGAATACAGTTAATAATATTGCCAAATGGGACGGGGTAAGCTGGTCAGCAATGGGCTCGGGGGTGAATAATTATGTTTGTGCACTTGCCACAGATACAACGGGCAATGTGTATGCCGGAGGCAATTTTACGACCGCCGGCGGAAATTCAGTTAACTATATTGCCGAATGGCACCGCTTTGGCTGGTTGCCCCTGGGGTCGGAAATGAATGGTGGGGTTTACGCCCTTGCCGCAGACGCAGCAGGCAATATCTATGTTGGAGGCAATTTTACCACCGCCGGCGGGGTAGCGGCGAATCATATTGCCGCATTGAACGGCGCAAGCTGGTCAGCCCTGGGCTCGGGGGTGAATGGTACTGTTTTTGCCATGGCTATTGATGCTTCAAATTACTTGGATGCGGGAGGCGGTTTCATCACTGCAGGCGGCAAAGCAGCGTCGTATGTTGCGCGATGGAGCAGTGCGACTGAACTTGTTATAAAACACTATGGTGATTTTTCATATACGGTATCAAGCAGCAATCAAGCCACCATTATCGGTTATACCGGCACAGGAGGCGCTGTTGCAATCCCGGATTACATAAACAGCATGCCGGTAGTGAGCATTGGTGATAGCGCTTTTTTATATACCAATAACAAAACAAGTATTACCAGTATTACTCTTCCAAGCACCCTTGACAGTATTGGGGATTGGGCGTTTAGCGGGTGCACTGGTTTGACCAGCATGACCATTCCGGACAGCGTTACGAGCATTGGCAATAGTGCGTTTGATTCATGCAGCAACTTGGCCAGTGCCTATTTTTACGGCAATGCCCCGACTATGGGGGGTGATGTTTTTTATAATGCAGCTTCCGGCTTTACGGTTTATTATCTAGCTGAAGCCACAGGGTTTACCAATCCGTGGTACGGCTATCCTGCAGCGGTGTTTATCCCGCTTCCTTTAACAACGACAACCGTTGAGCCGGCCACAACGACGGTACTGCCGACAACCTCAACGACGACGAGCGTTGAAGCGACCACCACGACAGCCGTGACGAGTTCAAGCACGACCACGACCAGGGCCACCAGCTCTAGCACAACCACGACCAGGGTCTCAAGTTCGAGCACGACCACGACCAAAGCGAGCAGCTCCTCCACCACGACTTTGCAGACCAGTTCAAGTACAACCACAACTAGGCTTAGCAGCTCGAGCACGACCACGACCACGACCACGACCACGACCACGACCAAAGTGAGCAGTTCCTCCACCACGACCTTGCAGACCAGTTCAAGTACGACCACAACTAGGGTCAGCAGCTCCAGCACGACCACGACCAGAGTGTCGAGTTCGAGCACGACCACGGCCCAAGTCAGCAGCAGCACCACAACGTCTATAAGCTCTGGCGGAATGTGTTGGTCTGCCATGTCCAGCGGAACAACACAAGCTCTAAATAGCGTATGGGGAAGCTCAAGCACCGATGTGTTTGCCGTGGGTAGCAGCGGCCAAATAAGTCATTTCAACGGCACATCCTGGTCTGCCATGTCCAGCGGAACAACACAGGCTCTAAATAGCGTATGGGGAAGCTCAAGCACCGATGTGTTTGCCGTGGGGAATTCCGGCACAATTGCGCACTACAATGGCACGTCATGGTCTTCAATGACCAGCGGAACAACAGAACTTATTACAAGTGTCTGGGGTACATCAAGTAATAATGTCTTTGCGGTGACATGGTTCCCTGGCGTATTGCTGCATTTTGATGGTGCATCATGGTCTAACATCAGCTTTGGGGTGTACTGGAATGACATGTGGGGCAGTTCGGCCAGCGATGTTTTTGTCGTTGGCTCCAATGGCGGTATCAGTCATTATAACGGCACATCCTGGTCTGCAATGACCAGGGCTACAACAAATATGTTGTATGGGGTCTGGGGCAGTTCGGGTTCAGATGTGTTTGCGGTAGGGGCAGACGGCGCAATAGTGCATTACAACGGCGCCACCTGGTCTGCTATGACAAGCTGCACAGCACAACAGCTTTATGAAGTCTGGGGCAGCTCGGGAAGCGATGTCTTCGTAGCGGGATACAATGGCGCGATACTGCATTATGACGGTACTACATGGTCTCCGATGGCCAGCGGCACAACTTCTGCTCTTTGGGGCTTGTGGGGCTCTTCGGGCACAGATGTTTACGCGGTCGGTTCCAACGGTACAATTTTGCACTACGGCCCAACAGTGCCGGCCTCTACCACATCGACTTCATTAATGACCTCTGTCGGCACCACGACCGCCGTGACCAGTTCGAGCACCACGACCACCAAGGTCACGAGTTCGAGTACGACCACGACCTCTGTTGTAACTACCACGACGACTGCGCCGCCGGCGACCACAACAACAGCGCCGCCGGTTGTGGATACGGACCATGACGGCATTCCTGATTCCGTTGATAACTGTCCGAACAATTACAACCCTCAGCAGCTTGATGCCAATCATGACGGAATCGGCGATGTGTGCGATCCGGATCCCGGTTGCGGCGGCTGCGGTCAGGTCGCGTGCGAGAGCTATGCTGATACGGATGGTGATGGCATTCCCGATGTAATCGATAACTGCCCGACTATCTGTAATGATCAGCAGCATGATGCCGATGGCGATGGAATCGGCGATGTGTGCGATGCAACACCCGGCTGCGGCGGCTGCGGCCAGGTTGCCTGCGAAGAGGTGTGCACGCCGTAGTATAAAGAAGCGTATGCGGGCATGCTGAAGGCATGGCATGCCGTTATAAGCACATAACACAAGGCCGGTCCGGTTACAGGGGCCGGCTTTTTATTTGGTTTTTTGCAGGCCGGGTTAGGACCGGAAGAAATTATTGGGCTTGCATCACCATCCAGCCAGGTACAACCAATTACTTAAAAAAACACCTGCACAAGGGCGAACCCGGCAAATTTTGCTTGTCGGCGTATGAGTATTTATACTCAATAAAAAATTGAGTATTTGTACTCATTGCATTACCCGGCTGTTATTGATATAATATAATTGTAAACTAATAATGTACTATTTTACAGGGGGTCAAATGGAAAAATCAATCCGCGGTCATCAGTCGTTTTCGAGCTTTGCCTTCCTTGCCTGTTTCTTTTCCACCCTGGTTTTTTTCGCGGCGCCCGCGTATGTGCGGATGGCCTACGCCATTGATTCGCGCATCATGAGCGATGCGGGCATGCTGCGCGCGGCAGGCAGCTCCGGCCGCGGGGGCCTTGAGCTTGCGCCCGAGACCCGGATTCTGGCCAGTGACAAGCCCGGCAACATAAAGCTTGCTGCCGAGTTACACACCACCACGAGCACGATACCCGTGACCAGCTCCTCCACAACGACCATGGCCGTAACGAGTTCGAGCACCACCACGACCAAATTGTTCAGCACGACCACGACCAGAGTGACCAGTTCCAGCTCGACCAACTTTTCCTCCATCTCCAGCAGCAGCACAACCACTAGGCTCAGCAGTTCGACCACCACGACCAGGTTGAATAGCACGACCACGGCAATGCCGGCCACCACCACAATCGCTGCGGCTACCACAACGACTGCTGGCGGCGAGTTGCACTCCAGCACCACGACCTATCAGACCAGTTCGAGCATG
>Ga0073936_10012264_pt1 | contig 10235 bp, 9 predicted proteins | sample AliMusrvi5mmetaG_FD_87041 | JGI IMG/M metagenome (GOLD analysis project Ga0073936, IMG submission 87041) | Freshwater lake bacterial and archeal communities from Alinen Mustajarvi, Finland, to study Microbial Dark Matter (Phase II) - Alinen... | ecosystem: Environmental > Aquatic > Freshwater >... | reverse complement strand
GTCTATCAATCGCGCGAGGTCGGGGAAACCGGGGACGACGGCACCCGGGTGAATGTACGCGACGTGCCCGCCCAGGAGGTTCTCAGTTATGCCTGGCAGGGTCCGCGCGACGATGCCGCCATCGCCGCCGCCCGCACGGCACTCGACGCCGAACTCGCAAAACAAAAACTCACCGCCGCCGGCTACCGCCTGTTAGGATATAACAGCCCGTTCATTCCGCGCTCCAAACAGACCTACGAGCTGCAGGCGGTGATCCGTTAGTCGGAACTCCGGAATTGGATTTCAAAACAACCCAATGAATGAACCACCGATGCCATGGCGCTGACGCCAACGGAAATCATCGGGCTGATGGTCGCGGCGGCGGCAGCGGGAGCGATCAATGCGGTGGCGGGCGGCGGCACATTGGTGACGTTTCCGGTGTTGTTGTTATTCGGGACGCAGCCGGTAGTGGCCAATGCCACCAGCACCCTGGCGTTGATGGTGGGAACGGCGGGCAGCCTGTTCGGTTACCGCAACCGGATCGCCGCTGTGAAACCGTGGCTCCGGCGGTTCCTGCCTGTCAGTCTGTTAGGTGGGTTGCTAGGCGGCATGCTGCTTACGCGGACCGGCAATGAGTCATTCGCCAAGCTGGTGCCGTTCCTGATCCTGTTTGCGACGCTCCTGTTCCTGGCGCAGGGGGCATTCCGGCGGCTTGCCGGCTTCGGGGAGAATTCCGGCGGAGTGACCCATCATCGCCATGTCCGGGCGACGGTGGTGTTTCAATTCGCGGTGGCGGTTTATGGCGGGTTTTTCGGCGCGGGCATCGGCATCCTGATGCTGGCGTCGCTCGGGTTCATCGGCCTGAGCGACATCCATGAAATGAACGGGCTCAAGACGATTCTGGGCGCGCTCATCAATCTGGTGGCGACGCTCTGGTTCGTGGCGGCCGGGCTCATTGACTGGCCGCGGGCGCTGATCATGACGGTCGGCGCGCTGGGCGGGTATTTTCTTGGGGCGCACTTCGCCCAACGGATTCCGCAGCGGGGCGTCCGCTTGCTGATCACCGCCATCGGATTCATCATCGCCCTGACAACCTTTTACAAGGAGTTCTGCCGGTAGGCCGTCCAACGCGAAATCCGAAGTTTGGTTCCAAAGTTGCGATAGATTGACCACGGATTTCACGGATTGAGATCGAATCGATCCACGACTTCTCAGGAACTCCGATTGGTGGAGAAAACCTCTTCATATAATCCGTGAAATCCGCGTAATCCGTGGTTTCCATATCCCTATCAAGATCTCAACTTCAGAGTTCGGGTTCAACGCAAGAATGAGGAGCACAGCGCAAGACCCCCATGCGAGGATGTTTGCTTGCAGTGTTTCCCTAGGAGATGGATAAACTGACAGTTAGCGCTTTTTGATCGGAGAATAGGCTTCCAGCCTGTTAGGGTTGTTTGAACAGAGGCTCCGGGCAGGATGCCCGGGCCACATGGCGCGGGCATCCTGCCCGCCGCCACTTCCTGTCTCGTTCCTGTATCGCCTAAGTCAACCGTATCGGGCGGGACGCCCGCATCCGATCCTGAATTCATGTGCCCAGCGCTTTCTCCATCAGCGTGTTCATGCGGCTGATGGTATCGCGGACATCGTCTAACAGGCCAGCCGCGATCAGGGCGTTGTCGAACAACTGGTTGGCGACCAAGCCGGCGAGTGCGGGGTCGGCGTCCATGGTGGCGGCGAGTTTGCGGATGAGCGGATGGCGGGGATTGATCTCCAGTTCGACTTTCACCTCATCCTTGAAGTTCTCGTCCATGGCTTTCATCATTTGGCGCATCTGCGGACTCATGCCATCGGGTGGCACCAGCGCGATGACCGGGTGATCGACCAGACGTTTGCCGCTGGCGACGGAGGTCACGCGATCACCGAGTTGATTGGCGAGGAAATCGCAGAGCGCGGTGGTTTGTTCGGCGGAAAGTGTTTCGCCTGCCGCCGGTTGATCGTCCAGTTCGACGCCGCCATGGCGGACCGAGACGAGCTTTTTGCCATCGAAGGCGCCAAGCGAATCGACGACGTATTCATCGACCGGGTCGGTGAAATAGATCACCTCCAGGCCACGGGCCTTGAAGGCTTCGAGGTAGGGGCTGCTTTCGATGCGTTCGCGAGCCGGACCCACCAGATAGAAGATCGACTCCTGGCCGTCCTTCATACGGGAAACATAGTCAGTGAACCCGCAGGCGGTGCCGGGAGCCGTCAGGGACGATTCGATGCGCAGGAGTTTGGCGAGCGCCTCGCGGTTGGCATAGTCGGTAGCCACACCTTCCTTGAAAAAGCGCTCGAATTTCCGATAGAACACGCGGTATTTTTCAGGCTCGGCCTCGGCTTCTTTTTCGAACATGCGGATGACGCGTTTGCTGATGACGCTGCCGAGTTTGCGGATGAGTGCGCTGTCCTGCATGGATTCGCGGGAGATGTTGAGCGGCAGGTCGGCGCTATCGATGACGCCTTTCATGAAGCGCATCCAATCGGGCAACAGCTCCTTGGGCGAGGCATCGATGAGCACCTTGCTGCTGTAGAGCGCGACCCCGCATTCGGCCTTGGTGAAGCCCATGCGTTCCGGGTTTTCGGCTGGCGCGAACACCAGCGCGTTGATCGCCAGCGGTGCGTCGGCACTGAAGTGCAGGCGGTAGGACGGATCGTCGAAGGCCTTGCAGGCGAATTGATAGAACGCCTTGTATTGGTCGTCGGTGATATCGGATTTGTTTTTCAACCACAATGCCTCGACCTCGTTGATGCGTTTGCCGTTGAGCAGGATCGGGAAACCGACGAAATTGCTATATGTTTCGACGAGGTGCTTGATGCGGAATTCCGTGGCGTATTCCTTGCAATCCTCCTTGAGGTGCATGACGATTTTGGTGCCGCGGTCGAGTCCGGGGGACTCGCCGATTTCATAACCGCTTTTGCCATCGCTGGTCCAGACGAGTTCGGGGGAGTCGGTGTGCCAACCGCGGGAATGCACGTCCACCTTGTCCGCCACCATGAAGGACGAGTAGAACCCGACTCCGAATTGACCGATCATGTTGGCCGGATTGGCACCACCTTCCTTGATCGATTTGAGAAACGCCTTGGTTCCCGAGTGGGCGATGGTGCCAAGGTTTTTCACCAACTCGTCGTGGCTCATGCCGATCCCGTGATCGGCGATGGTTAGGGTCTTGGCTTCCTCATCGGTGGTGATGTGGATCTCCATCGGCAACGTCGGTTGGTGGATGTTCTTCTCGGTCGCCTCGATGTGGCGCAACCGTTCCATCGCGTCCGACGCGTTCGAGATCAATTCGCGCAGGAATATCTCCTTGTCGGTGTAAAGGGAATGGACGACCAGATCGAGCAATTGCTGGATCTCGGCTTGGAAAACATGTTTTTCAGGGGTCGTGTCGCTCATGGTTGGGTGTGGTTGGTTGGATCGGCGCGGAAGATAGCCGTCCGGCGGCGGGTGTCAAATCCTGCGGCTGGGACCGCGAGTCTCCAGACTCGCCAGTCCATGATCAGTGAAGGCGTGGAGCCAGAGGCGCATTCCTTTCGCACTTCATGGGCATGCGAGTCTGGAGCATCCGCCGCCGATGGGCTGACAACGACGAGACTAACTTGGAAGGAAACGCACAAAGTCAGTCAGGAAAACCCGTTTTGTAACCCATTGGAAATCAGTGGTGGAATTTCAAGTTAGTGGGGAGACTCACGGTCCTTGGCGTCCCCCCCCTAGCGGAAATCCTTCGCAAAAAGAGTTGCCCGACCCCGGTCGCAACGTCACACTCAAAACCAACTTCCACCCCGAACCTGTCCTGTTGTCCGCTTGGGAGCCATTTCCGGAACATTTCCCATAACAATAATCAACCACAACCATCACCATGTCTAACAAACCACTCAACGTCGGTCTTGTCGGAGGCGGCAAAGGCGCCTTCATCGTTCACCCCCATCAGAAAGCCATTTTCATGGATGGCACCCGCCGGATCGTCGCCGGCGCGTTGTTCCCGGATCCCAAGGTCGCGCTTGAGGAAGCCGCCAACTGGCCCTATCCGATCAAGGGCTACGGGTCTTATGACGAAATGATCGCCGCCAATGCCAAACTGCCCGCCGATGAAAAACTCGACTACATCCTCATCGTCACGCCCAACTTCGTGCACTTCGATCCGGCCATGAAGGCGATGAACGCCGGCATCGCCGTGTTCTGCGAGAAACCGCTGTGCCTCAACCTCAAGGAAGCCGCCGAATTGGTCAAAGCTTCCCGCAAACTCGGCGTGCCCTTCGCATTGGCCCACACCTACCTCGGCCACTGGACCAGCCGCCTCAGCCGCTACATCGTCCGCAGCGGGCTGTTAGGAGATATCCGCTGGGTTGACAGTTATTACATCCAGGGCTGGCTCGCGTCCAAACTCGAAGCCACCGGCCAGCAACAGGCGGCCTGGCGGGTCGATCCCAAACGCGCCGGCGGTTCCGGCTGCGGCGGCGATATCGGCACCCACGCCCTGATGCAACTCCGCTACGTCACCGGCCTGGAAATCACCGAGGTTTCCGCTCACATGGAAACCTTTGTCGAAGGCCGCCAGCTCGACGACCACTTCACCATCTACTGCAAACTCAACAACGGTGCCAAAGCCCTCGTCCGCGCATCCCAAATCTGCATCGGCCACAAGAACGACCTCGGCATCGCCATCTCCGGCACCAAGGGCACCCTGCGCTGGCGCCAGGAAGACCCCGAATGCCTCACCATCTGCCTGCCCGACCAACCCGACCGCATCTATTGGCGCGGTGCAGTCTCCCCGGGCGACGGCTTCCTGCCGAAAAACGTCCCGGCCGACCTGATGGCCGAACCGACCATCCCTGCCGGCCACCCCGAAGCGTTCCATGACGCATTCGCCCGCCTCCACCGCTGCTTCGAGGCCGATGTCCGGAAATGGAAGGATGGCAAGAAGTTCGTCACCGACGGCAGCAAATACGCCACCGTCGATGACGGATGGACCGGTATCGCCTTCATCGAAACCTGCCTCAAGAGCAGCAAGAAAAAAGGTGCCTGGGTCGCCATGCCCAAGGCGGTCTGAAAAATGTGACTGTGCTCCAAAGTGGCTGGAGCTTCCAGCGCCAGTCCCCGTCATCCGCTGGCGTTGCGGGCTGCGCGCCTCCACGGCGTCGCGGGGCACCGCGAAAGGGTAATTCTCCATTGGATATCGTGTACAACCTACTCAAGTCCGCCGGGGGGCCGCTGCACATATCGGAGATCGTCGCCCGCAGCGCTGCGGCAGGCTTGGCGCTCGACAGGGATTCGGTGGTCAGCGCCCTCACCAAACGCACCCAGCATTCGGACCGCTTCCGCCGCACCGCTCCCAATACGTTTGCCCTGCTTATGGAGGAGGGGCCAACGTCATGATATGTGGACCGTTGGCAGATCTAAGTGGCACACCGCGAACTCAAAGACGGCTTCGGGATTCAGGACAGCCAGGTGCGCCCCGCTGGTCCCAAAGCGGTGAAGCACGCTTCACCGCAGTCCGAAAGATCTCGGATCTCTTCCTCAGCTCATGCGGAAGACGATGCGGGCCTTGGTGAGGTCGTAGGGGGACATTTCCATTTTGACTTTGTCACCGACGACCAGGCGGATGAAGCGTTTGCGCATTTTGCCGGAGATGTGAGCCAGCACCTCGTGGCCGCTTTCGAGTTTCACGCGAAACATGGTTCCGGCCAGGACCGCCGAGATTTCGCCATCCACTTCGACCGCCTTTTCTTCCTCATCCTTGGTGGAACGTTTGGGAGGTCCGTAACGGTTTCGGTTCTTCGCAGGACGTCGTCCCGTCTTTTTTGGGCGCGGAGGCATGATGGCTTGGGATAATGCTGGATGGTCGGGGACTCGCCCCAACCGCGGCGCTTCGTAGCCCATCGGCATGCGACCATCAATCCAAAAAACACATCTTGGCTGCGATCCCGGCTTTTTTCCCCAGCAACCAAGCTTGCCAAGTCCCCGCACAACATTCATCGTGCATCCCGTCCTCCGACCCGCTCCAGAGCCTCCAAGAACCCATCAAGCTTCACCGTCATGCCTGAGATCACCGAAAAAGAACTTCCGCCCAACGTCAAACCATTGTGGCTTAAGGCTCTCACCGCTGTCCAAGCTGCGAATCTCGACTATGCCGTCTCCCTGCTGCAAGCGGTTCTCAAGGAGAACGCGGGCTTTCTGGAGGGCCGCAAGTTGCTGCGCAAATGCGAACTCCAGCTCACCGGTGGCGGCAAAAAAAAGGGCGGACTGTTCGGACTCTCCACCGGTGGCATGGGCGTGATGAAACTCCATAGTCAGGCCAAGAAAGACCCTCTTGCCACGTTGCCGCTCATCGAGAAGGAACTCGAAAAGGATCCCCTCAACGATCAAGCCAACGACCTGCTCCACGATCTCAGCCTCAAACTCGGCCTGCATGAGACGGCCGCCTTCGCCCTGGAAACCATTCGCAAGGGCAACCCGGAAAACGCCAAACTCCTCCACAAACTCGCCGAATTCTACCTCAGCCGCGAACAACCGCTGTTGGCCTCCGAAGTTTACAACGACATCATCAAACACCACCCGACCGACGGCATCGCCATCAAAGGATCCAAGGACGCCTCCGCCCGGGCCTCAATGAAAAAACAAAAATGGGATGAAAACGCCAGCATGCGCGACCTCATGCGCGACATCACCCAGGTCGAGGAACTGGAAAAAGCGTCCCGCACCGGCCTGACCCGGGAACAACTCGCGGAACGCCGCGACGGAATCATCGAGAAATACAACGCCGATCCCAACAGCCTGGCCACCGTCAAGGAACTCGCCGGCATCTACGAGCAACTCGAAGACTGGCATAACGCCCAAACCTTCTACAACTGGGCACACACCCTGAGCGCCGGCGACGTGGCCCTGGCCTCCAAGGCCTCCGCCATGAAGGACCGCGCGATCGACTTGGACCTCAAGAACCTCAGTGCCGCCGCTGCCGCCGATCCCGACAACCTTGAACTCAAGGCCGCCCTCGAAGCACGACGCGCGGACAGGCTCGCCGAACAAATCCAGGAAGCCCAGCGCCGCGTGGACCAAAACCCGACCGATCCGCAATTGCGCTTCGACCTTGGCAACGCGCTCTACAATGCCGGTGACTTCAGTGCCGCGATCCCCCACCTCCAACAGGCCACCCGCAACCCGCACGTCCGCACCCGGGTGCTGCTTCTGTTAGGGCGCACTTTCAGGGCCAAGGGCATGTTCGACCTTTCCATCAAACAACTTTCCGACGCGCTCTCCGACCTGCATACGATGGACCACATCAAGAAGGAGGTTCTCTACGAAAAAGGTCTCATCCATGAGGAAATCGGCGACAAGGTCACCGCCCTGGAGTGCTTCAAGCAAATCTACGAGGTGGATTACGGGTACCGTGACGTGGCGCACCGGGTGGAATCATCCTACACCTGACCTGCCGCCACCCGTGGCTGCCTTGATTTCAGTCGAACCTCTCGTCAAACGGCTTGGGGGTCAGCACCCAGTCCTCACCCAGCACCCGGGTGATCTGGAATTGCCGTGGATCCGCGCCCTTCACCCGCAACAGTTCCAAGGTCACCCGGTGCACCCGGGTTTCCTTTGTGAAGATCCGGGCCATGGCCTTGGCCTGGGCCGAATCCGCCTTGCAGTAGCCGCGCAGCAATTGTTGACCTTCCGGCAGCAGTGCGTTGGACTCGAGTGAGACCATGCCAAAACAAGCCCAGTGGGTGTCGTTGTCATAGATGCCGTTGAAGTACTCGTCCTTGGCAAGGAAAACCCTCACTTGCGCACGATCCACACGCCCGTCGAGCAAATCCTTCCACGACGGCCTGCTCGTCATGGCGAACGAGTCGAAGTCCAACTTCCAGACCCCCTGGGAATCGGGTGTTAGAAATGCCAGGCGCTGGGTGGGAGGTTCCTTGCCGGTATAGGTGACGAGCACGCCTTCCATCTGCAAGCCCTCCACATCCATGCTGCTGAGCCAGATATGGTGATCGACCTTGCCGTCGCGGGCCTCGGAGTCCTGCATGAATTCGATCACCTCTGCGGGGGTTGACTCGCCAAGGTGGATCGAGGATTCCACTTGGGCGGGGTCACGAATGGCCATTGCCCGTTTCACCAGGCCAACCGCCTCATCCTCACTCGGGGAAACGAATTTGGAGGCGATTCTCACTTCGGCATCGGTGAAATCCCCGGTTGCCACATATTTGACATTCCCGTGGGTGCGCAGCCAGAACATCATGAATCCCCCAACGACCGTCAAGGTTGTCAGGGTTAGAACCGAGGACCAAATGAGGATCATCCGGCGGCGGCGGGCCAGCACCTCAGGGGAATCCACGATTCGTCGGGATCCGTCGCCCGGGTCGGCGTCACGCAGTTTCGACACCTTGCGCAGCAGCGGAACCGGCCCCATGTCCCGGGCATGGGGAGACTCGATCCCGCGTTGGATGGCTTTGGGTTTCATGAAAATGCGTGTTGTGCGGACTCGGTTAATCTTTCATCGGGGATACATCGTGATGCGCAAGGCGTTGTAGTGATCGTCAGGGCGGAACAGCCAGCCTGGCCGTTGATCCAATAATTCATAGCCGGTCAGCAGGAACTCTGCAAGGAACTGGTTGCTGTTTGGCTCGTATTGTTCCTTACCGGTGAGATGGCCATGGATCCGGTACTCGTAATTGGTGTCGAAACCGTAGCGTTCGCCGGGAGGGCCGCTTTCCGACAAGCGGTCCGGCGTGTGTTTCATATCCTCGCGCATGATCACCAGTTTCGCCTGGCTCCACGGTTGCCGGGGCCGCCGCAAATACCCCCAGAACCGGGTCTTTTCCACGAAGTAGCGTCTCCCGTAATAGAAATCCCCGGTGGGTTCCGAGGCGATTTTCGCATTGCGTTCCTCTGCTGTCGGTCCACCCAGATTCGCTGGTCCATACGACGACGTCCCGCACTCGCTGAGCACGCCGCACATCACCGACAACATCAGAATCTTCCATGCGAATCGCAACATGCTTGACAAAATAGGAAGAGAACCGGCCCGCAGGCAAGCACAGGTTTTTCGTGCATTTCGTGATTTTAGTGGTTTCCATTTTCCATTTTAGGATACTCAGGCCATGTCCCGCATTGTCATCACCTTGGGAGACCCAGCCGGCATTGGTCCGGAAATCATCGGTCGCGCCTTGGACTCGGGACAACTGCCCGGTGGGTTTGAGTTTGACGTGCTCGGGGATCGCGAGGCGGGCGTCCCCGGCCAGCCGGATGCCCGTTCAGCCGCAGCCGCCCTCGCCGCTTTGGATCAAGCCGTCGTGGAATTGCAACACGGCCGTGCTGCCGCCGTGGTCACCGGCCCGGTATCGAAGGACGGCTTGCAAGCCAGCGGATTTCCGTTCCCCGGCCAGACGGAATTCTTCGCCCACGCGTTCGGGGTCACGGATTTCGCCATGCTGCTCACCGGTCCCACGCTGACTGTCGGGTTGGCCACCATTCACGAAGCGCTTGCCAACGTGCCGGCATTGCTCAGCCCGGAGCAAATCGTCAGGATCGGCACGCTCACCGCCGGATTTCTGCGGCGGCGCGGCATCGTCCGCCCGCGCATCGCCGTAGCTGGCCTCAACCCGCACGCCGGGGAAAACGGCGCCTTCGGCGACGAGGAATCCCGCATCATCCGGCCGGCCATCCGCCAACTCAACGAATGTGTTTGCGCAACCTTCAGCGGTCCGGCTGTTCCCGACGCGGTCTTCCGCGATGCGGCCCGCGGCCACTACGATGCCGTGCTGGCCATGTATCACGACCAGGGATTGATCCCGCTCAAACTGTTGGATTTCGACAGTGCCGTGAACGTGACGCTCGGTCTGCCGTTCCCCCGCACCAGCCCTGACCATGGCACCGCCTTCGCCATCGCTGGCCGCAACCTCGCCAACCCGTCATCCATGATCGCCGCCATCCGGCTGGCCTGCGAACTCGCTGGGGACTCACAGGTGCCGGAGCAAAATCTTCGGGGGTAACCGCCAATTATCTTGCAAAGCCCGCGTTCCGAGGTTTTCTTCTGCCCGCAAACCTCAACCTAGGACGGTTCGGCCAACGCTGGACCCATCCCCAATGATATGAGCAACAACGAAATCAACCCCAAAGACTATCAACTCCACGAAGGTGACACCGGCAGCGCCCCTTACCAAGTGGCTCTCCTCACCAAACGGATCTTCCACCTGACGGACCACCTGAACATCCACAAGAAGGATTT
>Ga0073936_10012260_pt1 | contig 10240 bp, 10 predicted proteins | sample AliMusrvi5mmetaG_FD_87041 | JGI IMG/M metagenome (GOLD analysis project Ga0073936, IMG submission 87041) | Freshwater lake bacterial and archeal communities from Alinen Mustajarvi, Finland, to study Microbial Dark Matter (Phase II) - Alinen... | ecosystem: Environmental > Aquatic > Freshwater >... | reverse complement strand
TGGCTTGATCCCGGCCCTTGACTTCCATGGTCTTCTCCTCCTTGAGCGGGAAGACCGAGCCGATCTGGATCTTGACGTCCTCGGCGGTGGTCTCCCCGATGAGGAGATTGTACTTCCTGCGGAGATGCATCATCACGGCCTCATCCATCTCGTCGCCCGCCATGTCGATGGATTTCGAGACGACCATGCCCCCCAGCGAGATCACCGCCGCCTCGGTGGTGCCCCCGCCGATATCGACGATGAAGTTGCCGTGCGGCTCGGAGATCGGCAGGTCCGCCCCGATGGCCGCGGCCATGGGCTCCTCGATGAGGTAGACCGCGCGGGCCCCCGCCTGCTCTGCCGACTCCTGCACCGCGCGCCGTTCCACCTCGGTGATGCCCGAGGGGATGCCGATGACGATGCGCGGATGCAGCAGGGAGCGCCGGTTGTGGACCTTGCGGATGAAGTGCTTGATCATCTCCTGCGTCACCTCGAAGTCCGCGATGACGCCGTTCTTGAGCGGCCGCACCGCGACGATCGACGACGGGGTGCGGCCCAGCATGCGCTTGGCCTCGGCCCCCACGGCCAGCACGCGCCGGGTCTCCCGGTCGATGGCCACCACCGACGGCTCCCGCAGCACGATCCCCTGGTTCTTCACGTAGACCAGGGTGTTGGACGTACCCAGGTCGATGCCCATGTCGTTGGAGAAGAGGCCGAAGATGAAGTCGAACATAGGACTAGAGGCCCGAGCTGACCTGCCGCTCGGGAATGGCTAGTTTTTCGGGCTCGGCGCCTCGCAGCCGCAGACGCTCTGGCACGTATGCAAGGCGATGGAGAGCAAGAGCAGCAGAGCGGCGCCCGCGGCGAAGCTTCGCGGCCCCAGATGCCAGGGAGCCCAATGCGTCAGTCGTGTGACGACCGCCAATAACATCGACACGATGCCCAACAGTGTTGAAACGCAGCCGATTTTTGCCATGGGGACTCTCCTTTTAGTACATGTCTCCGTCTCCGCCGTGGTTGGGCATCGCCGGCTCCGTCTTTTCCGGGATGTCCGCCACCAGCACCTCGGTGGTGAGGATGGTCCCCACCAAAGAGACCGCGTTCTCCAGGGCCGTGCGCGTGACCTTGAGGGGGTCGACGATGCCGGCCTTGAAGAGGTCCACGTATTCGCCGGTGTCGGCGTTGAGGCCCACGTTGTTGGCGGAGGTGATGATCCTCTGGACCACCACGGAGGGCTCCAGGCCGGAGTTCGCCGCGATCTGGCGGATGGGAGACTGCAGCGCCCGGGCCACGATCCTGCCGCCCGTGGTCTCATCCGCGTCGTCGCCTTCGAATTTGTCCAGGGACGCGGCCGCGCGCAGCAGCGCCGTGCCGCCGCCCGCGATCATCCCCTCTTCCACGCCCGCGCGGGTCGCGTTGGAGGCGTCTTCGACCTTGGACTTCTTGGCCTTCATCTCGGTCTCAGTGGCCGCCCCGACGTTGATGACCGCCACGCCGCCGGAGAGCTTAGCCAGTCGCTCCTGGAGCTTTTCCTTGTCGTAGTCGGAGGTGGTGTCCTCGATCTGCTTGCGGATGGACTCGGCGCGCTTCTTGATCTCGGACTTGTCGCCGGTCCCGCCGACGATGGTGGTGTTCTCCTTGTCGATGACCACGCGTTTGGCCGAGCCGAGCATGTCCAAGGCGGCTTTCTCGAGCTTATGCCCGAGTTCATCGCTGAGGACTTGGCCGCCGGTGAGGACGGCGATGTCCTGCAGCATCTCCTTGCGCCGGTCGCCGAAGCCGGGAGCCTTGACGGCCGCGGCCTTGAGAGTGCCGCGCAGCTTGTTGATGACGAGCGTGGAGAGAGCCTCGCCCTCGATGTCGTCGGCGATCAAGAGGAAGGGCTTGCCCGACTGCACGACCTTCTCCAGGATGGGCAGCAGGTCCTGCATGGAGGAGACCTTCTTGTCCGTGATGAGGATGGCGGGGTTCTCTAGGACCGTCTCCATGTCCTCGGCGTTGGTGATGAAGTAGGGCGAGATGTAGCCCCGGTCGAACTGCATGCCTTCCACGACCTCGAGGGTGGTCTCGGCGCTCTTGCCCTCTTCGACCGTGATCACTCCCTGGTGGCCGACCTTCTCCATGGCTTCGGCGATCATGTTGCCGATCGTCTTGTCATTGGAGGAGATGGTGGCGACCTGGGCCTTCTCCTCCTTGGTCTTGACCGGCTTGGTGTTCTTCTTGAGTTCCTTAATCACTATCTCGAGGGCCTTGTGCATGCCCCGCTCGATGGCTTTGGGGTTGGCGCCGGCCGTGATGTTCTTGATGCCTTCGGCGAGCAACGATTGGGTCAGGACGATGGCCGTGGTGGTCCCATCGCCGGCCACGTCGTTGGTTTTGGAGGCGACTTCCCGTCCGAGTTGGGCGCCCATGTTCTCGAAGGGGTTCTCCAACTCGATATCCTTAGCGATGGTCACGCCGTCGTCCATGACGGACGGGGACCCGTACTTCTTCTCCAGGATGACGGAGCGGCCGCGGGGGCCGAGCGTGACCTTGGTGGCGTTGGCGAGTTTATTCAAACCGCTTTTGAGCTGCTTGCGCGCTTCTTCGGAATACACTATCTGCTTTGCCATGTTCGTGTTGACCTCTCTTGCTTCCTATATAAGGGGTGCTAATTGAGGATGCCGAGGATGTCGTCCTGATGCATGATCAGGTGCTCGACATCGTCGATCTTGATCTCGTTGCCGGAGTACTTGCCGTAGAGGATGCGGTCCCCGGCATGGACGTCCATCGGGATGACGTTGCCGTCCTCCGTCAGCTTGCCTTTGCCGCAGGCCACGACTTTCCCCTCTTGGGGTTTTTCCTTAGCCGTCTCGGGGATGATGAGCCCCCCGCGCTTGGTTTCTTTGCTCTCGATAGGCTTGACGAGGACCCGGTCGCCTAGGGGTTGTATCTTGACGTTCGTGAGCGTGGTTTCAGCTGCCATTATGTTCCGACCTCCAGATTCCTTGACGGTTGAGTGGCCAGCAAAATTAGCACTCGCTCATACCGATTGCCAATTATGGCATGTATTCCCAAAGTTGTCAATCGAATACTTCGAGTGCTAATTTAGGGCGCTGCCGATTCATGGCCGGTATCTGACCGTCCCAGTCGATGGATGCCGTACGGCACCCCCCCCTAAACTCCTTGAACACTTTCGAGATGGGCACCTGATGTATTATGCTTTCAGAAGCACCGCAAGGCCGTTGTCGGGGGAAGGAGAAAACGTCCATGGAACCGCTGCAATACACGATCGCCCGTCACGAGTTCTTCCGGGATTTCAAGCCGCACCATCTGAAGATCTTCCAAGATTGCGTCAGCGACGCCCACTACGGCCGGGACCAGTTCCTCCTGCGCCAGGGGCAGGGCGCAGAGCGTTTCTTCATCATCCGCAAAGGCGAGGTCCGCCTCGAGCTGCTCACCCCGGAGAGCGGTTCCATCCCCATCCAGACCCTCGGGCCCGATGATATCGTGGGCTGGTCGTGGATCATCCCGCCCTATCAGTCGACGTTCGATGTCCGCGCCGTCGAGCACCTCCATGTCATCGTCTTCGACGCGGGTGAGTTGCGCCGCAAGTGCGAGCAGGACTTCGAGCTCGGCTACCGGGTGCTTCAGAAGTTCACGTTGGCCCTTTCCACCCGGTTCGACGCGGTCCGGGCCAGGCTCATCGAGTATCACATCCGCCAGGAACGCGGATACTGAGGGCCAGCCGCGTCACTCTCCGGGCTCGGTCTGCGCGGGGTGGCTTAAGAGCCGTCGGATGAGGATGCGGAGGCGGGGTTCGTGGCCGAGTTGCGCGCGCGGGGCCTCGTCGCGCGCTTCCGCCGGTCGCGCGGTCCCGATATCGACGCGGCTTGCGGGCAGCTCCGCCGTCGCGCATGATCCTCTGGGGCCCTCGGCGGGACATGCGGGAACGAGTTTTCAACAATTATATCCGGACCATCTCTGAAATTCCGTTTTAGTATACTTGGCGGCATGAATCGCCACTCTGCCTTGTTTCTCTTGCTTTCCGCTTTGCTCGTCATCGGGTCGCTTCCCCCGGCGCTTGCCGAGACCGTCTATCAGAAGCCGCCGAAGGAAGTCCTCGACGTGCTTCACGCGCCGGTCGCACCGGACGCGATCATGAGCCCGACGCGCGAGGCGATGATCCTGGCGACGCCGGTGCGCTATCCTTCGATCGCCTATCTCGCGGAGCCGATGCTGCGGCTGGCGGGTGTGCGCATCGTCCCGCGCACGAGGCGACTGCAGAACGCGGGATACTGGAGCGCCTTGAGCCTCGTCGCGCTGCCCAGCGGCGCCGAGCACCGCGTGAGCCTGCCTGCCGATGCCAAGGTCGGGATTCCTGCCTGGAGCGCGGACGGCAAGCGCTTCGCCTTCACCAACCTCGGCGCGGACTCCGTCGAGCTGTGGGTGGGAGACGCGGCCTCGGGACAGGCCCGCAGGATCGCGGGCGTGCGCCTCAATCCGTTCCTCGGCTGGCCGCTTTTGTGGATGCCGGACCAGAAGACGCTGCTCGTGCGCGCGGTGCCGGAGGGCCTTGGCGCCCCCCCGGCGCAAGACGACGCGCCGCGCGGCCCGTCTATCCAGGAGACCTCCGGCGAAAAGGGTGCCAGCAGCACCTACGAGGTGCGCGACGTCCTTAAGAGCCCGAAGGACGAGGAGCTCTTCAGCTACTACGCGGCGACGCAGCTTTTGCTTGTGGACGCCGAAAACGGGCGCCTCACGCCTTTGGGCAAGCCGGCCTTGTATGCGGATCTCTCGCCTGCGCCGGACGGGCGCCACCTGCTCGTCGTGACGATCCAGAGGCCGTTTTCTTATCTCACCACGCACGAGCGCTTCCCTCGCGAAGTCGATGTCTGGGACACCTCCGGACGCGTGGAGCACCATGTGGCCTCCATCGCGCTGGCCGACCGCGTGCCGATCTGGGGAGTGCGGACCGGACCGCGCGATTTCAGCTGGCGGTCGACCGATCCTGCGACGCTCGTCTGGGCCGAGGCGCTCGACGGCGGAGACTGGAAGGTGCAAGTCCCGCATCGCGACCGCATCAGGATGCTCAAGGCGCCGTTTGCGGGGGCTCCGGCCGAAGTTCTTCAGGTGCGAGACCGCGTCGAGGGCATCCGCTGGGGAGAGCGCCGCGACTTGGCGCTGGTTACCAGCGTGGACATGATCAAGCACTGGACCCAGACGCACGCGGCGGATTTCGACAACCCTCAGGCGACCACCCGCCTCATCTGGGACATGTCGAGCGACGAGGCCTACCATCACCCGGGCTATCCGGTCATGAAGACTTTGCCCAACGGTATGCGGGTCGTGCTTCAGGATAAAGACTCGATCTATCTCGACGGCGAGGGCGCCTCGCCCGAGGGGGACCGGCCCTTCTTGGACCGGCTGGACCTGAAGACGCTCAAGACCGAGCGGCTCTTCCGCTGCGACCGTTCGTCCTACGAGCAGTTCTACGTCTGGCTCGATCCCAAGGCCGGGACCTTCCTCACCCAACGCGAGAGCCCCCAGGACCCGCCGAACTTCTTCGTGCGGACTCTTTCGGACCGTGTCAGGGCGTCGGAGGGCGAGGCGGCTCGCGCGAGCATATCCCAGGCCGTCACGCACCTGCCGGACCCGACGCCGCAGCTGCGCGCGATCACCAAGCGCCTCGTCACGTACAAACGCGCCGACGGCGTCGATCTGTCCTTCACGCTCTATCTGCCCCCAGGCTACAAAGAGGGCACGCGCTTGCCCGCGATCGTGTGGGCCTACCCGCTCGATTACGCAGACCCGAAAATGGCGGGGCAGGTGACGGGCTCGACGCAGAACTTTACGAGGATCGGCTGGCCGCTGCATCTGTTCCCGCTCCTGGCGGGCTACGCAGTCATCGACAATCCGCTCATGCCCGTGGTGGGCGACGTCAACCGCATCTACGACACCTACATGGAGCAACTGGTGGCCGGCGCGAAAGCCGCGGTCGACAAGGCGGTGGAACTCGGCGTGGTGGACCGCGACCGCATCGGGATCACGGGGCACAGTCACGGCGGCCTGATGACGGTGAACCTGCTCGCGCACTCGGACCTTTTCCGCGCGGGCGTGGCGCGAAGCGGGGCGTACAACCGGTCGCTGACGGCGTTCGGGTTCCAGAACGAGCGGCGCACGCTCTGGGAAGCGCCGGAGGTCTACACGAAGGTCTCGCCGTTCTTCCATGCGGAGAAGATCAAGTCGCCGCTTTTGCTCATCCATGGCGAGCTGGACGTGAACCCGGGAACGGTGCCCTTGCAATCGCAGCAGCTCTTCGAGGCGATCCGCGGCAATGGCGGTACGGCGCGTCTGGTCATGCTGCCGTTCGAGTCCCACGGCTACCGCGCCATGGAGTCCACTGAGCACGTGCTCTACGAGATGCTCGCCTGGTTCGATAAGTACGTCAAGAACGCCTCGCCGCGGGGCGAGGCCCGCTGAGACGGCGGAATCGGAGGGATTTGACCATGTTGACCACCAAAGAAGCCATTGCCGCCAGACGCAGCATCCGGAAGTTCCGACCCGATCCGGTCCCCGAAGACCAATTGGCCGAATTGTTGGATGCCGCCCGGTTGGCGCCCTCGGGAAGCAACTCCCAGCCGTGGCGGTTCAAGATCGTAAAAGACGCCGCGACCAAGGCCAGACTGATGGAGGCCGCCCAGCAGCAGAAGTTCATTGCGGCCGCGCCCGTTGTGCTGGTGTGCTGCGTCGACATCCAGGGCTACATAGACGGGACCTTGTCCACGATCCGGGAACTCAGCACGAGCGGAGACTTGCCGTCCGGCATGGCCACTGAGATCCGGCGGCGCACCGAAGAGTTGTGCAAGAGCCCGCGAGCGGAGATCGCCGCGCGGATATCGTTCAACATCGGTATCGCCGGTGAGCATATCGCGTTGAGAGCCTTGGACTTCGGGCTGGGGACCTGCTGGGTGCGCGCTCTGGATGAAAAGAAGGTCCGGGAGCTGTTCCATTGGAGCGAGAATCTGTTTGTCGTAGCCCTAATGCCCCTCGGCTATCCAGCGGAGTCGCCCAAGCCTCGCAAGCGTCGGGCTCTTCCGGAGATTCTTCTGGAGTGAGTTTTGGCTTAAGATAATCCCTCACATGTTCCCCGGAAGCCCGCTTAGCGCTCTCCCAATCTACAGCAATATTTCGCTGCCGATTTTTGAGGCCGAAAAAGTCTGGGCCGTCCTTGGGCCAAAGGTCCTATAACCTCGCCTAGGCCTCACGGCCTCACGACCGGGTCGTTGGCACCTGGAACCGGGAACTCGCGACGTCTATCCTAAGACATACGCGAAGATATATGAAAAACAGCAGCAAGGCGATCGCTGCGCTCGTTTCCCTGGCCCTGACCTTCGTCCCCTTGCCGGTCGTCTCGGCTGTGACGGCGCACGTCTCCCGGAGCGTGATCGGTCCGACCGGGGGGATCGCGGGACTTCCCGTCGGCATCGCCTCCCAGGATATCGGCGACGGCGCGCTTAAGATAGCCCCCGCCTCCCTCAACCTTGGCGGCTCGCCCCTGGCTGTGCCGCGCTCGCCTATCGGGGCGGCTCCCAGCCAAACGGTTCCACCCAGTTTCGCGCCAGCGAACACGACCTGGCCCGCTCTCCCGACGGCGCTGCCGCCGACAGCCGTTTTACCGTCGCCCAAGGCGTCTGCCGAGCCCGCACCGATCCCCCAGATTGGATCGGCGCAAACCCGGGATGCCCTGCAGGATGTCGGCGAACGCACGGCGGCCATCCGTTCGATCCTGGCTGATCCCTCGGGCGGGGAGCAGGGGGCGGCCCATGCCTCCCTGATCGGGGCTTCGATCTTCGACCGGAGTCCCGCCAAGCCGGAGGGTCCCGCCGTCGCGATCGATCCGGTCGCAACGCCAGCGCCTGCTCCGGGCGTCGTCGATCGGCTCATTGGTTCCGCGGGGCCGATCGTCGTCGCTCACGGCAAGAACGAGTACAGGGGCGTCGCCGGCGAGAGCACCTGGGGCAACATCGCCCATTCCGTCGAGTCCGCTCACGGACGCCCCACGGTCATCGAGGTCGACATCCGCCAGGGCAGCGAGCAGTTCTTCATCCATCATGATCCGACGTTCCATCTCAGCACGCGCGACTACCATACTCCTCAGCATAAGATCGATGCATTCCGACGGGATCACCCGGAGCTCGCACGGCAGGATGGCCGCTGGGATTTCCTCCTGTTCGACGACGTGGGAAGCTACAGAGACGACGAGCTCCGGAACAAGATCAAGATCTACGACCGTCCATCAGGGCGCGAATATCCACTCATCGGCCTGAGCGAGCTGCTCGCAAGCATCGAGCACCCCGGGGAGCTCCGCATACCCGAGCATTCTTACGAAGCCCGCGGCCCCCCGCAGACGAGCGGCCGCGTCCCGCCGCGGACCATCGCGTCAGGGCCCATCGCCTTCTACCTCGATTTCAAGGAGATCAATCATCTGGCCCGACGCCTTTACAACCTTCCGGACTGGCATTGGATCATGGGTTCCTGGAGCACGGAACGGATCGAGGGATTCACCCGGAAGAAGATTCAAGACCTCTCGACGTCCCTCAGTCAGGCCAGGGCGCATGACAAGGCGTTCATCGTCGTGCGCCATCCTCGGATAGCCGCAATGGCTCGGGAGATCGACCCGGGCATCAGGATCATGGCAAGTCCGGACAATATCACCTCTCAGACCAGCGCCGATGAATGGATCGGCACTATGGAGCCCTTCCTGGTCTATGACCCCGAATTCATCGAGATCAAGTACTTGAATCATATCCGCGACCCGCGGATCCGCGCCTGGGCGCGTGAGCACCACCTCAAGATCCTTTACGACGAGATCCCGCAGTCCGACACCTCCCAATTCGAGGGTGTCTATCATGACGACCTCGGACGTCTGTTTTCGGATATCGTCGAGCAGGGCGCCGACATCATGATCCAGACCAACACCCCTGACGCCGTACAATCACTGATCGACAAAAGACATCAGTGACCGATGGGGAAGGGGAGAACACTGCCGGCGATATTTTTGATTGCCAAAGAGATGGCATTTTGATATCATAAGGTTACGTTTAACGGTTTCGAACCTGTAACGAGAAATGTCAGGACCTTGACCCCCGAAAGGGGGTTTCGTGTTTCAGGGAGAACTACATGAAGATGCATCTCTTCGAGTTCCATTCCGAGAAGAAGAAACTGAAGTGCCTCTGCGGTTGGGAGCGCACCCTCAAGACCGCCGACGTCCGCGTGGCCCATGAAAAGTTCAAAGAGCACTATTCCGAGCAGATGCGCCACACTGACAGTTAGGGGGTGTCTAGGACTGAAACCAAAGCGGACATCCTATCCCATGAACGAATGGACACCAGCAAGAGTTCTTGAGCGCGCGGCCGATGGGCCGATGCGTGTCACCATTTTCCGCAGCGTCCTTGACCGGGCTGATAAGGATACCCGAGATCAGGTGCGTAGGCGCATCGCGGCGGCTCGAGGATTCCGCAAGATATTTGTAGACCGACTCCCAAACGCTGAACTCGCCGCTCATTTAGCGGGTCTCTCACATCTGGAGAGCCTATCCGATATTCTTAAAGATGGTTTGAGAGCGTTTCATATACATGAGCGGGCGAAGTTGATGCGCGAATTCCTTGACCTATGCGGCATCCCCAACAAGGATGGACTCGCGGAGAAACCTGACATCTCCTCCCTCGCGGTTAAAGATGTTGTCGCGGCCGCACAAAAACTTATCGGTCCTTTCCGGGAGCAGGATATCATCCTTTACGTTGCCTCTGCGGCTGTCTGCGTTGAAGGCTGGGGAGAGCTTTTTGGGGCAGCCGCAGACAAGCTATTAGCCGAGCGCGCTACGCGCAAGTAGGGGCTCAGTGACGTTGTCCCCCTCCTAAATTTTGGAGGGCTTCAAGGGCGATCTGGCGCTGGACGCTGTTAACTTCCCGAACCATATCATCATTGGATTCCGATGCTTTGATGCAAATGTTTTTCGGAATGTCGCGCAGTTCGCGCGAAGAGATGCTCGTGAACCGGCATCTGTTTGGAGAAGTGGCCGAAACCACGATGAGGGAAAAAAAGAAGAGGGAAGCATCGTTTTTGATGTCCGTTTTGTCCGCTTTTAGGCTTTAAGAAATGGCGCATCTGGGTTCAGCATGGGTAAAGATCGAGCCCTCCGCAGCGGAAGTAGATGGCCGTCTTGAAGTGCTCGATATTCCGGAAGCCGCAGGCCATACTCTTGATCTTTTGAATCTTA